>Ga0070741_10011754_pt1 | contig 16051 bp, 19 predicted proteins | sample Coa_R1_4_FD_66440 | JGI IMG/M metagenome (GOLD analysis project Ga0070741, IMG submission 66440) | Surface soil microbial communities from Centralia Pennsylvania, which are recovering from an underground coalmine fire - Coalmine... | ecosystem: Environmental > Terrestrial > Soil > Unclassified ...
GAACGTGTCGACGTCGACGTCGGGATCGGTTCCGAGCACGCGCGTGATCACCGAGCGCTGCGGGTGCGTCTCCGCCTCCTCGGGCGACAGCTTGCCGCTGCGCACGAGCTCGGCCACGAGCGAATGGTCCTCCGTGAGCTGCTCGAGCCGGCCGCCGCGGATGAGATACGCCCGCGAGTCCCCGACGTGGCCGATCCAGACCTCTGGGTCTACGACGAGCGCGACCGTCATCGTCGTGCCCATCCCGGAAACGGCCTCGTCGCCCGCCGCGCGCTCGTAGACGCGCCGGTTCGCGTCCTGGATCAGCGCGACGACGTGCTCCTCCGGCGAGGCGCCGTCGCCGTCGGACTCGCCGAGCAACGCGTCGACCGCCTCCTTGGAGGCGATCTCGCCGGCCTGCGCGCCGCCCATTCCGTCCGCGATCGCGAAGAGCGGCGGACGGCAGACGTAGGCGTCCTCGTTGCGGCGCCGCTTCCGACCGGCGTCGGTGAGCCCGACCTGCTGCGCCAGTGTCATCGCTCGAATCGCAGGTCGGTCTCGCCGACCCGGATCACGTCGCCCGGGACGAGCCGCCGCGGCTCGCTCACCTTGACGCCGTTCACGTAGGTTCCGTTCGTCGAGTCGAGGTCCTCGAGCCAGACTCCGTCGCGCCGCGGCTCGAGCCGGGCATGCTCGGCCGACGCGAACTCGTCCTCGGGGATCGGGAGGTCGTTTTGCGCCCCGCGGCCGATCGACGCGACGGCCGAGTCGAGCGTCAGCACCTTCCCCTCCTCGAGCGCGGGGCTGCGCATCACGACGAGCTTGCCGGTCTGGATGCGGGCCGAGAGGCCGAGGCCCGCCGCCTGCTGCGGTGCGAGGACGAAGCTCTCCTGCGGCAGCCGGAGGTCACGGCTCGCAGTGCGGACGATCCGCCAGATGAAGAGGTAGAGGAGGACGAGGAACGCGATCTTCAGGATGAGGAGCGCTTCCTCGACCTGGACCGAGGCGACGATCATTCCTCGACCATCCGCTCGAAGACGAGCTCCGTCGAGCCGAGGGTGATCCGATCGCCCGGCTCGAGCTTCGCCCGCGCCGTCTTCTCGCCGTTCACCTCGACCCCGTTCGTCGACTCGAGGTCGACGATCCAGTACGAGGTGCCCTCCTGGCGCACCTCAGCGTGCCGGCGCGAGATGTTCGGGTCGGCGAGCTGGATGTCGCAGTCCTTCGAGCGGCCGAGGACGACGCGCCGCTTGTCGATCTCGTGAGGCTCCCCGTCGACCGTGAGCGTGACGGTCTCGCGGACGACGCCGAGCTCCTCCGCCGAGACCGCCTCGGTCGGGCCGCCGGCGGCCTTCGGCTTGTAGACCATGGTCGCGCCTGCCTCGACCACGGGCGCCGCGCCTTCGTCCCCTGCCTTCGAGTCGCCTCCTGGCCGGGGCTCGCGCACGCGCTGCGCCATCCGCGTGGCGATGCCGAACTCGCCGACGGCGAGGTCCTCGTCCGAGTGCATCGTGACGGTGGGCGGCGAGAGCAGGACGTAGCCCTCGCGCCGGGCGTGCTCCGCCAGGTACTCCTGCAGCTCCGCCTTCAGCGAGCCCTCGTAGCTCGCGAACTGCTCGCGGTCGGGAGGGGAGAGGTAGACGCTGTACTCGTTCGGGACGTAGACGCGCGAGACGGAGACGGTGCGGTGGTCGTCCATCTCCTTGACGAGCTTGCGCGCCAGCTCGACCGGCTGCACGTGCGTCCGGAAGGCGCGGCCGAAGACGCCCTCGAAGAGGGACTCGAGCTTCGACTCGATCGATTTCAGCACGCTCAAGCCAGAAGGGATTTAACCCCCTGGCGGTCCTCTAGTGCGCGGCGCGGAGTCGCGGCTCGGCTGCGATGAGCCCGCAGGTGACCCACACCGCCACCACGAGCGGGAACGCCGGGAGGCCCGGCGCGGCGAGCAGCGGCACCGCGAGGATGCCGGCGCCGAAGCCCGCGACCCACCACGGGCCCCGCCCGCGCACCTGCGGTAGCATGGCCGCCGCGGCGCCGAGGGCCAGCGCCTCGACGACGAGCGCGCGGTCCCCCGAGAGCGCGCTCCAGAGTGCGGTGGCGACGGGTCGAGGCTTGCTCGCGCCGTCGACGCCGAGGCTCGAGATCCCGCCGACGCCCGCGACTGCGCCCGCGGCGAACACCGCGCCGATCGTATGCACCGCCCGGCGCCACGGATTCGCGATCGCCTGCGCGGCCAGCGGCAGCAGTCCGAGCCCGCCGACCGGCGCGAGCAGCGGACCGAGCACGAGGAAGCACCCGCGGCGAGGATCCGTCCAGCTTGCCGCCAGCCAGACCGCGGCCGCGACCGCGTAGACGAGCGCCAGCCCGAGGCCGAGGTTGCCGAGCGGCAAGATCGGCACCGCGAGGGCGAACGCAAGCGCGGCGCGTGGCGCGAACGGGGCGGCGAGGCCGGTGACGGCGGCAAGGCCGAACGGCCAGCCGAAGGGATAGAACGGGAGCGCCGAGGCGGTCCAGCCGGCGAAGAGCGCGGCGGCGAGCGCCGGCACGACCCGCTCGAGCGTAGGCCGGACCTCCGGCCGCGCTCTCCGAGGGCTGTGCTCGGCGGCAGTCTCGCTCGCCGTCCGCAACCCCGCGGCGAGCTTGGCTGCGGACGGTCGTCTGGCCGCGTTCACCGCGAGGGCCCGGTCGACGAGATCCACGACCGCCTTCGGCAGATCGGGGCGTGCGGTTGCGAGCGACGGCGGCCCCTCCTCGATCTTCTTCGCAACCTCTGCCAGGCTCCCGCCCCAGAAGGGGTGCCGCCCGGCGAGGGCCTCCCAGAGGAGGACGCCTACCGACCAGATGTCTGCGGCGGGCCCGGCCGTCTCGCCGCGGAGCCGCTCGGGCGAGATGTACGCGAGCGTCCCCGGAATGTCGCCGACGGCCGTGAGGGTCTCCTCCTCGAGCATCAGCGCGAGCCCGAAGTCGAGCAGGCGCACGGACACCTCGCGGCCCTCCTCGAGCAGGACGTTCGCCGGCTTGACGTCGCGGTGGACGATTCCACTCCGGTGGGCATGCGCGAGCCCTTCGAGGATCTGGACGGCCGCTTCGAGCGCCGCCTCGTCGTCGATCGTGCCGGCGCGAAGGGCCTCGCGCAGTGTCCGGCCCGGCACGTACTCGTAGACGATGTAGACGTGGTTTCCGTCACGCGCGCGCGCGTAGACACGAAGGCAGCGCCGGTGGCGGAGCTGCGCGACGGCTGCGGCCTCGCGCTCTGCCCGCGGCCCGAGCGTCCCCTCGCGCGGAACGATCTTCAGCGCGACGTCGAGGCCAGTCTTCTCGTCACGTGCTAGCCAGACCGAGCCGGAGCCGCCGCTTCCGAGCGGGCGAAGCGGCCTGTAGCGGCCGAGCACGAGGGATCCGGGGGCGAGTGCTGCGGCGGCCTGCTGCATCCGTCAGCCCGATTTGGCCACGGCAGGACAAAGTCCTTTCTGGCCCGGCCGCGAAGCGGCCTGTCGGCGGCGCAGACCAGGGGAGTCGGTGCGGGGAACGGGGAGGTTCCCCCGCCTGCCACGGCAGGACAACCTCCTTTTTGGCCCGAATAGAGCGCTACACTCGCCCGAGCCTGCGGGCCGGGACGATCGCGATGAGCGAGCGTGACACCGATATCGAGTTCGACTTCTTCGAGGACCTGGAGGAGCCGGAGGCCGACGAGGACGAAAGGCGTCCGCGGCTGCGCCGGCCGGGGCCGCCGGGACCTCGCAGGCCCGGACGGGGCGCGGCGGGATTCGCCCCGTTGCTTCGGCTCGCCGGCCTGATCCTCTTCGCGATCGTCGTCATCGTGCTGCTCGTCTTCTGGGTGCAGAGCTGCAACGGCGCGAGCAAGCGCAACGCGTACAAGAACTACATGGAGAAGGTGCAGACGGTCGCGACCGAGTCCGATGCCGACGGCCGCGCGCTGAACCGCGCGCTGACGACGCCCGGGCTCAAGGCGTCCGATCTCGCGAACCGGCTCGACGGCCTCGCGCAGCACGAGGAGCTGGTCGTCAACGACGCGCTTCAGCTCTCACCTCCGGCGCCGCTCCGCGGAGAGCACCAGAGCATGGTTGAGGCGCTCCAGTTCCGCGTCGCCGGCCTGCGGCGGCTCGCCGACGCGTTCCGGCGCACCGCCGGCTCGAAGGACGTGCCCGGCGGAGGCGTGCTGCTCGCGGCCCAGTCGCAGCGTCTCGCGACGAGCGACGTGGTTTGGGAGGACCTGTTCAGGTCGGCGTCGGTGACGGTGCTGAAGGACGAAGGCGTGACGGGGGTCGCGCCGCCGGCCTCGTCGTTCGTCCCGAACCCGGACTTCGCGAGCCCGCGCTTCTGGTCCGCGATCCTCGACCGCTTCCAGGGCATCACGACCGGAGGGACGACCACCGGTCTGCACGGGACGATGCTCGTCTCCGTCAAGGCGCTCTCGGGCACGAAGCAGCAGACGCTGAACTCCGACGCCGAGAACTTCGTCACTGCCGGCACCGACCTCGCCTTCGCAGTCACCGTCGAGGACTCCGGCGACTCGCAGGAGGTGCAGGTCAAGGTCACGCTGACGATCGCGCAGCAGCCCGTGCCGATCGTGAAGTCGCAGACGATCGACCTGATCAACGCCGGCGAGCAGAAGCAGGTCCTCTTCCACAACTTCCGGAACGTCACGTTCGCGACGAGGACGCAGGTCAAGGTCGACATCGCGCCGGTCCCGGGGGAGCACAACACGTCGAACAACTCCGGCGTGTATCCGGTGATCTTCTCGCTGACTTGATCTCGGGCTCGACGGCGGGATGGGTCGCGATCGCGGCCGCAGCGTTCGCGGCCGCCGCTGCGGCGTTCGCGGTCTACGCGTGGGCGACGCTCCAGCGCGTGCGCACGGCGCAGAAGGTGCTGCTCGGGGGCGGCGCGAAGCGCGATGTGGTCGATTTCGCCGTCTCGCTGCAGACGCGGATCGACGACCTGCACGCAGCCGTCGACGAAGTGGCCGCTGGGCTTGCGCGCGTCGACCGGCGCGTCGACGGCGCCCTCGCACGGACCTCGATCGTCCGCTACGACGCCTACGGCGGCACGGGCGGTCACCAGTCAGCCTCGGTGGCGCTGCTCGACTCGACCCGCACGGGAGTCGTGGTGAGCGCGATCCAGGGTCGCGATTACGCCCGCATCTACGTCAAGGAGCTCGCGCGGGGAAAGGCCGCGGTCTCGCTCTCGCCCGAGGAGCAGGAGGCCGTCGAGCGCGCGATGTCGGGGGGTTGAGGCCGGCCGACACGTTGCTACATTTGGCCACAGGGTGCAGCAGGTCCTCGTCCTGAACGCAAGCTACGAGCCGCTGAACGTCTGTTCCGTCCGGCGTGCGCACGTGCTCGTCTACAAGGGCAAGGCCGAGGTGCTCGAGGAGCTCGACCAACCGCTCCATTCGGCGACCGACACGTATCCCTGGCCGCACGTGATCCGGCTCGTAACCTACGTCCACGTTCCGCGCGCGGCGCAGCGCAAGATCTCGCGGCGGGCGCTCTTCGCACGCGACGGCTGGCGCTGCGTCTACTGCGGGACGAGCGGAGGCCGGTTGACGCTCGACCACGTCGTCCCGCGAAGCCGCGGAGGCGAATCGGTCTGGGAGAACGTCGTCACCTCCTGCGCGCCGTGCAACCTGCGCAAGGGGAACCGGCTGCCCGAGGAGGTCGCGATGACGCTCCCGACGCAGCCGCGGCCACCTGCGCCGGTGCTCTTCATCCGGCTCGCGGCGCCGAAGATCCCACTTTCCTGGGCTCCCTACCTCGAGTCGTTCGGCCGCGCCACCGCCGCTGCTTAGAGGTCCGTAGACGGCGCGATTCGCCGTGACCGCCGTCCGGCCGGCGGCGTATGAAACGCGAGATGAGAATCGTGACCTCAACACTGCTCGCGTCGCTCGTGCTCGTGCTTGGCCTCGCCGGCGCGGCGAGCGGCGGCTCCACGGTCGCTTCTGCAACACCGGTCCGGACGGTCACCGTCACCGGCACCGGCACCGCGTCGGGCGTCCCGGATCGGGCGCAGTTCTCCTTCGGCGTCTCGACGGTCGGGAAGACGGCGTCGCAGGCGCTCGCGTCGAACGCGACCGAGATGCAGAAGGTGATCGCGGCGCTCAAGTCCGCCGGGATCGCCCCGGCAGACATCCAGACCCAGACGGTCTCAGTCGAGCCCCGTTACTCGGACTCGGGCGACCAGATCCTCGGCTATACGACGACGAACTCGGTCTCGGCGACGCTCCGCGCGCTCGACCGCGCCGGCGCCGTGATCGACGCCGCGGTGGGTGCCGGCGCCAACCAGGTGGCGGGCCCGGCGCTGACGCGCGGCGACACGAGCGCTCTCTACCGCACCGCGCTTCGTGTCGCGATGGCGAACGCCCTCGCGAAGGCCCAGACGCTCGCCGCCGCGAGCCACGCCAAACTGGGGGCCGTTCGCAGCGTGAGCGAGAGCTCTGCCGGGCCGCCCCAGCCGCTCGCCCAGACGGCGAAGGCGGGGACGGACCAGTCGACGCCGGTCGAGGCGGGGACGCAGATCGTCGAGGCGGACGTCGTCGTGCAGTGGGAACTGACGGCGGGGTAACTGGGTCCGTTCGCCGTGCGCTCAGGCTCGCGCGAGCGCCTCGACGAGGCTGAAGCGACCGAGCCAAAGCGCGCTGCCGACGATCGCGCCCTCGCAGCCCAGGTCTTCGAGCAGCCGCAGGTCGTCGAGCGACGAGATGCCCCCGGCGGCCAGGACAGGCAGGCCGGATGCGTCGAGCACTGCTCGTAGGAGCGGGACGTCGGGACCCGCGAGCGAGCCGTCGCGTCGAGTGCTCGTGACGAGCAGCCGCGCGACGCCGGCCGAGGCGCACCGGCGCGCGAGCTCGGCGGGATCGATCCCGCTCCGGCGCGTCCAGCCCTCGCCGACGACCTCTCCGTCACGAGCGTCGATCGCGACGACGAGGCGATCGCCGAAGCGAGACGCGAGCGGCTCGAGCGCGCTGGGTTCGAGCGCAGCCGTTCCGGCCACGACGCAGGCAGCCCCGGCCGCAAGCCCTGCGTCGATCGCGTCCGCGGTGCGGAAGCCGCCGCCCGCCTGAACCGGCACGCCGTCGGCAGCAGCGACGACGCGCTCGACCAGGGCGGCCGAGGGACTGCCCGAGAAGGCGCCGTCGAGATCGACCAGGTGGAGGAGCGGCGCGCCGTCGGCTGCGAACCGTGCGGCAGCCTCGGCCGGATCGCCGCCCTCGACGGTCACGCGCCGGCGGTCGCCTCCGGCGAGCCGGACGCAGCGTCCTTCGAGGACGTCCAGCGCCGGCGCGACGACGAACTCCTCTCTCTGCATCGTGTTAACATGCTAACACGATGCAGAGAGAGGAGTTGGCAAGTCCCCCGGAGCACGCCGTCGAGCCCGTGTTCGGCCTCGACGAGCTCGCGGACGCGATCCTGAAGTTGCGGAAGCCGGACGAGCTCCGCCGGTTCCTCCGCGACCTCTGCACGCTGACCGAGCTCGAGGCGATGGCGCACCGCTGGCAGATCGCGCAGCTCCTCGACGCCGGCCGCCTCTCGTACGTCGAGATCGCCGACGAGGTCGGCGGCAGCACGGCGACCGTCACGCGCGTCGCGCACTGGCTCCGCCACGGCTCGGGCGGTTACCGGCTCGCACTGGACCGGCTCACGGGCAGGCAGGCGCCGAAGGGCTCTCGGTGAGCGCCGCCTACGCGCTCGCGGGCGAGAACGGCCGCCTCGTCCTCGCCGTCCCGTCCAAGGGCCGCATGGCCCAGCCGGCGCTCGAGCTCTGCGCCGCCGCCGGCCTGCGCTTCGAGGCGGGGGAGCGCGCGCTGCACGTGCCCTGCGCGAACGCGCCGGTCGACCTCCTCCTCGTCCGCCCGCACGACATCCCGGAGTACGTCCAGGACGGCGCCGTGCACGCCGGGATCACCGGCGCGAACCTCGTGGCGGAGGCCGAGGCCGACGTGGCGACACTCGCCGGCCTCGGCTTCGCCCGCTGCACCCTCGAGGCCGCCGTGCCCGCAGGCGCTCCCCAGCACGACCTCGCCGACCTCGCAGGCCTGCGTGTCGCCACGGCGTATCCCCGCTCGACGCGCTTCGCGCTCGCCGCCGCAGGCGTCAAGGCGGAGCTCGTCACCGTGTCGGGCTCTGTCGAGGCGGCGCCGCGCCTGGGCTTGTCGGACGCGATCGCCGATCTCGTCTCGACGGGCTCGACCGCGAGTGCGAACGGCCTCCGCCGCATCGGCCGCCTCCTCGAGTCGGAGGCGGTGCTGATCGCCGGCTACGACTCGCTCGAGCGCAGGCGCGACGCGATCGAGCGGCTCGAGCTGATGCTGCGCGGCGTCGTCGCCGCGCGGCGCCGCCGTTACGTGATGATGAACGCTCCAGAGACGGCGCTGGCCGAGATCCGGACAGTCCTTCCGAGCATGGGCGCTCCTTCAGTCGTCGGCCTCGCCGACCCCGGGCAGATCGCCGTCCACGCGGCGGTCGACACGGACGAGATCTGGGAGCTCCTGCCGCGCCTGAAGGACGTCGGCGCGTCGTCGATACTCGTCGTCCCCATCGAGCGGCTCGTGCCGTGAGCCGCGCCGCGCTTGCAGCGGCGCTGCCTCGCTCCGCCGAGATCGTCGACGACGTCCGCCGCCGCCGAGACGAGGCGCTGCTCGAGTGGAGCGAGCGGCTCGACGGCGAGCGGCCGGATCCGATCCGCGTCGCGCCCGAGGTGCTCGCGGCGGCGCGGCTCGACAACCCAGCGCTCGTTGCCGTCAGAGCCCTCGCCGACGCCGTTCGTGTGGTCCACGCTGCGCAACGCCCGCGGGACACCGTCGTCGAGGCGGTGCCCGGTGTGCAGGTCGAGCGCCGCTTCGTCCCGCTCGACTCCGTCGGGATCTACGTGCCCGGCGGTCGGGCGCCGCTTGCGTCGTCGCTCGTGATGGCTGTGGTACCGGCGCAGGTCGCAGGCATCCGGCGGATCGCGATCGCCACACCGCGTCCCGCGCCGGCGGTGCTCGCGACCGCGCGCGAGCTGGGACTCGACGAGGTCTACGCGGTCGGCGGCGCGCAGGCGATCGGCGCGCTCGCGTACGGGACCGAGTCCGTCCCGCGCGTGGACAAGATCGTCGGCCCGGGAAATGCCTGGGTGGCGGCGGCGAAGCTCGTCGTCTCGGCCGACGTCGCGATCGACCTTCCGGCGGGACCGAGCGAGGTAGTGGTTGTGGCGGATGAGACCGCCGACCCCGCACTCTGCGCGGCCGACCTCCTCGCGCAGGCCGAGCACGGAGACGACTCCAGCGCCCTGCTGCTGACGACGAGCGCCGCGCTCGCCTCGGCGACCCGCGCGCTCGCGAACGGGCGGGTGCAGGTCGAGCTGACGGCGTCCCTCGAGGAGGCGCTCGCGCGGGCCGACGAGTACGCGCCCGAGCACCTCGAGCTCCTCGTCGCCGATCCGGAGGCGGCGCTCGCACGCGTGCGCAACGCCGGCAGCGTGTTCCTCGGGACGGCCGCGCCGGCGGTGCTCGGCGACTACGCCTCCGGCGCAAACCACGTCCTGCCGACGGGAGGCCTGGCCCGCGGTGCAGGAGGGCTCGGACTCGAGACGTTCCTCAAGCCCGTGCAGGTCGTCCGGGCGACGCTCGACGGGCTCGCCCGCGTGCGGGAGACGGTGGCTGCGCTGGCGGCACTCGAAGGCCTGCCGCTCCACGCCGCCGCGGTCGAGGCACGCTTCGCCGGATGACCGCTGATCCGCGGCCCGTCCCGGCCGGCTTCGAGCCGTACCTCTGGTCGACGCCGCCCGTGGAGATCGCAAGGCGCCACGGCCTCCTCCCGGCGCAGGTGCTCCGCTACGACGCGAACACGCCGCCGCTGCCTGGGATCCCGCAGCTCCCGCTCGGCGAGGCGTTCGCGGGCGTCAACGAGTATCCCGAAGGGACGTACCGCGAGCTCCGCGAGGCGGCCGCCGCCTACGCCGGCTGCTCCGCTGAGCAGGTCGTCGTGGGCTGCGGCGGCGACGGGCTGATCGAACTCGTGGCCCGGGTCTTCCTCGGGCCGGGCCGGCACGCGGCCACGGTCGCGCCGACCTATCCGCTGTACGCGGTCGCGGGCGGCGTCGAGGGCTCCGAGACGATCCGCGCACGGCTCGACGCCGACGAGCTCCAGGGCGTCGACGTCGTGTGGGTGTGCAACCCGAACAACCCGACGGGCGAGCTCGTCGAGCCGGAAGCGCTGGCATCGCTCGCCCGCGCCCTGCCGGAATCGATGGTGGTCGTCGACGAGGCCTACTTCGAGTACGCCGGCAAGACGGTCGTCCCGCTGATCGCGACCGCGCCGAATCTGATCGCGATCCGGACGCTCTCGAAGGCGTTCGGCTTCGCCGGCCTGCGCGTCGGGTATGCGGTCGTCGCCCCCGAGCTCGCGGAGGTGTTCGAGCATCGCCGGACGCCGGCGCCGATCACGACGCCCGCGGCCCGGATCGCCGTCGCCGCGCTCCGGACGCCCCGGCTCGACGTCGACGAGACGATCGAGGAGCGGGAGCGGATGCGCTACGCCCTCGTCGCCGCCGGCTACGACTGCCCTCCCGGCCACGGCAACTTCGTCTACGTGCGCACGGCCGACGCCCCGGCGATCGCCGACAGGCTCGAGAGGCAGGGGCTCGTCGTCCGCCACTACGCCGACGCGATCCGGATCACCGTCCGGCTCCCCGCCGAGAACGACCTCATCCTCGCTGCGCTCGATGCCGCTCCCGCCCCGGCCGCGCGGCGATCGGCGGTGGTCGTGCGGGCGACGGCGGAGACGGCGCTCCGCGTCTCCCTCGCTCTCGACGGCCACGGGCGCGCGCGCGTCGAGACCGGAGTCGGGTTCCTCGACCACCTCCTGCACCAGCTCGCCTTCCACGGAGAGCTCGACCTGGAGCTCCTCGCCTCGGGCGACCTGGGCGTCGACGAGCACCACACGGTCGAGGACGTGCTCGCGGCGCTCGGCGAGGCGCTGGCGGAGGCGCTCGGGAACCGGGCCGGCGTCGCCCGCTACGGCTCGGCGGTCGTGCCGATGGACGAGGCGCGGGCGAGCGCGGCCGTCGACCTCGTCCGCCGCCCGCACGCGGAGGTGGCGCTCGCGTTCCGCGGCGACCGGATCGGCGAGCTCGCGCCGACGCTGCTCCCGCACGCGCTCGAGCGCTTCGCGCAGCAGGCGTGCGTCACGCTCCACGTGGAATCCGCGGGCGAGGACGACCATCACGTCGCGGAGGCCGCGTTCAAGGCGCTCGGCCGGGCACTCGGCCAGGCGTGTGGGAAGGACGGCGGTGGCGGTGCCTCGACGAAGGGCTCGCTGTGAGGGTCGCCGTCGTCGACTACGGCGCCGGCAACCTCCGTTCCGTCTGCTCGGCGCTCGAGCGTGCCGGCGCGGAACCGGCCGTGACCTCCGACTCCGCGCAGGTGCTCGACGCGCCACTGGCGCTCGTCGCGGGGGTCGGCAACGCGGCGAGCGCAGCGCGCGTGCTCGAGAAGGGCGGACTCGCCGACGCGTTGCGCGAGCGGGCCGCGCGGGCACGGCCGGTGCTCGGGATCTGCCTCGGCCTTCAGCTCCTGTTCGACGAGAGCGACGAGGGCGGCAGCGGGCTCGGGCTCCTCCGCGGGCGGGTCGAGCGCCTCCGCGCCCGGCGCGTGCCGCACATGGGCTGGAACACGCTGCGCGCGACCGGCTCGCGCCTCCTCGGGGGCCTCGACGGGCGAGACGTCTACTTCGCGCACAGCTACGCCTGCAAGCCGGCCGAACCGGTCGCGGTCGCCCATGTCGACCACGACGGCCCGGTCGTCGCAGCCATCGAGGCCGGGGCACTCGCCGGCGTCCAGTTCCATCCCGAGCGAAGCGCCGCCGCCGGCGCCCGCTTCCTCGCGAACGCCCTCGCATGGTCAAGAAGCGCGTGATCCCGTGCCTCGACGTCGCGGGCGGGCGCGTCGTGAAGGGCGTCCGCTTCCGCGAGCTCCGCGACGTGGGTGACCCGGTCGAGCTCGCCGCCCGCTATTCCGGCCTCGGCGCCGACGAGCTCGTCTTCCTCGACATCGCGGCCACCGTCGAGGGTCGCGGGCCGCTGCTCGAGCTCGTCGAGCGTGCCGCGGAGGAGCTCGAGATTCCGTTCACGGTGGGCGGCGGCATCGGTGGCCTCGAGGACGCCCGGGCGCTGCTCAGAGCCGGCGCCGACAAGATCGCGGTGAACCGCGCGGCCTTCGAGCAGCCCGAGCTGCTGACCGCGCTCGCGGACGAGTTCGGGGCGCAGGCCGTCGTCTGCGCGATCGACGCGAAGAACGGCGAGGTCGTTACACACGGCGGGCGGACGCCTCGCGGGGCCGACGCGGTCGAGTGGGCGTCCCGCGCGACGGCGAGTGGGGCCGGCGAGATCCTGCTCACCTCGATCGACGCCGACGGGACGCGGGCAGGCTACGACCTCGCCCTGACGGCCGCGGTGGCGGACGCGGTGCCCGTGCCCGTCATCGCCTCGGGCGGCGCGGGCTGCGCGCGGCACCTCGCGGACGCATTCGTCGCGGGCGCCGAGGCTGCGCTGGTGGCGTCGATCGTCCACGAGGCGCCCGAGCGGCTGCCCGAGCTGAAGCGCGAGCTCGAGGAGGCGGGGTGGCCGATCCGGCGCTGATGCCGGCGATCGTCCAGGACGCGGACGACGGGCGCGTCCTGATGCTGGCGTGGATGGACGAGGACGCGCTGCGGCGCACTTGCGAGACCGGCGAGGCATGGTTCTGGAGCCGGTCGAGGCGGCGGCTGTGGCGCAAGGGCGAGATGTCGGGTAACACCCTCGCGGTGGTGGAGCTGCGCGACGACTGCGACGGCGACGCGGTGCTGCTCCGGGTACGGCGCGCCGGTCCCGTGTGCCACACGGGCTCGGTCTCCTGCTTCGCGCCCTGGCTCTGGCTGCGCGTGGCCGAGCGCGCCAGAGAGAGGCCCGAGGGCTCGTACGTCACGCGGCTGCTCGACGAGGGCGCGGCCGCGTGCGCTCGGAAGGTCGGCGAGGAGGGCGTGGAGGCGGCGCTGGCGGGGGCGGGCGAGAGCGACGAGCGGCTCGTCGCCGAGCTCGCCGATCTCTGGTTCCACAGCTACGTATTGCTCGCGGCGCGCGGGCTCGACCCGGACGCGGTCGAGGCGGAGCTTCGGGCGCGGATCCGGTAGAGCCCCTTCTCGAGCTCGACCTCGCGGTCGGCCGGCCCGGCGAGGACCGCGTGGACGCGATGCCGCTCCGCCGGCCGGCCCGTCGGAAGCCAGCCACGGCCAGGCGGCGCGAGGATCAGCGTCCGGGCCCTTTCGCCGACGAATGCGAGGTGCCCCGGCTCGTCGAGTGTCCCGTCCCACACGTCGAGCCCGAGCTGCGAAAGCCCGCCGGCCATCGCCGCGGGCTCGCCCACGAGCCCGAGCTCCGACAGGCCGACCAGCTCGCCCCAATGGAACTCGCCCTCGGCGCTCGTCTCCTCGACGCCGCGATGCGCGATCAGCTCGACGATGTTGCCGGCGGCGTCGTGGAAGTAGCACGCGCGCGCGTTCCAGTTCGTGAAGTCGAAGACCGCGTCGCCCGTCCCCGGGTCCGGCAGCACTTCGACGCGCTCGCGGGCCCACGCGAGCGCCGCCTCGAATCGGTTGCCGGGGACGAGGAGCGCGAAGTGGTAGAACGGCTCACCCTCCGCCGGCATGAACTCGAGCGCCGTCTCTCCGATCCTCGGCCCGTAGACGTCGACCAGCTCGGCGATGCGCTCGGCCGGCGCCTCGAGCGTGACGTGCAGGAACCTCAGGCGGGCTCCCCCGCCGGATAGGAGCCGAAGACGCGCAGGCGCCGCGTACGCCCGGCCAGCTCGGCCAGACCGTCGCGGATGACGGGATCGAGCGGGTGCCCGGCGAGCACCGCGTCGAATCGGTAGCGCCAGGGCGTCGAGGGAATCGGCCGCGAGACGAGCTGGACGAGGTCGATCCCGTGCCGCGCAAAGGGCTCGATCGCCCGGTGGAGCGCGCCAGGCTGGTGATCCGTGACGAAGGAGAAGGCGGTCCGCCAGGTCGCGCTCTCGCGGTCGAGGCGCGTGTAGGTCGCCAGCGAGACGAAGCGGGTGAACGCGGCGCGGTGGTCGCCGACGTCACCGGAGATGATCGTCAGGCCGTGCAGCGCGGCGGCGCGCTCGCTCGCGATCGCGACCTCCGTGGGATCGCCCCTCTCGGCCACCACGGAGGCGGCATCGGCGGTGGTCGCGGCCGCGATCGCCGTCGCTGTAGGAAGCGCGGCCAGCAGGCCGCGACACTGATCGAGCGCAGCCGGATGGGAGCGGATCACCCGGATCTCCTCGAGCGGGATCGTCTCCGGCCCCACGAGGCAGTGCCGGATCGGGAGCACGGTCTCGCCGATGATCGAGAGCGGCGAGTCGTAGAGGAGGTCGTGCGTCTCCGCGACCGGACCCGACAGCGAGCTCTCGATCGGCAGGACGCCGCACTCCACCGCCCCGCTCGAGGCCGCCGCCACCACCGCGCTGAAGCTCGGCAGGGCGACGAGCTCGCCGTCGGGGAAGAGCCGCTCGCATGCCGCGGCGCTGTGCGCGCCGTCGCGGCCGGGATAGGCGACGGTGATCGTCACGTCAATACGCCCCGAAGCGCAGCGGGAGCTCCCGCCCGCAGCGCGCGCAGTGCGTGCGGGCGGCACCGCGGTGGGTCGCCCGCTCCTCGGGCACCGGCCTCTCGCACTGGCAATACACCGCGAGCCACGCCGGCATCGGCGGCACCTGCGGCAACGACGGGTCGTGGAAGGACGGGTAAGGCTGAGGCTGCACGGTCGCACCCCTTTCCGGTGGACGCTGAGAAGAGGTCCGCCTGGGGAGCTAGCTAGCCGGCGGTGGCGGAGGTGGAACGCCGACTAGCGCGCAGGGGTGCGCGCAAAGACGAAGAGGAAAAAGCTGTCGCTCGTCGTCGCGCGTTGCACCGTGCGATCAGGGTAAGCGCTAAGGCGCCGCCGAGTCAACCGGCAGCGTCGACTCGAGCGCGGCCAGCACGGCGTCGGTGACGGCGCCCGTCGTCGCATCACCTCCGAGATCCGGCGTCTGCACGCGCTCGAGCGTCGTGTCGATCGCCCGGTCGAGCGCTTCGGCGAGGCCGTGCTCGCCGAGGCCGTACGCCAGCATCAGCGCGATCGAGCGGAGCATCGCGGCAGGGTTCGCGATCCCGCGGCCGGCGATGTCGGGCGCCGACCCGTGGACGGGCTCGAAGATCCCGGGGCCGGCGTCGCCGAGGCTCGCGGAGGCGGCGAGCCCGAGGCCGCCGCTGACGGCCGCCGCGACGTCGGAGAGGATGTCGCCGAACGTGTTCTCGGTGAGGATGACGTCGAAGCGCTCGGGTGCCTGGACGAGTTGCATCGCCGCGGTATCGACGAGCACGTGCTCGAGCTCGACGTCCGGGTAGTCCGGCGCCACGGTCTCGACCACCTCGCGCCACAGCCGGGATGTCTCGAGCACGTTGGCTTTGTCGACGGAGGCGACACGGCCGCGCCGCGTGCGGGCCAGCTCGAATGCACGCCGCGCGATTCGCTCGATCTGCCCCGGCGAGTACTCGCACGTGTCGAAGGCGCTGCCGTCCTCGCGCCGCCCGCGCGCGCCGAAATAGAGCCCGCCGACGAGCTCGCGGACGACGAGAAGGTCGACCTTGTCGGTGCGGGCCGGGCGGAGGTTCGCGTAGACGTCGAGCTCGGTGCGGAGCCTGAGGAGCCCCTGCTCGGGCCGGACCGGCGCCTGGGCGAGCTCGGGGAGGCCGGCGGCGCCGAGCAGGACGGCGTCGGCGCTCCTGCAGGCGGCGAGGGTCTCGGGCGGGAGCGGGTCACCGACGTCGAGGATCGCGCGGCCTGCGAAGGGCCGCTCCTCGAGCTCGAGCTCGAGCGGCAGCGCCTCGAGGACGCGGCAGGCAGCCGCCATCACCTCGGGGCCGATGCCGTCGCCGGGAAGGAGGACGACCTTCGTCATGCAGCAGCGAGGATTCTGACCTCGCTGCTTCCGAGCTGCTCCGCGAGCGCGACGACCTCGCCGACGACGACGAGCGCGGGCGGCTCGAGC
>Ga0070741_10011755_pt1 | contig 16050 bp, 11 predicted proteins | sample Coa_R1_4_FD_66440 | JGI IMG/M metagenome (GOLD analysis project Ga0070741, IMG submission 66440) | Surface soil microbial communities from Centralia Pennsylvania, which are recovering from an underground coalmine fire - Coalmine... | ecosystem: Environmental > Terrestrial > Soil > Unclassified ...
ACGCTCGACGAGCTGTTCGAGGCGCTGACCCTGATCCAGACGGGCAAGCTCCTCCACTTCCCGGTCGTGCTGTTCGGGAAGGAGCACTGGCGGCCGCTCGTCGAGTTCTGGTCGGACAAGCTCCTCACGAGGCGGATGATCTCGCCCGAGGACGTCGAGCTGTGCGTGCTCACCGACGATCCGGCCGTCGCGGTCGAGACGATCCTCGCCTGCTTCGAGCGCCGCTGCGCCCACCTGGTCGCGGCGCCGCACAAGGCGGACGCGCAGTAGCGCCCGACCCTACGTCGCGGCCGGGATCACGTTGTACGGCCGCGGCGGGTTCGTTCCCGCGCCGTACACGCGCGTGTCGCCGACCGGCACGTAGCGGCTGAAGAAGCTGTCCTGCCGGATCTGGATCCCGTACTGCGTCACGATCCGGTAGACGGTGACGTCGAAGCCGCGCTCGCCGGAGCCCGGCACGGTCACGACCTGGCCCGGACCGGCGATCTGACCGGTCGGGTCGTACGCGGTCGTCGTCTGCGGGTTGGTCCAGTCCGTCTGAGGGCTCGTCTGCGCCTCGACCTTCCGGCCCTGCGGCGTGCCGTAGAACGTGAACGTCAGCGTCGAGTCGGTGTACGACGACTTGATCAGGATCCCGTGCTTCAGGTCGTTTCGGAAGACGAGGTCGGGGCCGCCCCAGGACACGGTCGCGTCGCGCCCGAGCGGGTAGTGGCTGAGGTAGTAGTTGTGGTTGAGCCGCGCCAGGATCGGGAAACCGGCCTCGAACGCGTCGTTGAAGAGCGTCGTCGCGGTCTGGCACACGCCTCCACCGATCGACGGGACCGTGAGGCTCCCGATGATCTCCTGGCCCTCGAGGAAGCCGCGCGCCGACGTCCGGGGCCCGACGACCTTGTTGAACGAGAAGGTCTGGCCCGGCCTGATCAGCGTCCCGTCGATGTAGTCGGCCATCAGGTGGACGTTGTGGATCCGGTTCGCCGACGACGCTCCCATCTGGGTGGTGTAGCTCACGATCGGCTGACGGATGCCGAGCGCCTGCGCCTTCGCCGTCGTGAGCGGCGGCTGGATCGTCCGAAGCGCGAGGTCTGCGCTTCGCGAGGCGGTCGAGCGTGCCGCTTCGGCGACGGCGGCAGCGTTGGCCTCGGCGTCGGCGGCGAGGCCGGGCTGCGACGAGACGATCTGCACGCCGCTCGAGTCGACGACGAAGCGGGCGTCGACCGGCTTCTGCTCGAAGCGGGCGAGAAGCGGATCGACGGCCGCCGCGAGGGCCGGGCGGTCGAACGAGACGGCGTAGCGCGTTCCGGCGGGCCGAAGGCGCAGCAGCTTCGCGAGCCGCGCGGGCTCGAACCTGCCGACCGTCTCGCCGCGCAGCCGGAGGTCGATCGGGCCCGAGAGGTAGGCCGACGCCTGGGCCGCGGCGACCCGGGCGGAGATCGTCGACAGCTTTGCCGGCGCAGCCAGGAAGTGGAGGCGGACGACGTGCTCGCCGGCCAGCGCCTTGTCCCGGACTGCCTTCAGGAACGTGTTGCCGTCCGGCGTCGTGCCCGCACGTGCCGGAGTCACGACGGGCTTCACGCCGTCGAGTCGCACCTTCGCGTCGACGGGCGCGCGGCCGAAACGCGCGAGGGTCGGGAGGTACTTCGTGGCGGCGATGCGCCTGATCTGGAGGATCGGCTCGACGTCGTGGTGGTCACCGAACGGCGACATCAGCGCCTGCGCCCGCGCGCCGAAGGACTCCTGGCCGGCACGCAGCGCCGCGGCAGCCGTGGCGTGCGCGTTCACCGTCACGAGATCCGACGGCCGCACCGTGATCCGCTCCTTGCCGACGAGGACCGTCATCGGACGCGCGAGCCGTTTCGCGACGGCGGCGCCGACGTCGCGCTCGATCGCCTTCCGACTCTCGCCGCCGACGTCGACCCCCCACACGCGCACGCCCGGCATCGCCTCGTGCCGGTAGAGGAGGACGCGGGCGAGGAGCACGGACGCGACGGCCGCGACGACGAGGGCGACGCCGACGGCTGCATAGACGCCCCAGCGGGGACGCCGGCGGCCGTAGCGGGTGAAGGTCAGCGGGACGTCGGTCATCTAGCCTCGGGTCGAGAATCCGTAGTCGAGCAGGCGCTTTGCGTCGGCGTACGAGTCGGGTGAACCGAGGACTACCGCGATCAGCCGAATTCCATGCCGCGTCGCCGACGCGATGAGGCAGTGGCTCGCCTTCGTCGTCCAGCCGGTCTTGATCCCGTCCGCACCGGGATACGCGCCGATCAGGTGGTTCTTGTTCACGTAGACCTTGCCGTACGTCGGGGCTGCCCAGGGTACGCGTTTCACGCGGGTCCGCACAACCGCCCGGAAGCGCGGGTTGCGCATCGCGTAGCGCGCGAGCGCGGCCATGTCCCACGCGCTCGAGTAGTTGTCGGCGTCGATCACGCCGCTCGGGCTGCGGAAGTGCGAGTCGTGGAGGCCGAGCTCCTTCGCCTTCGCGTTCATGAGCTTCACGAACGCGGGGCGGCTGCCGGCAGAGGCGATCGCGAGCGCGAGGGCGTCGTCGTTGCCCGAGTAGAGAAGGAGGCCGTAGAAGAGCTTCCAGGCCTCGATCCGCTCGCCCGCGCGCAGGCCTTCGCGGAACGGGGCGACGCGCGGCACCGACGGGTCGATCGTGACGACCGTGTGCGGCTGAAGGCGCTCGAGTGCGAGCGTCGCCGTCATGATCTTCGTCGTCGACGCGATCGGCAGACGCAGGTGCGGATGCTTCGTCCAGACGACCGTTCCCGTCGCGGCCTCGACGAGGATGCCGGCGCGCCCGGCGAGCGAAGGGCCGTGCGCGAGCGGGCGCCGCACGGCGATGAGCGGCGCGAGCGCCGGCGATTGGTTGCGCGGCGCGATGGCCTTCGGCTCGACGGGGGCTGCCGCGATCGGCCGCGGCTGCTCCACCTTCCGGCGCCCGCCCCACGCCGTCCAGGCGCCGAACGCGCCGGCGCCGACGAGCAGGACCAGCACGACGAGGAGCGGCCCTCTCGCACGCCGGCGGCGCCTGCCTCCCTGCAGGTAGGAAACCGGCACAGCGAGCCGAGTGTAGCGCCGTAAACTGCGAAAAATGAAGCTCCGGGACCTGCCGTCGGTCGACGCGCTGCTGCGGGACTCCCGCCTCGCGGCGGCGCCGCACGCGCTCGCGGTGACGGCGGCAAGAGCCGCGCTCGATCGCGCGCGCGAGGAGATCCGCGAGGGCCAGGATCCCGGCGACCTCGTCTCGAGGGTCCAGGACGAGCTTGCAGCGGCCCGTGCGTTGCGGCTACGGCGCGTCCTGAACGCAACCGGCGTCATCGTCCACACGAACCTCGGACGGGCGCCGCTCGCCGAGCAGGCGCTCGCGCGGGTGACCGAGGTCGGGCGCGGCTACTCGAACCTCGAGTACGACCTGAGCGAGGGTCGACGCGGCTCGCGGCAGGACCATGTCGCGGCGATCCTCCGCCGGCTGACCGGCGCCGAGACGGCGCTCGTCGTCAACAACAACGCCGCCGCGGTGCTGCTCGCGCTCGCGGCGCTCGCCGAGGGGCGCGAGGTGCTCGTCTCGCGCGGCGAGCTGATCGAGATCGGCGACGGCTTCCGGATCCCGGACGTGCTCGTCCGTTCCGGCGCCCGGCTCGTCGAGGTCGGGACGACGAACAGGACGCGAGCGGCCGACTACGAGCGGGCGATCGGCCCCGAGACCGCGCTTCTCCTGCGCGTCCACCAGTCCAACTTCAGCGTCGTCGGCTTCACCGCGCGCCCGACCGTCGCCGAGCTCGCGGCGGTCGCCGCGAGGGCGGACCTCCCGCTCGTGGACGACCTCGGCTCGGGACACCTCGACCCCCGAGCAAGTAACACGGTGTTACTTGCTGCTTCCGAGCCGTCCGCGCGCGACGCGCTGTCGGCGGGGGTGGATCTCGTCTGCTTCTCCGGCGACAAGCTGCTCGGCGGCCCGCAGGCCGGGATCGTCGCGGGGCGCGCCGACCTCGTCGACCGGCTCCGCCGCCATCCGCTGCAGCGCGCGCTCCGGGCCGACAAGCTCACGCTCGCGGCCCTCGAGGGAACGCTCTCGCTGTACCTCGACCCGAAGCGCGCTGCGCGCGAGATTCCCGTGCTGCGGATGCTGGACGAGCCGGCCGCCGCCGTACGTGCGCGGGCGGAGCGGCTTACCGAGCGCACCGGCGGAGCCGTCGAGGAGACGGTCGCGCGTGTCGGCGGCGGCGCGCTCCCGCTCGCGGAGCTTCCGAGCGTCGCCTGCGCCGTCGAGGAGGAGCTCGCGGAGCCTCTTCGTCTCGGCGAGCCGCCGGTCGTCGGCGTCGTCCGTGACGGGCGCCTTCTGCTCGACTGCCGCACGCTCACCGACGCGGAGGCCGACGAGGTCGCCGACGCGGTGGCACGCGCTCGCTCGTGACCGACTTCTGGGACTTCCTCCGCGGAGCGACGATGACCAGGGCGCTGGGGGTTGCCGCGGAGCTTCGCGTCGCCGACGCGCTCGACGGCGGGCCCCGACCGGTCGATGAGCTCGCGGCGGAGGCCGGCGCCGACGCGGACACGCTGCACCGGATCCTGCGCGCGCTCGCGAGCGACGGCGTCTTCGCCGAGACCGATCCCGGCGTGTTCACCCACACCGACACGTCGCGCGCCCTGCAAAGCGGCGAGCCCGCGCGCGAGTTCGCCCGTCTCTTCGGCGGAACCTGGTATCGCGCCGTCGGCGACCTCGACGCGAGCACCGTGGGGGCCACGTTCCCGCGGACGTTCGGGAGCGACTTCTGGAGCTGGCTCGCCGAGCACCCGGAGGAGCGGCAGTCGTTCGACCTCGCGATGGAGGACGGGAAGGCTCGGCGTGTCGAGCGGATCGCAGGGCTTCCGTGGCGCGCGGGCGAGACCGTCGTCGACGTCGGCGGCGGCAACGGCTCGCTCCTCGTCGAGCTGACGGCGCGCGTGCCGGGTCTCCGTGGCGTCGTCTTCGACGTGCCGGAGACGGTCCGCGACGAGGAGGTCCTCGCGGCCCGATCGATCGAGTTCGTCGAGGGCAGCTTCTTCGACAGTGTCCCGCCCGCCGACGTCTACATCCTCGGCACCGTTCTCCACGATTGGGACGATGAGTCGGCGGGGGCGATCCTGCGCACGATCCGCTCCGGCGCGCCGTCCGGCTCCCGGGTCCTGATCGTCGACGCGGTCGTGCCACCCGGGAACGAGCCCCACTCCGCGAAATGGCTCGACCTGCTGATGCTCGTGCTCGCAGGGGGAAGGGAACGGACGGAGGCCGAGTGGCGCGCGCTCCTCGAGGATACGGGGCTGCGCATCGACGCGATCCAGGACGGTTTGATCCAGGCGTCGTGCCCCTGACCGTCGGAACAGCCGGTCACATCGACCACGGCAAGACGTGGCTCGTCCGCGCGCTCACGGGCAAGGACACCGACCGCCTGCCGGAGGAACGCGCCCGCGGAATCTCGATCGACCTCGGCTACGCGCCGCTCGAGCTCCCGGACGGGCGCCGGCTCTCGCTCGTCGACGTCCCCGGCCACGAACGCTTCGTCCGGAACATGGTCGCGGGCGCGACGGGCATCGACCTCTTCCTGCTCGTGATCGACGCGGCCGAGGGCGCACGCCCGCAGACGCACGAGCACCTCGCGATCCTGCGCCTACTCGGGATCGAGCGCGGCGTCGTCGCCGTTACGAAGGCCGACGCGGTCGACGAGGAGACGCTCGAGCTCGCGCTCGAGGAGGCGCGCGAGCTCGTGCCGGACGCGCAGGCGATCGCGGTCAGCGCGAAGACGGGCGCCGGCCTCGACGACCTTCGGGTAGCGCTTGCCGCCGCGGCCGACACGGTCGAGGCGCCGGCGCCGACGGGCCCTGCCCGCCTCTTCGTCGACCGCGTCTTCACGCTTCGCGGGATCGGCACCGTCGCGACCGGGACGCTGTGGTCGGGCTCGATCCGAGAGGGCGACGGGCTCCGCGTCGAGCCGGCGGGGCGCGAGGTGCGAGTTCGGAGCGCCCAGGTCCACGACCGGACGGTCGAGGTCGCGGACGCGGGACAGCGCGTCGCCGTCAGCCTGCCGGGCGTCGAGCGGCGCGAGCTCGCACGCGGCGACGCCCTCGTCACGCCGGGCGCGTTCCCGCGGAGCTACCGGCTCGACGTCGCGCTCGACGAGCTCGAACCGATCCGACCCGGCGAGCGTGTCCACGTCCACCACGGGACGGCGGAGATCCCGGCGCGGGTCGTTCGGATCGGCGACAGGTACGCGCAGCTCCGCCTCGCCAAGCAGGCGGTCGCAGCGCGTGGCGACCGCGTCGTGCTGCGCACGCACACGACCGTCGGCGGCGGTCGCGTCCTCGACCCCGCTCCGCCGAGGCACGCGAGCGCGGAGCGCCTCGAGCTGATCGAGCGCGGCGACATCGCACGCACGATCCACGCTCCGGTGCGGCTCGACTCCCTCCGTCATCTTCTCGGCGGCGAGCCCGAGGGCGTCGAACGCGCGGGCGACTGGCTCTTCTCCGGCGAGTGGCTCGAGGAGTTGCGGGCGGAGCTGCAAGGGCGACTCCAGGCTACGGACCCGCTCGATCCCGGGATCGACGCGCCTGCCGAGCCGTGGGCCGCGGCGATCGTGCCGCTTCTCGGCCTCGAGCGGCAGGGCTCGCGGCTCTACCTCCCGGGCGGACAGCGGCAGCTCGACGCGCGCGCGGACGAGGTCGCCGCGCTCGAGCGCGAGCTGGAGGAGGCCGGCTTCAACGGCGTGAAGGTCGCGGACGCGCGCCTGGCGCGGGCGCTCGAGGAACGCGACGTGCTCGTACGCCTGGGCGAGGGCGTCGCCGTCTCGGGCGCCGCGTACGGGCGGGCCCGCGAGCTCCTCCTCGACGAGTGCGCCGCGTCGGGGCGCATCACGCTCGCGCGCTTTCGCGACCTGCTCGGCGTCGGCCGCAAGGCGACGCAGCTCTTCCTGGAGCGCTTCGACGCCGACGGGATCACGCGCCGGATCGGCGACGAGCGCGTCCTGCGCCGCGCCGCGACGAAGCGTTAGCTCTGGGACCCGGCGAGGAAGTCGAGCGAGACCAGGCCGCGCTTCACGGCGATCGCCACCGCGTGCGGCCGGTTCTTCTCCTGGAGCTTCCGGAAGAGACTGCGGGCGTCGGCCTTGACGGCGAACTCGGAGCTGCCCTCCCTCGGCGATCTCCCGGTCCTTGAGCCCGGAGGCGATCAGGCCATCGCTTGACAATACGAACATATGTTCGCTTCAATCGGTATCGTGCAGCTCGCGTTCGACTCGGTCGACCGCCTCGTCGAGCTCGTCGAGGAGCGCGGAGCGCTGCCCGCGGCAGAGGCGGCGCGGCAGCTGCTCGCCCTGCGGCAGGCTCCGGACGGGCTCGCGCGCAGCCTCATCGGCGATCTCGTCGACGGCGACGCGCGGCTCGCCTGGCGCGGCGGCTTCGTCGCGCTCAGCGATCCGGTCGCCGACCCGCTCCTCGAGCAGGCGACGTTCGTCGTCTTCGACCTCGAGACGACGGGGCTCGCAACGGCGTCCGCGCGGATCTGCGAGATCGGCGCCGTCCGGATCGAGCGGCTCGTGCTCGCCGACAGCTTCCAGACGCTCGTGGCACCCGGGATTCCGCTGCCGCGGCCGATCGGTCTCCTCACGGGCCTGCGCGACGACGAGCTGCGGCGGGCGCCCCGCGTCGAGTTCGCCGTCCGCCGCTTCCTCACCTTCGCCGGCGACGCGACGCTCGTGGCCCACAACGCCCGCTTCGACCTCGCGTTCCTGAACCGCGAGCTCGAGCGGCTGACGGACCGGCGCATCCGGGCCGCGCCGGTCGACACGGTCGCGCTCGCGCGGCGGCTCCTCCCCGGACGCTCCCGCACGGGCCTCGCGTCGCTCGCGGAGCTCTTCGGGACGTCGGTCTCGCCGTGCCACCGGGCGCTTCCGGATGCCCGGGCGACGGCGGAGATCCTGCTGCGACTGATCGGCCTCGCGCAGGAGCGCGGCGCGGAGCACGTGTCGGACCTGCAGGCGCTCTCGGCGCCGCGGAAGCGCCGCGTCTACGGCAAGCGCGCGCTCGTGCACGGCGCGCCGACCCTGCCCGGCGTCTACCTGTTCCGCGACCGCGCGGACCAGGTCCTCTACGTCGGCCGGGCACGGAGCCTGCGAGACCGGCTCCGCTCGTACTTCCGGTCCGAACGCCAGCGGCCCTCCGTCGAGGCGGCGCTCGCCGCGGTCGACCGTGTCGAGTGGCGCGTCCTCGGGTCGGAGCTCGAGGCGGCGCTCGAGGAGCTACGGCTGATCCGCGAGCTCCGGCCGGCCGCGAACGCGCGTCGGTCGAGCCCGGAGCGCTCCGTGTACCTCCGCCGGCGCGGAGACGACATCGTCGTCTCGCCGGTTCCGACGCGCCTCGGGCCGATCGCGAACCGGCGGCTCGCGGAACGGGCCGCGCGGGCGCTCCGAGGCGTGACGGACGACGAACTCGCGGCGCTGCCGCTCGGCGACGGGCCGCTTCCGCGCCTGCGCGAGCGCATGCGCGACCTCTCGGAGTCGCTCCGCTACGAGGAGGCCGCGCGGGCCCGCGACCGGGTCGCGGCGCTCGAGCGCGTGCTGTCGCACCTGCGCCGGCTGGAGCGGCTGCGGAGCGCGCGCCTCGCGCTCGTCGTGCCGGCGGTCGACGAGGGATGGCGGGAGGCGTTCTTCGTCGCCGGCGGCCGGATCTGCACGCGTCGGAGGCTGCCGCCGGGCGCGGGCGCGCGGCTCGAGCTCGAGGCGGGGTCGCGGGTGGCCCTCGCGGCGGCGGCCGAGGGTATCTCCTATGCGCCGGAGCACGCCGACCCGCTGCTCGTCGTCGGGACCTTCCTGCGCCGCCCACCGCCCGAGCTTCAGGTCTCGCGGCTTGCTGCCGATCGATGAGTCATGTTTCTCCAGCGGCTCGCGGTGCTCGCCCTCGTCGGCCTCGTCGGCGGCGGGTATGCAGCGGCCCGCAACGGCCCGCTGTCGGCGCGGCCTGTTCTCGCCCCCGCTCCGGCGCGCACCGCGATCGCGCCGCCGCACCTCGTCGCGGCGACGCTGGCTCCGGTGCACGTGCGGGTCAAGCGGAGCGATCCTGTCCGGGTCGAGCGGAGCGTCCCTGCCCCGGTCAAGCGGAGCGTCCCCGCCCGGGCCAAGCGGAGCGCCCTGCATCGGGTCGATCCGCTCGAAAGCTTCTGTCGCGACGCGCGGCGCCTGCACGCGACCTACGAAACGCGCCGGCCGCCGAACGGGTCGCCCGCGTCCGTCTATATCGCCTTCCTCGCCGAGGGCGCTCGCCTCGAGCGCGGGCTCGCCCAGCGGCTCGGGCGGCTACGCGCACCCGACCCGGCGACCGCAAAGCTTCGGCTGCTCGCCGCCCGCCGCCTGGCGCTCGCGCGTGCGCTCGTCGGGGCCGCCGAGCGACGCGACGCGCGGGCGTACTGGGCGGCCGCCGCCGCGCTCGCGAACGCGCCCCGCGGCTGCACCGGCTGACATCCCTTCCAGGAGGGATCGCGACAGGCGAAGCGGCGGCCGATCAGGTCGGAACAGTCGCTCCGGCCCTGAGTCGTATCCCTCGAGCGTGGAGGTACCGCTGATGCAGGTCCTGGAAGAGCTTGTCGAGAGAGCGGAGTGGGCCCCTGCCCACGCGCACGCGAAGGGCGAGTTCCGGTGCGCCTCCTGCGGCTACGGAGTCGTCGTCTCCAAGATCCTGCCGAGCTGCCCGATGTGCCGCGAGCGCGTCTGGGAACGTGTCGCCTGGCGGCCGTTCAGCGCACGGTCTCTTCCCTAGAACTTGGCCGGAATGGTGGAGCCCCAGGCGCCTCTCCCGACGATTGCCCTGGGGCTCCATGCCGCAGTCAGATCGGCTCCAATCCGAGTCGACCAGCCGCATACGAAGTGAGGGCGATTCGGCGGCGTTCGTCAACCCCACCCGCCGAACCGCCCTGGTAACGGCTACTTCGCGTTGCGGTAGAGCCCGAACAGCGGCCTGAACCCGGTGCCGAGGACGAGCACGTCCGGCTTGCCGTCGCCGGTCCAGTCGCGGGCCAGGATGTCTCCGGGCGCCGTCGAGATCATCTCGAACGTCGACGGGAAGGCGCCTGTGCCGTCGTTGAGCCTGATCGTGAGCAGGCCGTCGAGGCCCGACCCGACGACGTCGACGTCGCCGTCGAGGTCGAGGTCGGCCACGTCGATCGCTCCCCAGGGAGACGGGTAGTAGACGAGCGGCGCGAGCGTGCCGCCCGCATTCAGCCCGATCCACGTCCCCGTGCGCCCTCCGTTGGAGCCGCGGGTGCCGGTGACCGCGACGTCCGGCTTGCCGTCGCCGTTGAAGTCGGCCACCTCGCCGTCGCCGGGGTTCCCGTCGAACGACCGCGTCTGGATCAGCGTGAAGGTCCCGTCGCCGTTGCCCTTCTCGAGGCGGAGGTCGCCGCCCCCGAAGTCCTCGCCACCCGTCTTGATCACCGCGACGACGTCGAGCTTGCCGTCGCCTGTGAAGTCGGCGACGAGCGTGTCCGGCTGCGTCGGGTCGCTCGAGCCCGAGGCGATCGGCGCGCCGAACGTGCCGTCACCGTTGCCGGGCAGCACCGCCAGCTGCCAGCCGTCGGCGATCGTGTGGCCGACGATGTCGAGGTGGCCGTCGCCGGTCACGTCGGCCACGGCGATCGACTGGTTGCTCGCGTGGACTTCGCCGGTGCCGTACTTCTTCGGCGCGCCGAAGTGGCCGTCGCCTTGTCCGAGCATGACCCAGACGTTCGTCGCCTGCGGGAAGAGGTGCACGATGCCCGCGACGATGTCGAGCTTTCCGTCCTCGTTCACGTCGCCGAGCACGATCATGCTCGGGCCCTCGCCGGTGTCGACCTTGCCGGCCGACGACGTGACGGCCTTGCCGAAGGCCCCGTTGCCCTGGTTCAGGTGGACGACGGCCTGCGCCTTCAACACGCCCGGCCTCGGGAGGAAGACGCCGAGCATGACGAGATCCGGGTCCCCGTCGCCGTCGACGTCGCCGTCGGCGGCAGCGCCGAGCTGCACGGTCGGCTCGAGCTTGGGCGCACGGAAGCCGGTCGCGGCGCCGAGCGTCGCGTAGACGAGACCCGGGCCCTCGGAGAAGGCAACGAGGTCGAGCCGGCCGCCGCCGTCGAGGTTGGCAGGCAGGGGCGAGCGGTTGCCCGTCGCCCAGTAGGTGAAGCGGTTGAACGTCCCGTCGCCGACTCCGCGCATCAGCACGGAGACCGTGGTCGGGGTGAAGCCGTCGGCGTTGACGAGGAGATCGGGCTTGCCGTCACCGCTCCAGTCGGCGGCCTCGACGTCCTGCGTCTGATGCGCGACGTCCTGATAGGTGGCCGCGAGCGTGAACGTCGAGCCGTCGCCGAGACCGGTCTCCACGGCGCCGCCGGAGGCGTTCACGTCGGCCACATCGAGCTTGCCGTCGAGGTTGAAGTCTGCGAGCGTCAGCTTCCAGCCCGAGAGGCCTGCCGAGGCGGTCTGGGGGCCGAAGGTGCCGCCGTTGTTCACCATCGTCCAGATCGGGCCGCCGGCCGCGCCTGCGAGGTCGAGGTCGCCGTCGCCGTCGAGGTCGCCGAGCTCGATGTCGTACGAACCCCAGTTGACGTCGTAGTCGACGGGAGGCCGGAAGGTCCCGTCGCCGCGTCCGCGGTAGACGCGCACGAGGGCCGAGCTCTTGAACGCGAAGATGACGTCGGCCTTGCCGTCGTTCGTGACGTCGCCGGCCTCGACGTGGCCGTCCCCGCCCGCGAGCTGGGGCCCCGGCGTGAATGTCCCGTCGCCGTTTCCGAGGAGGACGGCGATCGAGCCGAAGCCGCCGGTCGTCCCGGTGAGGACGGCGAGATCACGCTTGCCGTCCTTGTCGAAGTCGACTGCGCTCGAGAGCTCGGCCGCGCCGTTCTGGGCGCCGAGGCTCGTGATGGTCGGATCGCCGAGGTTCCCCGCGCCGTCGTTCGCCAGCACGGAGACGTTGCCGTTGAAGGCGTCGGGGCCGAGGTTGGCCGCCGCGACGTCGTCCTTGCCGTCGCCGGTGAAGTCCGCGACGGCGAGGTCGCGCGGAAGGTAGCCACCCGACGGCGACATGTCCGGGACGACGAAGCGCGGCGCCGCGAGCGCCGGCGCCGCAAAGATGGACACTGCTGCACTCGCGGCGCCGGCCGCGAGCGCGAGACGGATCGAGCTCACAAGTCCCCCTTGTTCTCAGAAATGACGCCGCGCCGTAGGGCGGCCCAGCCGGGGCAGCGTAACCGCGTCTCCTGGCAGCCGGTATTGGACGTTCGTCCTAGGACCGCGCCCGGGCTGCCCGCGCGAAGAGCGACGCCTCGGGCTGGACAGTCGTGCCCGCGTCGAGCAAGTTCGCGACGCTGAGCTCGTTGGCGCCGCTGAGCGAGAACGACGTGTGGGCCGCCGGGATCGGATTCGTGTCGGGATCCGACGCGATCTGGGGCGGCGGCCGGCAGAGCTTCGGTTTCTCTACGGCGTCACGGGAATCAGCGGCAACCGCGCCCTGGCCGTCGGCTATGGAAACGGCCAGAACCCGCTCGTTCTCCGGTGGAACGGCAGCCAGTGGGCGAAGACAACGGCATCCTCAGGGCGATCGTGAACGCCGGCAGCACGCTCTGGGCCGTGGGCTACTCGGACGTCCGACGGGGCGGGGCCCCGTTCCGGCGGAACCCGTCGCGCCCCGGCCACGACGCTCTTCCCGTTTTGCCTCACCTGAGGTCAAGATGCAGTGTCATGAGATCGGTTGCGGCGATCGCCGGAGGTCTCGTGCTGGCGCTGACGGCCCAGGCGGCGACCCGCGACGCCAGACCGCCGACGGCAACCGGGCCGATCACCCTCCGTTCGCACGACTGTCATCGCTTCCCGACCGGCGGAGGGTTCTGCGCGTACGTCTACAAGCTCGACCCGGCCGCGACGACGGATCCGAAGGGAGCCTGGACCGTGTACTGGGTCAACGAGAGCATCGCGGCGACGGCGAGCGCCGGTACCTGCACGACCGCCTTCGCCGAGGGGTTCACGTGGGGAACGGGCGGGCGCGCCGGGCCGCGCGCGGCCGCCACGTACCCGGCCGCGGGCGCCTCCCGGACCGTCGCTCCCGGCTCGAGCGCCCACTTGGCGGTGAATGCCGCCGGCAAGGCGAAGGTGCCCGGCGACCTCCGCCAGCGGACGTCGTGGCCTGTCGGCCTGGTGACGACGACCGCCCCGCCCGGGCAGCTCCTCGTTCTCTGGCAGGGCAGGACGACCGGCGTCGTTCCGTTCACGTACGCGGCCGAGGTTCGCAACCCCGGCGACGAGTTCGGCGGCGGCGTCACGGCGCATTACGAGGTGCAGGCTCCGTGCACCCGCATTCCGCCTCCGGGCCCGAGCTACCTCGCCCGGGTCGTCCCGGCGCCAGGCCACACGGCGTGGCTTCAGGTGCGGATTCCCGGCTTCCACGCAGTTCTCGACCGCCGCAGCTCGCTCGTCACGTGGGCCGGCTTCGGCAAGGCGACCTACACGCTCACCCGCAACGGCGCACCCGTCGGCGCTGCGACGGCGCCGGTCGAGGTGGCCGGCCGTGCGGCGATCATGCTCCCCTCCCCGCCTGGCAGCTACGTCGCGCAGGTGACGCTCCGCGCCCCGGACGGCGGGACGCGGCGGTACCGCTTGCCCTTCCGCACCGCCTGACGGGATCAGCCGGTGCTGTAGGCGACGGTCGCGTAGTCGAAGTAGCCGCTCGTCCCCCAGCTCCCCCCGGTCACGAACAGCCTGGAGCCGTCCGGGCTCACGCACAGCGCGTGGGCCTCGTCCCAGCCGTCGATGGGTCCGTCGTAGCGGCGCAGCCACACCCGCGCGCCGGTCGCGGGGTCGTAGGCGAGCGTCACGTAGTCGACGTCGGGGTAGCCGTCTACCCCCCAGCTCCCCCCGGTCACGAACAGCCTCGAGCCGTCCGGGCTCACCCCCAGCGCCCTCGCGTAGTCCTGGCCGTTGACGGGCCCGTTGTAGCGGTTCGCCCACAGGCGCGCCCCGCTGACGGCGTCGTAGGCCACGGTCGCGTAGTCGTCGCCGCTCGCCGAAGCCCGACTTTCGCCGGTCACGAACAGCCTCGAGCCGTCCGGGCTCGCCCCCAGCGCGTGGGGCCAGTCTTCCGTGCCGTCCGGGCCGTCGTAGCGGCTCGCCCACAGCCGCGCCCCGCTGGCCGCGTCGTACGCGACCGTCGCGTAATCGTCGTCGCCGCCCATCCCGGCGCTCTGCCCGGTCACGAACAGCCTCGAGCCGTCAGGACTCACCTCCAGCGCGTCGGCCCAGTCACCGCTGTGGTCCGGGCCGTCGTAGCTGCTCACCCATAGCCGCGCCCCGCTCGCGGCGTCGTAGGCGACGGTCGCGTAGTCGTAGTCGCCGAACAGCGCGTCCTGGCCGGTCACGAACAGCCTCGAGCCGTCCGGGCTCAGTCCCAGTGCCGAGGCCAGGTCATCGCGGTTGTGCGGGTCGTCGTAGCGGCGCAACCAGAGCTGCGCTCCGCTCCCGGCGTCGTAGGCGATCGTCGCGAAGTCGTAGTCGCCGCTCGCCCCGACGCTGGATCCGGTCACGAGCAGCCGCGAGCCGTCCGGGCTCACGGTGAGCGCCATGGCCCTGTCCGAGTCGTTGCCGGGGCCGTTGTAGCGGCGCAACCACAGCCGCGCCCCGTTCGCGGCGTCGTAGGCGACCGTCGCGTAGTCGAAGTCGCTGCCCGACCCGACACTCCCCCCGGTCACGAACACCCTCGAGCCGTCCGGACTCACGGCGACCGCCGAGACCCAGTCGTACCAGTCGCCGGGGCCGCTGTAGCGGCTCGCCCACAGCCGCGCCCCGCTCGCGGCGTCGTACGCGACCGTCGCGTAGTCGTCGTTGCTGCCCGACCCGACGCTCGTCCCGGCCACGAACAGCCTCGAGCCGTCCGGGCTCGCCGCGGAACTGTAGGTGCGGTCGTCGCGATTGCCGGGACCGTTGTAGCGCTTCGCCCACAGCGCGGCCCCGGCCGGCGAGTCCGACTCTCGTCCCGGGTCAGCCGAGGGCCGGGTCCCCGCGACCGCCGAAGGCAAGCCGACCGCGACAGCTGCAACGGCGGCGACCCCAGCCAGCCCCCTCACGTTCATCACGCCCCTCCCGATGCCGGCGGCCTGCACGGACGCCGGCGAATGTCTTGATGCGGAAGCTACAAGCCGAGGCTCGGGAGCGTCAAGGATGGTCTCACTCGGCGGCGACCGGCGGGGTCTGCGCTGGCAGCACGATCTCGTCGGCGGTCTCGCCCTGTTTCGCGACACGCAGGTCGAAGTACAGGTATGTCGTGGCGATCGCCGCGTACGGGAGGACGATCGCGTCGATGACGCCGGCAACGAGGTTGATGAAGTCGAACGACGCGTGCGTCGCGAACAGCAGGAGCGTTCCGCACAGCGGCCCGAGCAGGAGCGCGACGAGCGTCACGAACAGCACCAGGGACGCGACCCGCCACCAGTTCCCGCGGACGAGCCGCGCGCTTCGTCGCAGCGCCGCGAAGCCCGACGTGTCCTCGAGCACGTGCACCTGCGCCAGCAGCGACCAGCGGACGACCAGCCAGGCAACGAGAAGCGCTCCGATCGCGGTGAAGCTGACGACCGTGACCACGACGACGACGAGGACGACTGCACTGAGCAGCGAGACGAGCCACGGAAGCGCCCGCCGGTAGGCGCCGAGCGCGGTCACGACCCGGCCCGCGTCGATCTCGGCCATCGCGATCGCCGTCGCGCTCTGGACCACCGAGAGGCCGACCACGACGATCAGCACGCCGAGCCCGATCGCGAGGAAGTCGACGAAGGCGTTCGTGCTGCCCGCCGACTCGACGAGGCCGTTCAGGCCGCCGGCCCGGAACGTGGCGTACTGGACGGCGGTGACCAGCGCGCCGAGCGGCAGGAAGAGGAGCCCGATGCCCAGGAAGAGTCGAAGGTGGCCGAAGTACATCCGACCCGCCGCGGTCACGATCGCCCCCCACGCGCGCCGACGCTCGAGCCGGAGCGGCGCCGACGGCTGCCACTCGGTGCGAGAGACGAGCCAG
>Ga0070741_10011756_pt1 | contig 16046 bp, 21 predicted proteins | sample Coa_R1_4_FD_66440 | JGI IMG/M metagenome (GOLD analysis project Ga0070741, IMG submission 66440) | Surface soil microbial communities from Centralia Pennsylvania, which are recovering from an underground coalmine fire - Coalmine... | ecosystem: Environmental > Terrestrial > Soil > Unclassified ...
GTCTAGAAACGCGAGCACGCCACCGCCGACGACAAGGGACGCCACGAAGAGTGCTCCCCCCAACGGCTCGTCGAGCCCAATGCGGATGGGCCTGATCCGATTCGGTGGACGGGTTAACTAGCTTGATCTCGTATCGTCGTCCTTGGTCGAAGAGAGTCTACAGGGGCTCGGCGGCATTGGGATCAGCATCCGATGTTCGGTCGTGGCTGCCGACGAGCACCCCGTGGCGATCTAGGCTGCGGCTGCGCGTCGTTCGAAGGCGGCCGGACTGATCTGGCCGAGCGTCGAATGACGGCGACGTTGGTTATAGAACACCTCGATGTAATCGAACAACGCCATCTTCGCGTCGCTGTAACTGGGAAACCGCTCGGCCTCCTCTTTCTTCACGGTCGCGAAGAAGCTTTCCATCACCGCATTGTCGTAACAGTCGCCGCGGCGACTCATGCTGCAGGTGATGCCCTGGCCGGCGAGATACGTTTGGTAGCCTTCGCAGGTGTAGGTGGAGCCTCGATCCGAGTGGTGCGTGGATGTCGAGGAGGTCCTCGACCTCGCTGACGCCATCGGCCTTGATCCCGCCAAATTCATTCGAGATTTCGACAAAATACAACGCTGAGTCCCCGACCCAACAGGATAAGCTTCGCAAATGGCGGATGACGCTGCTGACGCTACGTACATCGCGGAGGTCTTCGGGGCCGCCCGCAGGTGGAAGTCCAGTGTCGGTCGTTCGCCGGACAAGAAACCCCTTCGAGAGCTGATCTGGTTCGTCTGGCAACGCCATCGACTCGGCGATTGCGTCCGAGGCAAATATCCTAAAACGGCGCCATGGACCGCTGCGGCACGCGCCGCCTACAAAGAGAACCGACGCTGCAAGCTGGTAGTCGATCACGTCAGCCCAATCCACGCCCTCATCCAGCGCCTCATCGACGCTCCCGTAACGACCGCCGAATTGGTTCCGCTACTGAAAGCAAACACCGATTTCTGCGTGATCACGGCAGACGAGGATCTGAAGCTGTCGAGATCCGGCATGGCGCACGCGCTGCTCGACAGGGACACGCGCTATCGCAATGCGGGAATCGATCTCGCTGGAATCAGACCATTGTCTGATTCATGAACAGTTGTAGCACGCAGACCGTCAACATCGCGTCATGTATCACCGCCCTCAGCCAGGTCGCAAACGCCCTCGGCCTATCCCTCGCGGAGTTCTTCCAGCCCTTCCGCAAACCGTAGTCCCAAGTGGCTGCGGTGCGCTCGCAAGAGCCACACGGTGTGTTTACCAGCCAAACACTGGGGGGAAAAACTGGTCTGCCAGGATTTTGGTTGCGTGCGTCGCGTGGCGGACGGATGTCACTAGCAGTTTGAAGCTCTCCCACAGGAACTCGGCCTCGTCACGTTCGCCAAGATCGATGAACAAACCTGCACTCACAAGGGTCTCGGCAGACTTGAACACAAGACGATGTGTGTGATCATCCGATATCTTGACTTCGAGAACACCGTGGCTTTCGTCAGTTGTTGAGACTCTTCCTAATACGTATTTCGCTATGTCGTCATGAACGTGACCGCCATAGGCGTTACGCTGGCTATCGATAAAATCGCTTGCTTTTGAGAAGAATCGCACTGCAGCCGTCCAGTCCTTCAGACGACGTCTGTCGAGTGTGCGCTTTCGTCGCTTGATCTCTGGGAGCATGTTCAGGCGATGAGTCGCTGACGTCATCTCCCACAATGTTGCGAAGGCGCGTCGAACGAAATGCAACTCTCGGTAGTGACGGCCGACTTCATCCAGATCCATGCCAATAGGAAAATGGAGACCGGCAACCTCGAGCGTCGTCGCGTCAACGCCGACGGTGTTGCCGTTGACCAAGCCCGCATCGGCCAAACGCTGCAGCAGCCAAGTAAACACCGTCTCGTGGGTCTCGATGTCGATCAAACGGCGCGTGCGGGGAATCGTCGAATGGTCCGGCGGCGCCTCCGGCAGCACCAACCCGAGAAAGTCGCGCAGCGCAAACGAATCCGCGGCTCGCCAAGCGATGGCGCGTTCGGCGTCCAAACCTCCGAAGTAGCCGATCAAGAGCAGCCGGAAATAGCGTCCAGGCGGCAGTCCTGGGCCGGCCCTCGTCCGCGTAGAATCGCTGGCAGAGGCCTTCAAGGTAGCCATCGAAGTCGTGTTGGTCGAGAATTTGATTCAGCTGTGTATAGAGCGGATGCGCGGCACTCCGCGGCAGGTCGGTGGTCGCCACCCACATCAACGTTTGCTTCGCCTGCCGCGGTCGTTTGCCCATCGCCATCGGCGACAGTGTGGTACGTGGATCGACTGGGTCGATCGCTAATTCGCCGTTCACTGCGGGCTGGTACGAGCGAGACGGGCGGAGGCAGAACGCCGATTGTCAGCTGGGAGAAGGGCGCATGAAGTTCAATCACATTGGTATTCCCACAACGACTCGTTTTGAAGGGGAAATCGATCTGCCTAACTTGAAAGTCACGGTGAGTGACCATCAGGGCAACCCGTTCGGCATCCAATGGCAGCGGTACTGGGAGGATGCGCCCTATCCCGACCTCGTTAAGACCATCGCGCACGTAGCGTTCGAGGTGGACGACTTGGAGAACGCCCTGCGCGGGCACGAAGTCATCATTCCTCCGAGCAGCCCAAGTTCCGGAGTGATGGTCGCTTTCATCAAGGTCGCTGGCGCGCCGGTCGAACTCCTCCAAATCGATCGTATGATCAGAAGGGATCTTTGAGCAGATGGTTGCAGACCAGCTGTCACCCGGTTTCACCACGGGCTGCTAGACGGAGCAACGACACCGCGCTAACCTCCGCGTTGGACTGATGTGGACCCGACAGCCTCGGTTTGTCCGGGTGATTGGTGCGGCGGGCTTCGTAATGCTCGTGACGACATTCCATCGATGGGACTGGCTCTATCGCGATCCGCAGGTGTGGTGGCGCAAATGGCAGGGTGCGATTGCGTTTGCGCTGTGCTGCATAGCTTCAGGGCTGGCCTTGTTTCCACCGACGCTCCGCGTTCACCGATGAAAACTCGCCAGACAGTTCGACAACCGTTCTGAAGCTGAATGCGTCTTCAGCCGCATCCGCCGAAACGCCGTGTGAACGACGTGGGATCCGTTAGTAGTGCCGGACAACGACACCGTGCTGTGGCGCACCATCGGGCCGAGTGGACGCATCCTCGAATGCGTCGTGCGGTTCGCCCAAGGCGACGTTGAAGTCGCAATCCTGACCGACGGTAAGGAAACGTTCGCGCAGTGGTTCACGACGGGAACAGAGGCGACGGCTTTGGCTGAGGACGTTCGAGAGGAATCGGGCCGATAAATTCACCGTGGCTGTCGGCATTTTCTTATGTGACTGGCCCATTCATCGCTTGCACTCACGCGCTGGTTGGATTACGGAGCAAGAGTCCGATATCTCGTTCGGCCGCTCGGAGGTGTTCGCGTTGGTGCTGAAACTCAGCTTCCCGCTGCAACGAGACGACGCCTTACGCGCGTGGTGCCTAGTCCAGTTCGTAATTCAGCGTGAAGGGATAGTCGGCTGCATGTCCGACGGATGAAGTACCCTCCCCGCGGAGACTGCGGAGTTCGCCCGTCCCTGAGCCGGTGACGACGGAGTAGATTTCCTTCGCCTGGCCGTCTTCGAAGACGCCCGCGCGCTGGAGCACGAAACTGCCGTTCTTGTCAGCGATCCGCCCTGTGATCCGTTCGAGTCCGACGAAGGTCGCCGTCCCGTCGCTACGGTAAATCATCACGTATTCGACATGGCCTTCGCCGTCGATATCGCCGGTGAACGTCTTATCGACGCTGGCGCGGGTCATCTTCGGCAGGTCCTTGCCTTCGCTGTACGGCCTCTCGTCCCAGTTCTTGATGCTGAACCTGGCGTTCGCTGTCTTCTTCATGCAGCGGCTCCTCAGCGTGACATCATAACTTTCGACGCGGCGAGTGGTGCTTCAATGACAGCGTTTAATGCGTTTTTCAGCAAGCTCTTAAATGTTGAGCTTTTCTGGAAATGGCGCGCTATGAGCACTGCGGCAGAGCTTGGGACTATAGTCAACGGAAACTCGGACCGAAATCCTCGCCATGCAACTGGTTAGGCGAAAGTCGGCTCACGTCCGTCCGCCACGGCCTCGCATCCTACTGATCGAGGACAACCTAACCCAACTCGATCTGTATGCGCTGGCACTCGAATCGACGTTCGACGTTCTGAAGGCTACGCGAGGGGAGGCGGGTCGCATGTGTGTGTTGCGTGAACGCCCCGACGCGGTGGTGATCGATGCGATGCTGCCAGACGTGAGCGGGTTAGACCTGGCGGCGCGACTGCTATCAAACGACGCGACCGCGACCACACCGATCGTTGTGTTGACGGGTGACGACGCTGCTTACGCGCAGGCCGAGGGAATGCGCGGGTTCGACGCCGTGCTGCGAAAGCCTTGTCCAGCGGACGTGCTGGTCGCGGTCCTCCAACGCGCCATTTCACTCCGAACGATCCGCTGAGACCTTCTACAAACTGGATCGAGTCACCGGCTCCGTCGAGACAATGCCGCTGGACCGCGAGGTCGCTCGCAGCCCACGAGCCTGTGACGAATCAGCGTTCCGCTGGCCGGACATCTCACGCCATAGATGTGAGCCGCGAGTGTATCGCAAGCGGAACGAGGACAACTGGCCAACCTAGAAGCGGATGCCGCCCGCACATCTCACATCGCCCATTGCGCTGGAGCACCAAAAGCTCGACAATATGCGCGTTCACTCCCCCAAGTAGCATCCGAATTGCGCGTCGCCTTGGTCGGCACCGCGTTAGCCGTCGTCTGTTCGACCGTCGCTGAGGCCCAGACCGTGACGGTCAACGCCGGTCGGTATCACAACTGCGGCATCACCGGAGACGCCAAGCAGCAAGAGGCTGTCGATCTCGACAGGCTCAAGAATCGAGCTACGGCCCCGAGCGCATCGGACCTCCATCCCGATGTCATCATGCAACCTTCAACCGACGACACTGGCCGGTTTGACGACACGTTCGTCGCGACCATCCGCATCTACGTCACCGACGCGAAGATGGGTGGCGTCGAGACCGCGAACTGCCATGCCACGCAAAAGCTCTATCGAGACACGCACATCGAGGGAAACGCCATTGGCCCAAGCTACAACGGTGAGCCGATGATCGTAGAGGTCACCCCTCGATGGCGTGCAGCAATGAAGCGAGCTGGCATCGATTGGTCCACCGACACGCTGCACGATACGTTGATCGGCCATTGGCTCGAGGTCACCCGCTGGATGCTCGAAGACTCTGAGCACCGCACCAATGCCGTGAACTCCACGAGCACGGTGACACGCAAGTCGGGATCCGGCAGAGAGGGTGGCTCACGCACTCAATGAGACGCTTGTGCGTGTCGTGCGGCAGTACCCGGCGGCGTGTCGTAGATGTTTGGCTCGAGAGATCCTCGAAGCGGCGCGTCTATTGTTAGTCCTTCTCGAAGACGAGGCGTGCCTGGACCCAAATTGTCTCCCGTCGTGACGTGATCCGGTAAGTCGACTGGAGTCCCAGACGACATGACCGCTCCTCAGGTGCGCGCTGCCGCCGAACTCCGGCTGCTAAACGTTGTCGATCCGGCGCTCGCGCGCCTCGCGCGGATCGTCAAGAAGGGTTCCGACGCGGTCGCATTGCGGGCCTGCCAGGACATCCTGGACCGCGCCGGTATTGGCGAGCGCGAGGAGCTGAGGGGTCCGGGTTTTTCGGACCGCTACGAAGGTGAGTCTGCGGCCGTTGTCATGGCTCGCCGAGCGTATTCCCGAGGGCTCAGGCCCTTGAGAGCTCGGTGAGGGTGGTGCTCATTGTAGTCCCATCGAAAGGCGTCAATCTTCTGCTGCGCGTCCTCCAACGACGCGAACCAGTGCACGTTCAAGCACTCCTCTCTGAATCGTCCGTTAAAGGATTCAATCGTCGCGTTGTCAGTCGGTTTGCCGCGCCGGCTGAAGTCGAGGATGACGCCGTTCGTGTACGCCCAGAGGTCCATCGCCGCGCTGACGAATTCCGTGCCGTTGTCGCAGTAGATGCGTTGCGGCAATCCGCGTTCAAACCGCAGACGCTCGAGCGTCGCGACCACGTCGCGTCCGCATAGGCTCTGGCCAGCGTCGATCGCCAGGTACTCGCGCGTGAACAGATCGATCACCGCAATCTCGAACCCGTGCTGGCTGAGCAGCCGCTGTTGCACGCGCAGCACCGGCTCGTCATCGTCGACGATGAGTACTCGTGGTGGCGTCATGGTATCGAAGCTCACAGCGTGTCCAGACAGTCACGGACCTTCATGGCCAGCGCCATCGGCGTGAACGGCTTGGCGAGAAACGATGCGCGTTCGCGCGGGGACCCCCCGATGGACTGCGCGTTCGGAAAGCCCGAGACATGGAGCACCTTCAGGCGCGGCCGTTTCACAACCAGATGCTGAGCGAGATCGGGGCCGTTCAGCCCCGGCATGATCACATCGCTGAGCAGCAAGTCGATGGGCCCGTCATGTTGCGCTTCGATCGCGACCGCGGCCGCACCATCGCTCGCTTCCAGAATCCGGTACCCGTACGATTCCAGCGTCCTCCGCATCAAACTGCGGATTCCTGCTTCGTCTTCGACCAGCAGAATCGTCTCCTGGCCAGGAAGCGCGCGCGCGGGCGCGTGGGCTAGCGCTGTCCTCGAGCCCGGCTGGGCGCTCAGCGGCCAGTAAATCACCGCGCTGGTGCCTCGTCCCGGCTCACTCTCAAGCGTCACGTATCCGTCGTTCTGCTTGACGATCCCGTAGACCGTCGACAGGCCGAGGCCCGTTCCCGTCCCGCGAGGTTTCGTCGTAAAGAACGGCTCGAACACGTGCGCCAAAACCTCTGGCGTCATTCCACATCCGGTGTCTCGCACGGCGATGGAGACGTACGAGCCGACGAGGGCACCGCGATGCGTCGCCGCAAATACCGTGTCGAGCTGCGCCGTGCCCACCTCGATCGTGAGCCGCCCACCCGCCGGCATCGCGTCGCGGGAGTTGACCACGAGGTTCAGGAGCAGCTGCTCCACCTGGCCTGCATCGGCGACCATCGAGCACGCTCCCGTCGCGACGGCTACGCACAACTCGATGTCCTCGCCGACGATCCGCTTGAGCATCTTCTGAAGGTCGAGGACGACCGCATTGGCGTCGAGCAGCCGTCGATCCACCGGCTGTTTCCGGCTGAAGGCGAGGAGTTGTCGCGTGAGATGGCTCGCGCGTTCGCCCGCTCTTATGATCTCATTGACGTCCGCAACAGCCGACGGCACGTCCACGAACGCCTCGCGAAGGAACTGGCTGTAGCCGAGGATCGCGGTCAGCAGGTTGTTGAAGTCGTGCGCGATGCCGCCGGCGAGCCGGCCGACCGCCTCCATCTTCTGCGCCTGCAGAAACTGCTGTTCGAGCAGCTTTCTCTCGGTGACGTCGCGCGCCACGCCCATGACGGCATGCGGCGACGCGCCCGCCTCCTGTAGCGGGACGATCCACGCTTCGAGCCACAGGTCTCCGGTCGGCGCGTGAAAACGATTCTCGAACAGCTGCCGGCAGCCCGTGCTCAGGACCTGCAACACCTGTGGCCAGATAGTCTCGACCGTATCCGGCGGGAACACCTCGTCCAGTCGCTTGCCGAGGACCTGGTCGACCGTGAGGCCGAAGGCCATAACGGCAGCCCCGTTCACGTATTCGATCTGCGCGGCACGGTTGACGATGAAGATATGGTCCTGCGCGGCTGTGGCCAGCGTGCGGTATCGCTGCTCGCTCACGCGGAGCTTCTCTTCGAGGTCCTTCCGCTCGGTGACGTCGCGCTGAACGGACACGAAGCCTGTCACCTCGCCGGCTTCGTCGACGATCGGGGTCGCGCAACAGTCGACGGTCAAGAGGTGCCCGGCCTTGGACCGATTGACAAACTCGCGACGGATCGACAACCCCTGCATCAATTCGCGCCAGAAGGTGTCGTAGTCCGCGGCGACGGTCGTGCCGCTCTTCAGGATGCGCGGCGTGGCCCGGCCGACCACGTCCGACTCTTCGTATCCATACACCCGCACGAACTCTGGGTTTACATACGTGATGACACCGTTCGCGTCGGTCATGAAGATGACATCACGCGACGCTTCGATCGCCAGACGCAGGCGGCCGACTTCGCCCGTCCGATCAACCCAATTACCACCCGACGCCAATTGGCCCATCGCCGGTCGGAAGGCAAGCGCTGTACCGGCATCGGATGTGGAAATACTGAGCAGCCTCGTGCGAGGCGTCGCTAGCGCGCTGCCGGATTTCCCGCGGCATCCGAAAATCCTCGCCACGACAAAATTGTTCGCGGGACGAAAGGGCATGGACGCGACAGCCGTCGAAAGCCCCGGCGCCCACCTTCCGAGCGTGCGCTGCTGACACGCGACACATGCGCCATTTTGAAGCGGCATCTTCTAACTGACGCACACGACGCGTCTTAAAGAACCGCATCGGACGGAACGCGCTTCGCTCCGGCTTCTGACGACGGACGCACAGTGCGCGGTCCAAATTGAGGAGCGGCTTTATGGCGACCAGAATTGGACTCATCTTCCTGATTGGATTCTTCGCGTGCTCGACCAGCTCGCTGGCCGCTCCGGTTGACGGCCGGTCGGACGCCACGGCCTGCGGCGCGACCTCGAGCCCAACTGGGTGCGCAGATGACGGCGGGACGTTGCCGCCGCCACTTGTCGCGTCGGCGACGGCGCTGCCCGATGAGGCCCGCGGCCGGCTCCTCCCGACTCTCTACGTCAGCTTCGCCGCGCTCGAAGTCGCCGATGCGTATACGACTACGGTCGGTCTTGGGCATGGCGCGGCCGAACACAACCCGGTAATGGCGCCGGCGGCCGGCAATACGGCGGCGTTGTGGGCGATCAAGGGCGTCGCCACGTTCGCCTCGATCTACCTGATTGACAAGATGTCGAGGGATCACCACCGCGTGCAGGCGTTCGTAGTGATGGTGGTGATGAATGGGATCGCCGCGTCCGTCGCCGCGAACAACGTCAGCGTACTCAGGCGCCTGCGGTAGCCGTCATCAAAGGAACACCGTCATGCGACTCATCGGACGTCACGACACTTCGCTGGCCGTCGCGCTGATCGTCGGCACGCTCATCGTGTTTGATCGGCCCCTTCGGCTGCTCCTCGACGTCGCCCAGGACATCGAACGGCAATACCACCTCGATCTCGTCGAGGCGCTCGTCGTCCTCGCCGTCGTGTTCGTGTTCCATCAATATCGCAAACGTCAGGAAGCCAGGGCAGAAGCGCACGCAGCTGCGGCCGAAGCGCACCAGGCACAGCTTCGCTCGGCGGAACTCGAGCGGGTGGTTGGCCTGAGTCGCGCTCTAGTGAGCGTGAACGATTTTACGGGACTATGTCAGGCGCTGATTCGGTACGTACCACGATTCACCGGCGATCGAGCGTCGTGGGTGCTGATCTATCAGCAGGGCGTCTGGGACGTGCTGCTCCGCGATGTCGACGATCGACGAACGCCCGACACACTCGAGAGCGTCGGCGAGCGCGTGCTGCGGGAGGCGGAGATTCGCGGCGAGACCGTGTGCGATGCCATCGAGATCGACGACGCAGTGGGATGGCCGCTGATGGCCGGCGGATCGCCGGTCGGCGCCATCCTGGTTCGCAACCTGCCGCGGCTCTCGGCCGGCGAACGGCGCGTAATCGAGACCGCGGCTTCGCTGACCGCGATAGCGATCCGCAACGTGCAGATTCTCATCGAAACGCGCGATCGAAGTGTTCGCGATGGACTCACCGGCTGCTTCAATCGAGCCTACGCCGTCGAGGCGCTCAAGGCAGAGCTCTCGCGGGCGGCGCGCTACAGCCATCCGTTTTCCGTGCTCATGTTCGACGTCGACGGGTTCAAACGCGTCAACGATATGTACGGCCACCTGACGGGCGATCACGTCCTCATGGAGATCGGCCGCCATCTCGACGACGTCCTGCGGACAGCCGATGTCAAGTGTCGATACGGCGGCGACGAATTCTTGATCGTTCTGCCCGACACGTCGCTCAGCGGCGCTCGACGCGTTGCCGAGTCGCTGCGTCAAGAACTGGCAACGATCGCCGTGCCGGCCACGACCGGTGAGACGTTCGGTGTGACCGTCAGCGTGGGAGTGGCCAGCGTGACGTCCGGCGCGGACGACACCCAGACCGTGATCGCTCGCGCTGATCGTGCGCTCTATGAGGCGAAGCATCGCGGACGAAACTGCGTATTCCCTGCCGCCCCCGACGCGGTGGGGCCGCTTCGTCTCGTTGGCGCGCAGGTGTAACGGTCGCGTTTCCTCCCGGCCGGTCCAACGTCTAGCCGTCGATGGCCAGCCGTTCGAGCCAGCGGTACAAGGAACGCCGGCTCATGCCGAGCAGCTTCGCGGCAGCCGCCTTGTTGCCATTCATGTCGCGCAACACTCGTTCGATCTGGTCGCGCTCGGCCGTTGACAGGAGATTCCGAGTCAACCCGCACTCGTCCAGCGGTCTCTGACTCTCCCTTGAGGAGGAGCCTGGAGCCGAACCTGCCATCGCACGGACGAGATCTCGCTCGCTGAGAATGCGATTCTCGGTGAGGATGCAGGCGCGCTCGATCACATTGCGAAGCTCGCGAACATTGCCGGGCCAGGACGCCTGTTGTAGGAGGCGCTCGGCGGCCAACGTCATGCCCGTGATGTGCCGATTCATGCGATCCGCGAACTCGCGGATGAATCTGGCGGTGAGATACGGGATGTCCTCCCGCCGCTCTCGGATGGTGGGAATCACGATCTCGATGACCCCCAATCGATAGAACAGATCGGACCGGAAACGGCCAGCGGCGATCTCGGCGCGAAGATCCCTGTTGGTTGCGGCGATGACATGCACGTCGGTCTTGCGCGTTTCCGGAGAGCCGACGCGCTGCACCTCGCCGTACTCGACCGCTCGCAGCAGCTTCGGCTGGATGGACAGCGGTAGTTCGCCCGCCTCGTCGAGAAACAGCGTCCCGCCGTTCGCATGCTCGAACAGACCCACCTTGGTGTCGGTCGCCCCGGTAAAGGCTCCGCGCTCATGTCCGAAGAGCTCGCTCTCGAACAGGGTCTCGACGACCGCCGAGCAATTCACGGTGACGAATCGGCGACTCCGCCGCGGCCCCAGCGCATGCAGCGCCCTGGCGACCAGTTCCTTCCCGGTGCCCGTTTCGCCGTTCACGAGAATCGTCCGGCTGTGTGGCGCGAGTCTGCGGAGCGAATCGAACAATTCCTGCATCACGGGACTTCGGCCGGTCATGCCATGGAATTCGAATTGCCTTGCGGCGTCGGCGTCGACGGCCATTACGCGCTCGCGACGCCGAAGGCGCTCGCGGACTGCGACCAGCAGCTCGCCAAGGCGATTGAAATCGAAGGGTTTTGACAGATAGTCGAGCGCCCCCGCCTTGACCGCCTCGATCGCCGTATCGACGGTGGCGTTCCCGGTCATGAGAATGATCTGGCAGTCGGGACACGCGGTCCGCATCGCCTTGAGGACGTCGATGCCGTTGAGCCCCGGCATCTGGAGGTCGACGAGCGCCGCATCCGGCTCGATCTCGCCGAGCGAGGCAAGCGCCTCCTGGCCTCCGCTGCGGAACACCACGTCGAAGCCGAACGGTGCGGCAAACCGCTCGAGAAGCGGCAGTACGCCCGGATCGTCATCGACGACCATCAGATGAGCGACATGCTCGACGCCAGCAGCCGGCTGTGGCGAACGTAGCGTAAACGACGTAGTCTCGTTCATGACTGAAGCGTCGACGCCTGAGGGCCGTGGACAGAGGCCGGCTGCTCCAGCAGCTGCTTGGTGATATCCACAAGATCCTCGAGCCAAATCGGTTTGAAGTACACCTGCGCGCCCAGATCACGGAGGCGGGCCACCACCTCCGCGTCGATCAGGTAGTTGCCGGTCACGATCGCGACGGGTGCTGCGACACCGCGCTTGACGGCGCGCAGCCGCTCCAGAAATTGCTGCCCGTCGACGAGTGGCATCCGCAGATCGAGAATGATGGCATCAGGCGCACACCGCTCGGCGCAGGTGAGACCCTCGGCGCCGTTTGCAGCCGTTTCGACATCGTAGCCTTCGAGTTTGAGCATGCGCGCGTACGAGTCGGTGACTTCGGGATCATCGTCGACGACGAGGATGTGGTGCGGACTAAGGCCTTGAAATGACATAAACACACCGCGACCTAGCACGCTTCGTGCCAGCGAGTCCGTTTGAGTCTGATTGAGTGAAGCGGATCTATCGCTGAAGGTCACGAATCGGACTCGGAAAATCCCGCATGCTCTGGGGAAATTCCGTTGACCAGAGCCGACCAATTTCGTCAGACCTCTAGAGGCACGGCGCCAACCGACGATTTGCGACAGGTACGCCCTTTGCCGATCGGAATAGCTATTCGGCCGGCGTTCGATAACACAGGGGGAGTGCTCTATGAAGTGGGATCTGGCATCGGCGTTCCGGTGACGCGGCACTTCGGACTTGAACCGGACCAGGGTTCGTCGCGGCCGCTTCATATCCTCGTCGTCGACGACGAGGAGTCGGTGCGACGGTTCGGAAACGCGTGCTGACCGAGGCCGGTTACCACATCACCATGGCCGGAGATGGCGATGAGGCACTCGCCGTCGCCGCGCATCTCGACGCGATCGACATGCTCGTCACGGACTTGATGACCGCGCTGATTCGGCATCATGACTCCTTTGAAAAACCTCAACGGATAATCGACTGACGCCAGAACGCGAAAAAGCAAGGCCGCAGCGGTCGCGAAGGCAAGCGGCTTCAGCGAAATTGCTGACCGCCAAGATGTTTCCGTTCGTCTCGCGTGCGGCGATTCTACCGTACGGGCGTTGCGGCATGTTTTGTTGGTCGCCGCTGATCAACGATGACGGGTCGACCGGCAACCGCGAACACCGAACAATTCGTTGCACGTTGATCCCTCCACCGCAGTACGACAGAATCACGCTCCCGTGAGAACGTGCTTGTGTCGGGTCCGTTCGCGGCGCGCGCCATGCGCAGCCGCTTTGAACTGAGAGTTGATCATGTTCTGGATCGGGGTCGTGTCGTCAGTTCTTGCCGTCGTCGCTGTGACGGTGAGCGTCGTCTTCACGAAGAAGCGCGGCGCGGATCTCGGTGCCGTCAGTACTCATTGGATCACCGAGCATCGGCTCGATTCGTAACGCGCGTGCGACGAACCGAGTAGCGGCGGATCGCCCACGAAACCGCTCATTCGTAAGTCAGACCTCGCCGGATTTGTCAAGGCTCGGCACCGCGCACAGGTCACCGGCTTGACACGTTGTCAATCAGGTAAACGGCGAAAGTCGCAGACATTTTCGCGATGCGCACTAGACGCGACCGGTGCCGTTCTGGTGCGTTCAAAACCGTCCCCAGGGCGCGTGAACGATCGAGTGGGATCGAAACCAGAAGCGGCGCGCCCGCTAAGCCGCTGCGAGGGGTCGTCAACGCGTCGCCGCGATCCGACCGAATCGAGTAATGCGGTGAACTCAGCCACCAGCGCCGAGTCCCGCTTCCCGGCTGAACACTCGTCGTTAAGGATATCGATGGCACGGGAAGGAGAAAGCGCCTTACGGTACGGTCGGTCAGTCGTCAACGCGTCATACACATCCACGATCGCGATGATCTGAGCCAGCAACGGAACGGCGCTTCCATGAAGCCCGTCTGGATATCCACTTCCATCGAGGGTTTCATGATGCGAACGAATGATGGGACGCACCGCCTCGATGCTATGAAGCGGCGCACAGATTTGATCCCCAACGACAGGGTGCTTCCGGATCTCGTCGAATTCACTCGATGTGAGCGGAGCGGGTTTAAACAGGACGGCGTCACGAACCGCGATCTTGCCGAGATCATGTAAGTAGCCGCCGCGCTGCAACGCCACGATCTCTCCGTTGTCGAGCCCTATGCATCGCCCAAGGGCAGCCGCGTAGTCACCGAGACGTTGACAATGCCCCCTCAGTTGACCGATCGCGTGCTTCGATCGTCGCACCCAGCATCAGAATACTCGCCGCCACGTTATCGAGCTCATCGACATATGCCTTCATTTGGACGGCTGAACGCATGCGGGCGCGCAATTCTGGAAAGACGATCGGCTTTGGCAGAAAGTCGTCCGCGCAGGCTTCGAGCGCCTTGACACAGATATCAGACGACGCGAACCCGGTCATGATCAGCACAGGCGTTAAACGCGTCTCGACGGCCGCCTTGAGTCGGCGACAGATCGTCAGCCCGTCGATTGCTGGCAATTCCACGTCGAGCAAGACGACGTCCGGCCGTCCCGACACACAGAGATCAAAAGCGTCGCGACCGCTGTCGTCGACGATCACATCGTAGCCATCCGGGTTCAGAAACCGCTGAAGCAGCAGAACCTGATCAGCCGAATCGTCGACGACCAGGGCGCGAGGCATTACGCGCGTCCTTCGACACGTGCCGTTTCGTGGTCTCGGCTGATTCGTCCGGTGGTCGCCAGCGACACCGCTTCAAGCAGTCCGTTGATCGTGCAGGGCTTGTCGAGGAAGGCTTCGTCCTCCCACAGCATGGCGCGGTCTGCAAACAAACGATCGCTGAACCCCGTCAGGTACAGCACCTTCAAGGCTGGATCGTCCCGCCGAAGCAGCCGCGCAAGTTCGTCGCCGTTCATGTGCGGCATCTGGAGATCCGTCAGCAGCAAATCGATTCTGTCGATTTCGTGGACAAGTCGAAGCGCCTCCTCAGCGCCAGCCGCGCTCCACGTTGTTACACCTGCCTGAGTCAGCACATGTTGAATGAACCGACGCACAGGCTCCTCGTCATCGACAACGAGCACTCTGAGCGGATGCCGCTCGAGTGCCGTCGAATGTCGAGTCGACGCGACTAACATCGATAAGGCCCGCGACAGTGACATCATGTGAGTCTCTCGATCAGCGTTCCAAAATCGAGGCACTCGCGAACGCTGGCCACAAGTGCTTCCTTTCGTACGGGGCTTCCGTCCGCCGCAGCAGGATGTGTGCCACGTCGATTGCCCTCGGCAGGCAAGCATTTCATGAAAACGAAAGGGTTCCTCCGGGGTGTTTTCCCCAGGCGCGGGAATTTGTCCGTTCGCATCCATGCCGCGCCATGCGTTTACGGCCAAAAATCGTCCTTTCGGCGATGGCACCGCGGTTGCCCTGTAGGCGTCCCATGGACGTGTCGTTCCCGACTGCGCGTAGTCTTATGAGCGAACCTGTGTTCGGCGGATCGGCCCTTGACGCTCCTCTGGACGTCCTGCTCGTGGAGGACAGCCAGGCCGAAGTCCTGCGCACGCGCGCGGCGCTAGGGCAGGCGGGCCGATTCCGGTTGCGGAGTCGCGAGACACTGCGCGAGGCGCTGGGATTGCTGTCGGAGGCGCATGTTGACGTGGTGCTCCTCGCCTTGGCTTTGCCAGACAGCCGGGGACTACGCACTCTGCAGACGCTCCGGCAGAAGAATCCCAGAGTCGCTGTCGTCGTCCTCACCGAGAAGGACGACGAGGAGTTGCCCCTGCAGGCCCTTCAGGATGGGGCGACCGACTATCTGGTGAAAGGCCAAGCGAACCCCGAGCAACTGAGCCGAGCGATACGCTACACCGTCGAGCGCGCCAGGAGCGACGAGGCGCTTCGGCAGCGCGAGGAGATGTTCCGCGGAGCCTTCGAGAACACCAACGTCGCGATGGCCCTCGCCGGCCTGGATCATCGGTTCCTCCGCGTGAACGAAGCGTTCTCGCACATGTTCGGCTATTCCAGGGATGAAATGCTGCGGTTGTCCGTCGCCGCCATCACGCATCCGAACGACTTGGCCGAGAGCTACGCCTGCAGGGAGCGGCTGCTCACCGGAGAGGGCCAGTTCGTGCAGGTGGAGAAGCGGTTTCTCCACAGGGACGGCTATGTCGTTTGGGGCTTGACGAACATTTCCTTGGTGCGGGGAAAGTCCGGCGAGCCGAGTTACTACGTCGTGCAGGTACAAGATCTGACGCAGCGCAAACTGGCCGAGGAGTCCCTCAGGGAGCGAGAGGACCAGGTCCGACTGTTG
>Ga0070741_10011757_pt1 | contig 16045 bp, 10 predicted proteins | sample Coa_R1_4_FD_66440 | JGI IMG/M metagenome (GOLD analysis project Ga0070741, IMG submission 66440) | Surface soil microbial communities from Centralia Pennsylvania, which are recovering from an underground coalmine fire - Coalmine... | ecosystem: Environmental > Terrestrial > Soil > Unclassified ...
CCCCGGCGAATTCTACCCAGCATGTTGTGGAACTCTTCGACACGGTCGGGCGGAATGACCCGCGAAATATTCCGGCCAATCATCTCTTTCGCGCTGTAGCCGTAAACCGCTTCCGCTGCGGGGTTCCAAGTTGTCACCGTGCCGTCGAGACTTTTTCCAATAATGGCCTCGTTTGAGCAGGTGACGATAGCGGCGAGGCGCCGCGATTCGGCCGTGTGGGCTTCCAATTCCTGCGCATCGCTGGCAATCTGCTGGTACAGCTTGACCACGAGGTGATAGGCAGCCAGCAGAACAGTCACATACGCCAGCAGCCTTAACCCGTGCCAGACCCACCAAGTAGCGTCCCAAACATGGCAATAACCGAAGAGCAGGCTGGCTGCGCCAAACAGCAAGCCCTGGCTGGCGAACATCAATTCCTCTGGGTGGGAATTGCGGCGGTGCCGCCCAAGAAAGAACAGCGCACCTACCATGAAGCCGGTTCCACCGACCGCATTGGCGAGTTTGACTGGAAAGCTGTAACCCGCTGGTCCCCAGGGTGGAGGCAGCAGCTTGGACCAAACGCAGATGCTGACGACTACCGTCCCCGCCAGGACTATCACGCTGGACAGGAAGAATTTCTTATTCCGCACCACCAGCGCCGGCAAAGGTAGCCAGATCAACCCAAAAAACAAGCCACCGATTAGCGTAGCCGAGTGCCGCATCCAGGACCAAGGAATGCCGAACGGTACCAAAGCATGCGCACCATCGACCATGCCCATTGCCACCAGCGATGCCGTTACCCACAGGAGGTGTTCGGTTTCCTTTTCGTGACAAACCCTCAGCCAGAGCAGCATGGCAACCATCAGCGCCATGCAACTGCCCGCCAACTCGAGCGACTCGTGCAACTGCATCTGAACGTGCGCTGTTGCGCCGAAGCGGAAACTTGCAGCCAGGCTGACCAGCCAAGGTAGTACAGCGGCGAGCAGAACTGCATCAATGATTTTCACTTCTGCCGAAGATGCCTTCATGTGCCGGTCCCGTTACGATCTTTTCACCGTGTTACTCGCTCATCAGAGCCACAAGGACAAGTGTTCCCTTCTTCAAACCACATCGGCGGCGCGAGCACCCGGTTGAGTGCCGCATTAGGGTTCGCCGAGGTTCTCAGTGGCAGGTTAGTATTTGCGGGATCGCGCGAGAAGATTGGTGAGGGGACGCTGCATCACGAAAGGACGATGCACAATTCCGGATACCGGAACGGAACAGCGGGCAAGATTCTTGGTTCACCCAATTACGGCAAATCGGACTTACGATGAGGGTCCATGAGGGCTAGCCGGGCTTCAGAAATATCGCAACCCGCGATGGCGGGAGTGTCCGCTTGCGGCGACCAGAGCTACGCCAGGGACATCGGGTGGATTGCCGTTGGTTTTGTTTACTGCGCCCCCGTTACCGTTCTTGCGGCCGCCATTCGGCCGCAATGAACTGGCCGCCGCCATAAACGATTCCGCCCAGCGCTGCACGTTGTGCTCACGGATGATGCTCCGCAGCAGCCGCATGCGCTCGCGTTTTTCATCCGCCGACATGGTGGATGCGGTACGAATTGCCTCAGCGACTCCCGCCAGATCATTCGGATTGACCAGCAGTGCGCCATGGCGAAGCTCCGGGCCCGCGCCGGCAAATTCGCTGACAATCAGCACGCCGCGCTCATCGGCCTGTGCCGCACAAAATTCTTTCGCGACCAGGTTCATACCGTCTTTCAACGGGGTAATGAGTGCGACATCAGCGGCCCGATAGTAGGCAAGCAATTCGTCACGTCGGAGGTTGCGATGCATGTAGTGGATCGGGACCCAGCCTTCATGGGTGAACTCGCCGTTGATGCGGCTGACCAGCAGTTCGAGGTCGGAGCGCAGGTCCTTGTAGCGCGGAATGTCTTCGCGGCTGGGGACTACCACTTGGACCAGCGTGATTTTCCCCCTCATCTCGGGATACTTTCGCAACAATATGCGAAACGCCTTCAGCCGTTCCGGGATTCCCTTGGTATAGTCCAGACGGTCCACGCCAAGAACGATGATGTTTTCCATCAGGTCCCGCCGTAATTTCGAGGCTCGGCTAGCGATTTCAGGTCGCTCCGCCTGCTCGGCAAAGCCGTCAAAGTCAATGCTGATGGGGAAGGTTCCTACGGTTGCGGTCCGGTCTTTTCGTGTCACCAGGACATGCGGCTCGCGCGGTTCGACATCGAGTTGCGTCACCAGCCTGCGTGCACAACTGATGAAGTGATGCCGGTCGCGTTCGCTTTGAAACCCGATGACATCGTAGTCGAGTATGGCGTTGACCAGCGGTTCGCGCCAGGGCAGCTTCTCAAAGATGTCGCTGCAGGGGAAAGGAATGTGCAGAAAAAATCCCACCCTGGATTTCACGCCGAGATCGCGAAGATACTTCGCGGTCAGCATGAGATGGTAGTCATGCACCCAGATAAAATCGTCATCGCGGGCGACTCCGGAAATCACTTTGGCGAACTTACGGTTGACGCGCTGGTAGATCTCCCAATAATCGGGATCGAAGTTGCACCGCGTGGGCATGTCGTGAAACAAGGGCCAGATGATTTCATTGGCGAAGCCCGAATAAAACTTTGCGACTTCCTCGTCGGAGAGCGGCACGGCTTGCAGTGAGTAGGACCGCCGCCGCGATGCTTTCGACATCAGTTCATCGGTTCGGTCATCTTCGCTGTTGCCCGCCCAGCCAATCCAGATTCCGGGCTGCTGCCGCCATGCAGAATCCAGCGCCGTGGCCAGCCCGCCCGAGCTGCGCTCTACCCTGGTTCCGCCTGCAGCTTTCTTGATCACCACCGGCAGGCGATTGGAGACGTTAATCAGACGGCCCTTCGAGTTCGTCATCGTTCCCCTCCAGTCGCGCCGAGCCAGTCCGTGAGAAAACGGATGAGCTCCTGAGGCGGTCGTAACCAGATATCGGCGGTAGTCGTGCGGAATTCCGGACGTACCAGCGCGCTGAGACCGCGCCCTTTGAGTGTCCGGAAGGCGTCCTCGTCGGTCAGATCGTCACCTAGATATGCGATAGCCGAGTTCGCCCCGCACTCTCCTAGGATGGTAGAAACAGCATTTCCTTTGTTTATGTCGGCAGCACGAAGTTCAAGTCCTCCATCAAATCGGCGCAATTCGAGGCCAGCAGCACTGGCCAGTGGTGTCCAGAGTTGCGACGTTTGCTGCTCGATGAACTCGGTCTTGTCATTGTCGAGTCCGCGCCAATGAACTGCCACACTGCCGGGCTTGAGTTCCATCTCAGATTCCAAGCCATGGGCGCGAAGCATCTCGGCTGCGACGCGGAGCGCGCCTTCCTGTTCCGAACTTAGGGATTGGATTTCGTAAGTGCCGTCTGTTTTGAGGCGCTCGAATCCGTGTCCGCCCCAGATCTCCGGATGAGGATGCACGCCGCTGAGCAACATGACTTCGCGGGCAGGCCTTCCGCTGATCAGCACAACCCGAGTTCCTGCCTGGCTGATGCGCTGCAGCAGTGGCGGTACTTCGGGGTAAGGAAATGCGTGCTCGCGGTCAACTGTGAAGGGAGCCAGAGTTCCGTCATAATCGAGCAGCAGCACCCGCTCCGAAGCGGAGCTTACCCGATCCAGAAACTCAGCGTATGTGTCTTCGCGTTCCAGTACCTTCATGCTCGTCCTGAGGACTGCTGCCGACGAAACTAAATGTTCCCGGACGCGAAGTGGCGAGAGCCGAACACCGTCTGAACTGCAATGAACAGGTGCAGTTCAGGGCTGGATTAGATCGAATGCGACTGACATCCCCAAGCAATCGCAGGTAAGGTGCATTGTAGCACGAAAATCATCCGGCCAGAACTTAGAAGTACATGAAAACGAGCAGCTTAGCTGCTTCGGCGACGGGGCAGGACAAAGCCCGACATCACCTCTTCGCTGGTAGTGACGCACCCTCCGTGCTGCTGGACGTACTCAATGGTCGCTCTGCCGAGCTCGGGGCTAAGATGCTGGATTGCGTCGCCGACAATGCTGACGCGGTAATTACGCTGCAGCAGCCCGCGCGCGGCGAGCTCGACGCAAATCTCCGTGACTACTCCATACAGAATGATCTCAACCGACTCAGGCTTACAGTTCCACTTGGCGCACAGTGCGGCCAGCACATCATCCGTATTCGGGTTTGAGAACACGTCCGTGGCCTGCTTCTCGAGAATGATCTGCGCAAACGCTGCGAGGTTGTCGGGCAGCTCAATTTTGCGGTTGGGAATCACAAAGTGATTGGGCAGCACGCTTCCTGAAATTTTTTTCTGCCCGGCGGTTCCGACCAGGCAATGCGGAGGATAGGTGGCGAACTCTGGGTCAGTCGGCACATGCGCGCATGCCGAGGCGATGATCGGGACGCCGTGCTCAGCCGCGAACTGCGTCAGCTGCTCAATGCGCGGCGCGAGCTTCTCTGCTCCAGGCACATACAGCTTCCCGCCCGGCTGCATGAAATCGATTTGAGTATCTACATCCCAAAAAAGTGTGTTTGACATGCTTACCTGCTCCGCTGGGTTGCCGAACCGATCCGCTCGCGCACGCTTTCCAACAACTTTTTGAGCGTGGGGCTGAATGTAACCGGGTACGGTTGCGCACCGATTAGCGGACGCACGTGCTCCGGCAACCTGGCTAGTTGCTGCCTGGCTCGTTGCTGAACGGTCGACAATGTAGGCCCTGGGCCGACGCGTTTTCCCGCAGTCATCACGCGTTCCAGCAGCGGCTCGGCGTCGGGATGCTTCTCGTCTTCGCAGCCGATCACATCGTGATCATACTTTCCATTTTCCGAATGAAAACGGAAGACCTGCTTGCGGCCGGGATATGTCAGCTTTTCATGGCTGAACTTCGCGCGCGACGACGGGCCTTCCCCGGTATGCACGTCAACAAGTTTGTAGACGCCGCCGAGGGCCGGCGCGTCGTACGATGTCGCCAGCGCGGTCCCCACTCCGAAAGCATCGATGGGGGCACCGCGCTTGAGAAGCTCCTCGATCCTGTATTCGTCCAGATCGCTGCTGACGAAAATGCGCGTATCGCGCAACCCGCCCTGATCGAGCTTGCGCCGAACTTGTTTTGAAAGTTCCAGCAGATCGCCGCTGTCCAGGCGAACGCTTTTGGGCCGCAAGCCCATGTCAATGATTTTGTCGATCGCCGCCAGCGTGTCATACGTATCGACCAGCAGCACGGCATGCTCGGGAAAGATGCGCTCGAACTTTCGGAACGCCTCCTCTTCATCGTCATACGCCATGACAAAGGAATGAGCGAGCGTTCCGAACACCGGGATTCCGAATCGTGTTCCGGCTGCCACGTTCGATGTGCCTACACATCCACCCACATATGCGGCGCGCGCGGCGAGAATGCCGGCTTCCGGCCCGTGTGCGCGGCGAGTGCCAAACTCCACCACCGACCGGCCATCCGCAACGCCGACGATCCGCGCAGCCTTGGACGCGATCATGGTCTGAAATGTGATGACGGAAAGCAGATAGGTTTCGATAATTTGAGCCTGAATGATGGGAGCTGTGACCCGCAGCAGCGGTTCTTCGGCAAATGCCGCGGTGCCTTCCGGCATGGCCCAGACCTCGCCTGTGAACCGGAAGTTCCTCAGGTAATCGAAGAAAGCGTCGCTAACGTGAGCGAATACAGGGAGACTGCGCAGATATTCAATGTCAGATGCTTCGAACCTGACGTTCTCCAGGTAATCGAGCGCCTGATCGAGGCCGGCGGTAAGCAGGAAAGAGCGTTGCCGGGGTAGCGAACGCACGAACAACTCGAAGCTGGCGGTGGCCTGAAAGTTGTTGTCGAAATATGCCGCTGCCATGGTGAGTTCGTACAAATCGGTCACCAGGGCAGACTGGCAAACGGCATCGGGCACAGGAACCCCCGCGGCAATTATATGTGAAGCGATGAACAGACTCGCATCGCGATTCGCTTAATGGAAGCTCGAATGTCGAGCAGCAGGCATCGGCGCATCACCTTTTCGATCGCGCCAGAGAATCGCGTTCAGCGCCGCGCTGTTGATGGCATCCGGACGGGAGAAGTCCATCCTGGACGACTCCTCTGCGCCCGGGCGATGTGGCCCATTCACTTCATAGATGAGCCCATTGTCGCGGTTGCGAGTGTCGGCGGTGAACGCCGGCTGGTTCCCTGCTCCGGTGAACAACGGCGCCATCAACGGTGCATAGGCATCGTTGTGGTTCATAGGAGGCAGCCCGAGTAAATCCTCGATCGTGTGAATCATGCTGACGGTGGTGTAGAAGTGGTGGTCAACGACAGGACTGCCGGCCGTTCCGGGAGAATATTTACTGATGGCTAACGCAATCGATCGATGCGCGTCAACGTGGTCGGCGCCGTTCTGCGCATCGTCTTCGACGACGAAAATTGCGGTGTCGTCCCAGTAAGCGCTATGCGAAACGGCGTCCACCACGCGGCCCACGGCCAGATCGTTGTCCGCAAGTGATGCCGCTGGACGCGGGTGTCCGGGCCGTGTTCCGCCGGTGTGATCGTCTGGCAGGTATAGCAGCACGAACGCAGGTAGCTGCTGACCTTTACCCGTCCGCCGTGCTTCGACAAAATTCGCAAATTCGTTCAGGAACTCGTCTGCCCGAAGCTGATCCGGATAATCGGTATTGAAGTCGGGGAATTTGGGATCGAAATGACCGCGCAGCGCAGCCTTGGTCGGCTTCGTGGCTGCGATCTGCGGAACCGGCCAGGGCCAGGGGCTCACACCCCCATGTGGATTGCCGACATTTGCGGGCAGCGGTTCGCCTTTGTTGACTTCCGCATGCGGGCATCGCTCCCGAAGCGGAGACGGCGTCCCCGACTTGGGAGAACCCACTCTTTCCGGCTTACACCAGACCGTGGTGATGTATTCGCCGTAGTCGCGGTAGCTGACGTTATGACTGGCAAGGTTGTCCCAGAGATATCCGGTCGCGGGCGCATCGACGTCGGCTACATCGTTGTCCATGGGAATCTCATCCGCGACCAGGCCACCGAAATCGTACGTCCGCTCCTTACCGCGGTAGGCAATCTGCCAGGTTTGTTCGTTGTAATCGCTGGTAATCGCCGCAGTGGACCATTCGTGGCCGTTACCCGATACTTCGCCACTGTCATAAAAGTTGTCGAGCACGCCGAACTGAAGCGCCAGCTTGTGCTGGTTGGGCGTAATATCCGCGCCAAACATGACCAGCGACGAATCGCCATTTCCTACTTTCAAGTCGCCGAATACCTGGTCGTAGGTGCGGTTTTCTTTGATCACGTAGATGACGTGCCGAATGGGATTGTGTCCGCCCTGAAATTGGATCCGCTCAGGACTGGAGTCGAACAGATTTGCGTTCACCACCGTACGGGTCATCGCGGACAGATTTTTCTCGACATCCGCATAATTCAGCCGCGCCAGTGAGCCGTAGAGGAGCGTGGCGATGTATGGATGCGCACGGTGCCGTCTACCCTCCGTTTTGCTGGGACCACTGTTTGGCCCGGTGCTCTCACCTTTTGCAGTTGCAATCAACAGATCGCCGCCAGCAGTTGCCAGTGCGCTGGGATACCACTCCGTCGGAATGAAACCCAAGGCGTGCTGCGCGGCGCCATTGGTATTCATGTGTGCCGTGTCGAAAACAGCGACCGCATTATTGGTGGCATTAGCAACGAATAGCCGCGTTCCGTCCAAAGATTCCGCCAATGCGTTCGGATAACTGCCACGCCCTGTCTGACCTTCCAGCTGTGTATCAAGCCAGCGGACCACTCCGGCGTTCTGAGTCGAAACAGCGGCAACGCGATCTGCGTTCGCGAGGGCGACGTACAGCAGCTTTTCATCACGGCTAAGCAACAGCGCGGTCGGATGAGACCCGGGCGCGAGATGGTCCTTCGGAGCTAGCAATGAGACGGAACGCGTAATTTTGCCGGCGGCGAGATCCAATTCCGCCACTCGCGATTCGTTCCACAAACTGCACCAGGCACGCCGGCCATCACGAGTGGCGACTACCGTGTATGGGTACGCGGACGGAACCAACTGCTTCGTGCTCAGATCGAAGGTGCGGAGCAGTTGGCCGGAAGCAGCGTCGATCAGAACGACGTTATCAGACAGATTGTTGGCGACCAGCAGCCTGTCCCCGGTCTGACTGGAGATAACGGCGAGCCCGGCGGGATACGGAATCGCGCCTCCCGACGCGGGCGTTCGCAAACCGTACGCTATCTTTTTTCCTGGTGCGAGCTTCTGGGGAGGAATTCTTATGAACCGTTCTGCTGCAATCTTCCCGTTAGCGAAGCTGTAAACCGCGATGCCATTGCCTGTGTTTCCGGCGTGCGCTCCAGTCGGATCGGTAATCGAACCGACAGAAGCATAAAGATGTTTGCCGTCAGAACTGAACGCCAGTCCGAGGAAGAAACTCTGGTGGGCATCTTCGCCGAATCGCCCGTCGGGAAAGTCGGTGAGCTGGTTATCGCTCAAATCCAGAACAGCGATGGACTGCCGCACTTGCGAGTCTTGCGTGCCGTAACCGTCATTCAAAATGGCTGCATAACGTGCGTCAGGACTGAGCGCGATTGTGGCGGGAAAACTGTTTAGCCGGCCGATGTAGCCGGTCGCCCGGGCGGTCAGGAGTTTGCTGCTGGGCAGGTGAACTGCTTCCGTTGCGGGTTTTGCGGAGATCCAGGTCAGTGTTCCGAGGCCGCAGAGAACGATGGCAATCCGTACGTATTTGATATTCATGTAAGTAGCAGAACTTCTATCACGGCTCATGCGTCTGTACGATAAATTACATGCTGTAAGTAATTCTTCGTTTGCTGCACCACCAGCTGTGCTGCTCAAAACCTAACCGGTACAAACTACACGTGTTTTCCCATTCTGCTCAAAGCACGTTTGGTACTACTTTTGCACATCTGAGGGTGTCCGGCATGTGATCCCGTTCGCAAGAGAATGATTTATGGGACAACCCTGGAATTCGCGGGAGCGACACCTTGCATACGCTGCCTTTGCTGCACCATTGTTTGGAGTAGCCATCGCAGTACTCTCCGGAATTTGTCTACCAAAGTGGAATGGACATTCGCCAGCCGGTCTGGTTGGAATGACGTTCCTGGCGATTGCCGGAGCGTTCTTCTTCCTGGTCATATCAGCCGCGGAGCCGCACCGTCACAGGACGGACGATGGCGACTCTCCGGCGGATCGAACCCCCGGCTTCGGAAGCAAATTGGCGGCTTATGAATTCCTGAAGAAATCAGATATAGCCCTACTTGATTGAATCGAGGCGGGCAATCTCGTTGGGGAAGAGCGGATTGTGGGGGAATTCCTGGTGCAGAGAGGCGAGTAACTCGCGGGCGCGGGGCTTGTCTTTTTCGCGGACGAAAGCAATGGCGAGAAGAATTCGCGCAAACGGGGCGAGGTAGCGGCCATGTTCGGCGGTCAGTTGCAGCTCAGCAATGCCCTTCTGTTTGTCACCCCCGACGCCGCCCAGACGCAGCACCCACCGCACCGGCGCGGCCATACTTCCCACGATGTATTTGCTGATGCCGGTCGCAAGCCGCGCGTCATAACACTCTGGATCCACCGCAAGCAGTTGCCCAGCCCAATTCGTAGCCTGCTTGGTATAACGCAGCGACGTTAGATTGCTTTTATCAATCAACGCGGCATAGTCGGCGCGCAAACCGGAGGTCAGCGTCATGCCGAACAGCGCATCACGATCTTTAGGATTCTTGCTCAGCAGAAGTTGGGAGCGGCGCTCTGCCTTGGCGAGAGCATTGTCAAATCGCGCCCGGGTGGCGGGATCGGGCGTGACCTTTTTGCGGTTCTCGAAAGTGCGGTCATTCTCATAAAACTGCGCTTCGAGAACGCCGAGGCGGTGAAATTCGGAAAACAGCAGGCCAGCCGCTTCTCCGACCGGCCCCATAGGATCCTGTGGGTACCGCTGCTGCCACGACGAAAACGCCTGTTGGGCGCCGTTGAAATCAAGGTCGTACAGCAGCCGGAAGCCATGGTCGAGCGAGACACTGCTGGTGCCAAGGTCGGCTCCCCACGCGCCAATTGTGCAGGTAAGCGCTAGTACCACAACCAGCGAGACTCTCGATCCCATAGCCGATGTCAGCATACTTTCCCAGTTTAGATGCGCAAAGGGCTGGCTTTCTTCATTGTGAAGTAAAAAGTCTGCAAAAAAGTTGCGTATTGACTGACGCTGCTAGGGGCTTTTACGTCCTTAATACTCGCTGTTCCGACAGCTTACGCTGCTGGTTAATGCACCATCACGCTCCGCTCAGTATGAAGCGTATGCGCCACCCACTCGCAAGGGGTTTGACGCTCCCCTCCCCCAGTTGCTACCTTCTACAGTCCGCTACGAAAGAGACCTTCCATGGCACTGAAATTTCGGGGAGTTGATTTCATCGAATTTGACGGACTGTTGAGCGACGACGAGCGTCTCGTCCGCGACACAGCACGCCGTTTCATCGAAGACAACCTCATCCCCATCATCGAAGAATGCAACCGCGCCGGCCGCTTTCCGCGTGAACTTGTGAAGCCGATGGCTGACCTCGGCTTCTATGGAGCCAGCCTGAAAGGCTACGGCTGCGCGGGCATGTCGAATGTCGAATACGGCCTGGTTATGCAGGAACTGGAGCGCGGCGACTCCGGCGTGCGCTCGTTTGTGAGTGTGCAATCGGCGCTGGTGATGTATCCGATTTATGCCTTCGGCAGCGACGAGCAGAAAAACACCTGGCTGCCGGCTTTGCAGAAAGGCGAGAAGCTGGGATGCTTTGGGCTCACGGAACCTGACTTCGGCTCTAATCCAGGCGGGATGCGCACGCGCGCACGCAAGTCCGGCAAGGAATACGTTCTCAACGGCGAGAAGATGTGGATTACATCGGGATCGATCGCCGATGTCGCCGTAATTTGGGCGAAGGTCGAGGATGAGGACAACCGCATCCGCGGATTTATTGTCGAGACGGATCGTCCCGGATTTCGCGCCGAAGACATCCACGGCAAATGGTCGTTGAGAGCGTCGGTGACGTCGAGCTTATCGATGCAGGACGTCCGCATACCGGAATCGAATCTGCTGCCGAAATCCGGCGGATTGAAATCGCCGTTGATGTGCCTGAACCAGGCGCGTTATGGAATCGCGTGGGGCGCCATTGGCGCCGCCATGGCCTGCTACGATTGCGCGCTGCAATACTCGCTGTTTCGAAAACAATTTCACGACAAACCGATTGCCTCGCACCAGCTGGTCCAGGAGAAGCTGGCATGGATGATTAACGAAATCACCAAGGGCCAACTGCTGGTGCTGCAGGTAGGAAGGCTCAAGGACAAAGACAAAGCCGGGTTTCAGCACGTTTCGATGGCGAAACGAAACAATGTCTGGATGGCGCTGGAGTGCGCCCGCATGTCACGCGACATCCTGGGGGCAAATGGAGTGGCTGACGAATATCCGATTTTCCGTCACATGGCGAACCTCGAGTCGGTCAAAACCTACGAAGGCACGCACGATATCCATACGCTGATCATCGGACAGAGCGTCACCGGGATTGACGCGTTTTAGCGAATCCCACGGCACCACGCGGCGCTACGTGCCGGCGACTTTGCCAATACTCGCGGGCTGTCGGTGTTCCAGCGTCCATCCCTGGCGCGAGAGGTTCACATATAGCGCCGCCGCACATACTGCTGAGCCAATCAGCATGGCAATTCCCTTCCAGGCCGGACCGAGCAACAGCCGTCCGATGCCAAACAGCGCGAGGTACACCATGGCGCAGCCAAGAAGCCATGACATGAGATTCCGTCCCAGATCACGGGCGGGGGGTACATCTGACGCAAGCGCCGCTACCGGCTTCCATCCGCCCACGTGGGGGCGCACGCAGCGGTAGAAATTCAGCAACACGCTCTCGGGCTCCGGACGCGTCATGTAGGTAACCAACAGCCACACGGCAGTGGTGGCAGCGGTGGTAATCAGAGCAGTTTCAGCGAATACCACTGGGCCGCTGCCGGAGAACTTATATCGCAATGCCAGGCTTACAACGAGCGCGGTTGCCATGGCCGATATTTCGCTCCATGCGTTCACCCGCCACCAGTACCAGCGCAGCAGATACACGCCGCCGGTCCCCGCACCGATCATGAGCACGATTTCCCATCCCGCTACAATTGACGGCAACTGCGCTGATACATAAGCCGAAACAATGACCAGGAGTGCGGTCGCGATACGCGATGCCAGGACGTAATGCTGTTCGGTGCCGTCGCGCTTCATGAATCTGCGATAGAAGTCTGCAACCAGATAAGACGCGCCCCAGTTCAATTGGGTGGCAATCGTAGACATGAACGCCGCCATAAATCCGGCAAACACAATCCCGCGCAATGCGTGGGGCATGTGCTCGGTGACAATCCTCATGTAGGCAGACTCAGGCGCGGACAGGCCGGGATACAGGACAATGACGGCCAGTCCCGCGAGAATCCATGGCCAGGGTCGCAACGCGTAATGCGCGATGTTGAACCACAACACAGACAGCAGGCCGTTGCGTTCGTCGCGTGCGCTGAAGATGCGCTGCGCGATGTAGCCGCCGCCTCCCGGCTCGGCGCCCGGATACCAGAATGCCCACCATTGCAGTCCGAGCACTACAAGGAAGGTAATCACTGGCAATACCCACATTCCTTCAAACGTCAGTGGACGTGAGAAGTCAGGGAACAATGACGTGGGGTCGCCTGCATTGGGACCGGCAGCGGTGCGCATTGCTGACAGTTTGTCGAGTAAGACATGCATCCCGCCTGCCGCGGAAACGGCATACCAGGCCACCGCGATAACGATGGTCATCTTCAGGACGAACTGGAACAGATCGGTCCACAACACTCCCCAAAGGCCGCCAAGGGCCACGTAGATCCCGGTAAACGGAATGAGAAACAGCACACAAATGGCGAGCGCGCGGCCTTCGGTCACGCCGAGAGTGATTGCCACAATGCTGGTCATCGCCTTGGTGACCCAGCCGAGAATGAGGCAATTCATCAGCAGTCCAAGGTAGACGGCGCGAAATCCGCGGAGGAATGCCGCCGGCTTGCCGGAATAGCGAAGCTCGGCAAATTGAACGTCCGTCAAAAGACCGGAGCGGCGCCAGAGCCGGGCAAAGAGAAACACGGTCATCATTCCCGACGGTAGAAAGCACCACCACAGCCAATTGCCGGCGATTCCCTGTCGGTACACAAGGCCGGTTACTACCAGCGGAGTGTCGGCGGCAAACGTTGTCGCAACCATAGAAGTTCCCGCCAGCCACCAGGAGACGTTGCGTCCGGAGACGAAATAATCGTCCACGCTCCGGCCCGACCGGCGGCGGAAATACAGTCCGAGGACAAGCGTGATGCCAAGGTAGGCAACGATCGCGGACCAATCGACAAAGGACAGGTTCATGTCCTGTCAAGGCTACACCGGGAACGTGGGGAAGGAGAGTCGCGAGTGATATGCCTCGTTTACAAAGGCGAGCTTGACCGGCTGGGGTGTGAGAAGCACAATCTGCCATATGCGTCATCTCACAGTTGGGATGCTCCTCATCGCCGTAGGCTGCAGTTTCGCAGCTGCCGATGAGGCCCAAGATAAGGAATCCAAGAACGGTTATGTGTATTGCTCATTGTCTGACAAGGGCAAAGGGGGCTCGGTTCCAGTCTGGCTCAGTCAGTGCTTGCCACCCGCGGGAAATCTCCAATGTGGACAAAAGGTACAGGTGATAACACGAAACGGAGCGTGGCTGAAGATCGTGCCGGATGATGGGCTCGAACGTTTTATTCATACCGATGCAGTCTCGCTACAACCAGATAAATTTGTCGGCGTCGATTTGCCAGTGGGCCAGGATCTTCCACAATGCCCTCGCCACACCGAAACCGCCCCTCGGGTTCTTTATGCGCCAGATCCAGAATTCCCCGATCACGCTGGCCGCAAGCGCTTAGGAGGCACTGTAGTGCTCTCACTGATAGTTGGTCTGGATGGCAAGCCTCGCAACCTGCATGTGGAGAGAAGTCTGGACCGGGCCTTTGACAAAAAAGCGATTGAGGCCGTTAAACGTTGGCGGTTTCAGCCTGCAACATCAGACGGCAAGCCGATCGAAAAACCTGCGAACGTGGAAGTCCTGTTTCTTGTGCGCGATTAGATTTAGATTGTGTGAGTTCTCGTTGCCAGCGGGGACTCTGCGGCTACGGCGCGGCCTGGCCGGTATAGACCAACTCCACCACCGTGCAATCATCACTCAACTGCGTGCCGCTGCAGAAAGTGGAGACCGCAGAAAAGATGTCCTCGAGCGTGCCACCCCGCTTTGCGACCGCTTCCAGGCGGAAGTCCTCAAAAAAGTCTCCGGCGCCGTTTTCGGCTTCGGTGACTCCGTCCGTCACCAGGAACAGCCGGTCTCCGGGATTCAGATGGCAGTGAGCGCTCTCGTAAGTTGCGTCCTTGAGCAGGCCGACGGGAACGTTACCGTGCTCGGGCCGAGCCACCCCTTGAGGAGAAACCAGCAACGGCTGCACGTGGCCGCAATTCACATATTCCATTTCACCGTCACGCCGCAGGCGCGCGATGATCACGGTCGCGTATTTTTCACCGATATGCTTCTGCGTGAAAAAGCGATTCACTGCCGCGACGATATCGCACAGTGGCATCCCCGCACTCAGCTGGGAGTAGATCATCCCCTGAAGGGTTGATGCCAGCAGAGCTGCTGAAACCCCTTTCCCGCTGACATCCGCCAGAACGACAGCCAGTCCCTCTTCGGTGTTGACGACATCGAAGAAGTCGCCGCCGATTTCTTTACACGAGACGTTTCGTCCACTGAGCCGCGCGAAGGGCACGTCCGGGATCGTCACTGCCATGAGTCGCTGCTGAATGGATGCAGCGATGGCTAACTCCTGCTGATAGCGCCGGGCTGCCTCTTCGGCCTGCACCAGGCGGGCATTCTCGACCAACGATGCGGCTTCTACCGCGATCGCCCGCAGAATATCGTTGCTGACGCTCGAGATGTCGCGTGAGGCGAAGCGCGAGTCCATGTAGAGCGCCCCAATGACGTCCCCGCTGCTGTTACTAGCCGGTTGCGCCTCGCGGGTGGCCTGAATCTGCGGCTTGTGTAGCGGAATGCAGATGACCGTCCGCAGGTCGTAGGCGACGATGCTATGCCGGCCCTTCAGATCGAGGGACTGGCTGGTATCGGTAATCAAAAATTCGGAATTTGAGCTCAACGCTTCGTCGAGAATGGAGTGGGAAATGGTCTTGTCATCGAGCAATGGCTCGCCGCGAGCGTTACGGCCAGCGGCAAGACGGAGCGCACCGTCTTCATTCTTTAGAAAAACGTAGCCGCGCTCGGCGCGTGTCAGCCGGAGAGTCGCATCGAGGAGCGTAACCAGGATCTCGTCAAGCACCCCGATCGTATTCAGCTTACGAGCGGCCTCAAGGAAAAGGGTCAGCTTCTCGAGATCGGTGGCCTCGGTGGATATCTGGATACCGGAAATCTGCGACAGAAATTCGCGCGCCGTGTTCGCCGTCGTGTGTTGCGGGTGGAAGATGACGTAAGCAATGTCGCGCACACCGAACTCAAGCCGGTCATTGCGTTCCAGGACGCGCCGCTGTACGCGCTCGCCGTTGACGAAAGTGCCGTGTTTGCTGCCCTGATCGCAAAGTTCGAAGCGGCCGTTTTCCGACAAGATGATGGCGTGATCGCGTGAAACGCGAGGGTCCGAGATCACCAGGTCGCGATCATCTTTGCGTCCCACTGTAAATGGCGTGTGGTCGAGTACCAGCGTGCGCTGGTCTTCACCTTGCACCAAAATCAGCGAAGGAAATACGCCTGAGCCGGATTCAGAAGCCGAGCCGGTAATGGTTTGAAACGCCATGGACTAAGCCGAACCTCGCCCAACAATGATGACAGTATTTCGGTCTGCAGGAAAGACAGAGCTGTTGGCTGCCATGTAATGGCAGCGGCCTATCTGCCGCGAAACGCCGCCAACGCTTGCTGTTCGGTATCATAGACTTCGAACACCGTCACGAGTTTGGTAACTTGCAGTACGTCGCGGAGGCGCTGCCCGAGGCCGGTGAGCTTGATGTCTGC
>Ga0070741_10011758_pt1 | contig 16045 bp, 13 predicted proteins | sample Coa_R1_4_FD_66440 | JGI IMG/M metagenome (GOLD analysis project Ga0070741, IMG submission 66440) | Surface soil microbial communities from Centralia Pennsylvania, which are recovering from an underground coalmine fire - Coalmine... | ecosystem: Environmental > Terrestrial > Soil > Unclassified ...
GGCCGCTTCTTCAAAAATTTCGAGCCGCCTGTCAAATGCGACCTGCTGGAGCGCCTGACCGAAGTCGAGACCTTCGAGCGGTATCTGCATACCACCTTCCGAGGGGCCAAGCGCTTCTCCATCGAAGGCACGGACATGCTTGTGCCGATGATGGACGAGATCATCCACAACGCCGCGCTTACCGGCACGCGCGAGGTCGTCATGGGCATGGCCCACCGGGGACGGCTCAATGTGCTGGCCCACGTCCTCGGCAAATCCTATGCCGCCATCCTCTCCGAATTCGAGGACTCCGCCCACGAAGAGAGCGCCTCTGTCTCCGGCAAGAGTTCGCGCGGCTGGACGGGCGACGTGAAGTACCACCTGGGCGCGCGCCGCAGCTACAAAGAGATGGGCGTCGAGGAGATGCCGCTGACCCTGGTTCCCAACCCCAGCCATCTCGAATACGTCAACCCGGTCGTGGAAGGCCACGCCCGCGCCGCGCAGGAGCGGCGCACCATCCGGGGTGAGCCGGTGCAGGACGACGAGGCGTCGCTGGCCGTTCTCATTCATGGCGATGCCGCCTTCCCCGGCCAGGGCATCGTCGCGGAGACGCTCAACCTGTCGCGGCTGCCCGGCTACCGCACCGGCGGCACGATCCATATTATCGTCAACAACCAGATCGGTTTTACCACGCTGCCCGGCGACGCGCGCTCCACCCTCTATGCGGGCGATCTCGCCAAAGGCTTCGAGATTCCCATCGTCCACGTCAACGCGGATGACCCGGTGGCCTGCATCGCCGTCGCGCGGATGGCCCACGCCTACCGGGAGCGGTTCCGCAAGGACTTCCTCATTGACCTGGTCGGCTACCGCCGCTACGGACACAACGAGGGCGACGAACCGGCCTTCACGCAGCCGCGCATGTACGAGATCATCAGCAAGCACCCGACCGTGCGTGAACTCTGGGCGCGGGCGCTGGAGCAGGAGGGCATCACAACTCCGGAAGAGGCCGAGGCGATGGTCAAGACCGTGCGGGAGCGGCTGCAGCAGGCGCGCGGCGCGCAGAAACCGAGCAGCGAACCGGAGGGCGACGCCGTCAGCCGCGCGGCCCGCGAGCGCAGTATCGAAACGGGCGTGCCGGTCGAGCGGCTAATCGCCTACAACGAGGCGCTGCTGGAACGGCCCGCAGGCTTCACCCCGATCGCTCGCCTGGAGCGGCAGTTCCAGCGCCGTCGGGCCGCGCTCCAGGAAGACGGCAAGATAGACTGGGGCCATGCAGAGAGCCTGGCGTTCGCCTCCATCCTCGCGGACGCGGTTCCCATCCGCCTGACCGGGCAGGACACCGAGCGCGGCACGTTCAGCCACCGCCATCTCGTCCTGCACGATGCCCAGACCGGAGCGCGCTATGTGCCGCTGCAGGCGCTCAAGGCGGCGCGCGCCGCCTTTGCCGTCTACAATAGCCCGCTCTCCGAGAGCGCGGCGCTCGGCTTCGAGTACGGCTACAGTATGCACGCGCCGGGCGTGCTGGTGCTGTGGGAGGCGCAGTTCGGCGACTTCGCCAACTCCGCGCAGGTCATCATTGACCAGTTCCTCGTCTCCGGCAACGCGAAGTGGCGGCAGACACCCTCGCTGGTTCTGCTGCTGCCGCACGGCTATGAGGGCCAGGGGCCGGAACACTCCAGCGCCCGCGTGGAACGGTTCCTGCAACTGGCGGCCAACGACAATATCCGCATCGTCAACTGCACGACCGCCGCGCAGTATTTCCATCTGCTGCGGCGGCAGGCCGCGCTGCTCAAGACCGATCCGCGCCCGCTCGTCGTCTTCACGCCCAAGAGCCTGCTGCGCCATCCGCGCGCCGCGTCGTCGCTGGCGGAACTGGCGCACGGCGCGTTCCACCCGGTCATTGCAGACGCCGAGGCGGACCAGCGCGCCGAGCAGGTGACGCGGCTCATCCTCTGCACCGGCAAGGTCTACGTCGAACTGATGGAGAGCAAGGCGTATGCGCAGGCGGAGGGCAAAGAGCGCCTTGCCGTCGTGCGGATCGAGGAACTCTATCCCTTCCCCGAAGAGGAGGTGCGCGCGGTTCTGGCAGGCTATCCGAACCTGCAAGACGTGGTCTGGATGCAGGAGGAGCCGTGCAACATGGGCGCGTGGACGTACATCGCGCCGCGCCTGCGCGACCTGGCCGACTGGAAGGGGCCGCTGCTCTACGCCGGTCGCCCGGAAGCGGCCAGCCCCGCCGAAGGGTCGCACCGCCTGCACGACATCGAGCAGGAGTTCATCATCGCCGCCGCCCTGCGCGCCATCCCGTCCCTATCCCTGCAACGAACTGGAGTGAGTTATGCCCGTTGAGATTCGCGTGCCGCAACTCGGCGAGTCCGTCGTGGAGGCCACGATCACGCGCTGGCTGAAGCATGAGGGCGATCCCGTCGCCGCCGGAGACGTTCTGGCCGAACTGGAGACGGACAAGGTCAACGTCGAGGTCGTGGCGGAGCAGCCAGGCGTGCTGGAACGGATCGCCCGGCATGAAGGCGAGACGGTCGCAGTGGATGAGGTGATCGCGCTGGTCGCGGAAAAGGCGACCGCCACGCCCACCGCGCAGGCGACCTCTTCCGCCGTCACGGTCGAGACGGCTCCCCCCGCCGCGCAACCGGCGGCGCAGGGCAATGGCCGCCCTACGCCGGCGGCCTCTCCGGTCGCGGCGCGGCTGGCCGCCGACAAGGGCATTGATCTGTCGCAGGTTCCAGGCAGCGGGCCGGGGGGCAAAGTCCTGAAGGAGGACGTGGAGAACTTCCAGGGGCGCGGCGTGCAGGCTCCCGCGCCTCCGCAGACGCCGCCTCCGCCTCCGGCAGCGCGTGCCGAACGTCCTGCGGCGACCCCCGCGCCTCTGCCTGCCCTGACTCCGCCCTCGGAACTGCGCGAGGAGCGCGTGCGGATGTCGCGGCGGCGGCAGACCATCGCGCTGCGGCTTGTGGAAGCGCAGCGTACTGCCGCGATGCTCACTACGTTCAATGAGGTGGACATGAGCGCGGTCATGGAGGTGCGCAAGCGCCGCCGGGACTCGTTCAAGGAGCGGCACGGCGTCGGGCTGGGCTTCATGTCCTTCTTCACGAAGGCGACCGTCGGCGCGCTGAAAGCCTTCCCCCGCCTGAACGCCGAGATTCAGGGCGATGAGATGCTGCTCAAGTACCACTACGACATCGGGATCGCGGTCAGCACGGAGGAGGGTCTGGTCGTGCCGGTGCTGCGGGACGCCGACCGCAAGAGCTTCGCCGAGATCGAGCGCGAAATCGGGGAACTCGCCACGCGCGCCCGCGAGGGCAAGCTGACCCTGCCGGAACTGATGGGCGGAACGTTCACGATCACCAACGGTGGCGTCTTCGGCTCGCTGATGTCCACGCCCATTCTGAACGCGCCGCAGGTCGGCATCCTGGGGATGCACAAGATCGAGGAGCGCCCGGTCGCGGTGAACGGCGTGGTGGTCATCCGACCGATGATGTATCTGGCTCTCTCCTACGATCATCGCATCGTGGACGGCAGCGAGGCGGTGCGTTTCCTCGTGCGTATCAAAGAGTTGGTCGAAGACCCGGAGACGCTGCTGCTGGAAGGGTAGGGCCTTCTCGATTCGGGAGGCCCGGATAAAGGCGGCAGATCGGTGACGGCGGCATTGTTCCTGACATCTTCGGGGCCAACGCCGCTTAAAATTTAGGTTGTGATTCCGCCTTTTGTATGTTATACTGGTCTGACTGCTATAACACGCGAATAGCATCCTTTTCTGTGTGTTTCAGGCAATGGGGCCTGCAAACGACCCGTGCAGGCTCGCTTTTTTCTCATGTCTCTGCCGACCTGGGCCTGCCTCTGCGCTGCCCCTGTTTGCTCCATCCGGCAGCCTGTTTTGCTCTGTACCCCTCTACTTCAGAAAGGAGCGTGTGACCCATGCGCAAACAAAATGCTTTTACCCTGATCGAACTGCTCGTTGTTATTGCCATCATCGCGATTCTCGCCGCGATCCTCTTCCCTGTCTTCGCCCAGGCCCGTGAAAAGGCCCGCGCCATCTCCTGCCTCTCCAATATGAAGCAGATCGGTCTTGCCGAACGGATGTACATGCAAGATTATGACGACAAGATTCATGAGTTGATTCCGGGCGGCGCAGCAAATATGGCTGGAGAGGTCGGGGAACCGAGCATGTGGATGGGCGTTCTCCAGCCCTATATTAAGAACGTTGACGTTTTCCGCTGTACCTCCTCCGCCATTCCGAAGGTCGAGATCACCTTCGCCCGCCGTATGACGGCTTCGATCGGCATGAACGCTTATATGGGTTGGTACTTCAACTACTTCTATTGGGCCATCTTGCCTCCCGGAGAGGACAAAGAAAAGGATCCTAGGTATCCCCGCCCGGTGAGCGATGCACAGATACAATACCCTTCTATAACCGCCATCTTCACCGATGGATTTGACCGGGTAAACTCGGCGGGACAAACGCCGCGCGGCTACTACGTTGATCCGGGGAACGGCAAGGGCGTGCGTTTCGGCATCTCGGATCGCCATACGGCTGGCTCCAATCTTGTCCTCATTGATGGACACGCCAAATGGTATAAAACGAACTCGATTTTGAGTCAGAAGGCCATTGATACTCCGGACAATGAGGATGGTCTCTATATCGAGATGACCAACTACAATGCTGCTGGAATCATTTGGGACGTGGACGCGCCCAATCAGTTCACCGCTCCGAATAAATGGCCGACGGCCTGCTGCAACGACTAGGAGCTTCTGGAATGCTCAAGCAGACAAAACTAAATCCTATGCTGATAGCGGTCAGTGCGATTGCGGTGATCGTTTTGGCGATTGCTATGATATACCGTAACGTGACCGCTCCTGGCGAGACGATTGTACCCCCGAACAAATATCCTCCTAAAGGTGCTGCCAAGTTCGATAGTGAGAGTAAACGTTAGAGTCTACACACGCAGGCAGCATAAGGCCCGGCAGAATAACTTGAATTCTGCCGGGCCTTATGTTGACTGAGATCTTCTAGGCCCGATGACTTCTCGGGCGTATAGCAGTTATTGGGCTGGAGGCAATAATAAAGCAAATTCCTTCTAGGATTCGTTCTAGTAATGTTGATTTTTTTGAGGCGTTCGTTGTATAATCGATCAGGTAAATGGAATATTCATTGTCTACATACTTAAGTAAGGAGCAATGGGAATGCCAAACAAGGTAAGTCACCGTAAACGAATCCTGTTTGCAGTAATGGGGGCTTTCCTGCTGATGGTTGTAATCCAACAGGTGTATGCCAATGTCATTCTGGTGGGAACGGAAGTCATGACATTGGGCGGTGGGTATAATGGCTCCCAACAGCAAGTCCAGGCTTACTTTAAGGGAGAGTATAACAGTGATGACCTTCCCACCAAATGGGACATTGTAGTCTTGACATTGCGGATAGATAACACGCTTGTAAAAAGTATGTCCGTTCCCATACGTACGCCAGTGGGATCCGTACCGGGAACTATTGTACATGCCGATTGGGCTGTAGCAGTCGGGCCAGGCACTCCTTTCGGAACGGGATGGCATACAGCGACATTCACCCGCACATATGAGCAAACCGACCCACGAGAACCTGATAGGAGGACTCTTACCTATCAATTCTACGTACCATAAGTTTGGGTAGTCCTCCCCAACTGTATGGATACCTCTCGAACAGCCTGTCGCTGAGGAGATACATCCACACGGTTGGGGAGGACTACCTAAGTTTGGAAGAGAGTAGTCAAATTGGCGAGGATATTCCATGAGCCACCGCCCGGCAGAGCGATTTGCACTCTGCCGGGCTTTACTTTATCAGAACGCTGTGCCGGGTTCCCAGCCTGCCCGCCGCTTGAGATACCGTAAGCAGGGCCAGACAGGATGCCAGACCCCTTTCAGCGATGTGGGCGCGGCGTAACCAGCCCGCCCCCGATGCGCCGCAGACTGTGCGGGACGTTCGGCAGGACGGTCACGGTGGCCGTCTGGCTCTGGCCGTTGTAGGTTGCCAGGAGAGTGACCATCGTCGGAAGCCGCACCGGCTTTGCGGTGACGGTGAACTGTCCCGAAGTCGCTCCCGCCGCAAGCAGCAGGCTGTCGGGAACGCTCACCGCCTGCGGATCGCTGCTGGCAAGCCCGACCACGATGCCGCCGGTGGGAACCTTGAAGTTGAGCGTGACCATCGCCTTCGTCGTCTGACCGGCGTGCAGCGCCGTCGCGGCAAGTTTCAGGGACACCGGAACCAGAGAGATGCCGTTCAGCCGGAAGGCGCGGTCGTCCGGCAGCAGCATATAGTACGGGCTGCCCGCAGGCGAACCGGCGCGCTCGAAATAGAACGTCCCGCCGCCATCGCCTCCGGATCCCTGCGCCCAGCCCCACGTGTAGTAGGCCATCTCAGGCCGGGCGATGACCGCAAGAAAGTAGCGGGGATTCGCCGGGGTGTTGGCGTTCAGGCTGAGGGGATGGGCCAGGTTCACGCTGAAGTGGTACATCCCGTTTCCCACGAAAGTCTGCGTATAGTCGGTATGCCGCTCGCACGCCAGCGGGCTATGCCCGTAGAACTGGGTCAGGTCGGGCTGCATCGCCACCGTATGCGAATCTTGCGGGTAGAACTCGATGTCGAAGCCCATGAACGGCAAAGAGGGAGTGGCAGGAGGATCCTCGCCCCACCATTCAATCTGCGTGATCTGGGCGGCTCCGGTCAGCGTGAAGTTGTCATAGGCCGCCATGTCCGAATCCAGATCGTTCTGTTGGGAGGGATCGTACCAGAACTGAGACCAGCGCGTGCCGCCGGGCGGGTCGCCTGGCAACTGAGCGTAGAGCGTCTCGGTGTTCTGGCTGTGCGCTGCGGAGACTGCGAGCAGCAGCAGGAGCGAAATGAGCAGTGGTTTCATCGTCGTGGCCTTTCTGTCTTCTTGGACACGGCCAGCGCCGTTCGGAAGGCTTGCGTCGCCTCGCACCGCGCGCGGCACGGTGATTCCGGCGTCGCTGCAAGCTGCCTACGACGCCTCCGCCGCTTCCCCCTGAAGAAAATATCTGCGGTACTCCTATTGTACTCGCCTGTGTTTTGCGCGTAATCCACGATTTGGCGGATTATGGGGGAGATTTTCGGGGAGGGTGTCGGGGATCGAGAACTTGCCTCGGCACGGCACGCGCCCTGAGCGTGTTGGCTTCAGGGCGCGTCCTTGCGTGCGGAGGGAGCTATCTGTCGGAGTCGTCGTGGACGGTCGGCTTGGCCTCCGTCGGCCCGAAGAGGCGGTAGGTGACGGTATCCGGCGCGGCCTGTTCTTCGGCGCGTTTCACCAGTCCCTCTCTTTCCATCTCCTCGGCTTCCTGGAGCGTCCGAACCAGTGTGGGGTCTGAGCCTGTAGAGAGCGTGATCAAACCGTCCTTTTGCAGCGCCTCTTCCAGGCGCTTGCGAATGTTGGGATCGAGTATCGTCATGGATCGTCTCCTCCTTGATAGGCAGTCATCTCCATAATCGCGCCGCCTGTTGCAGGACAGCGCGGCGCGCAGTCTCTTGTAAGATACGCTCCACGCGCGCAAAGTTCGCTCTGCCGTGCGCGCCCGGAGACTCGTCAACCTGTCATACGCTCCACGCGCGCAAAGTTCGCTCTCAACGGCTGAGCCTGGGAACGGATGGGCAGGAGAAAGCCTGCCTTCCAGCGAAATTCGCCTGTACACTCAGGAGAACGTCCATGTCCCATGTCCGCGCTCGCACTCATTTTGCCCCTCTGACACGCGCCGTGCCGCCTCCACGCACGGCGGCGATCCGCTATGGCGGCGCGGTCGCGAGCATTCTTCTGATGACACTGCTGCGCTGGCTGCTCGATCCTATCTTGAGCAGCAAGGTTCCCTTTATCACGCTCTTCCTGGCTGTGATGTTCAGCGCCTGGTATGGGGGACTGGGGCCGACCCTGGTCGCTATCGTGTTGGGAGCAGCGCTGGCGGACTATTTTTTCGTGGTTCCGATCCACTCTTTCGTTATCGAGCAGCCCGATGATGTCCTCGCGCTGGCCGTCTTTGTCCTCGTCGGCCTCTGTATGGCGCTGCTCGGCGAGGCGCAGAGGAAGGCGGCAGAGGCCGTCCGCGCGAGCGAGCGGCTGCTGGCGACCACCCTGCGCAGTATCGGAGACGCCGTCATCGCCACCGACGCGGAGGGACGCATCACCTTTTTGAATCCGGCGGCGGAGGCGCTGACCGGCTGGGCGATGCAGGAGGCGCTGGGCAGGGCGTCCTCCGAGGTGTTCCGTATCGTCAATGAGGCGACGCGCCAGGCGGTCGCCAGCCCGGTCGAGCATGTGCTGCGCGAGGGGCTTGTGGTCGGGCTGGCGAATCATACCGTGCTGATCGCCAAAGACGGCACGGAGCGGCCTATAGACGATAGCGGCGCGCCGATCCAGGACAAGAACGGGAAGCTGCTGGGCGTTGTCCTCGTCTTTCGGGACATTACCGCGCGCCGTAATGCGGAGCGGGCGCTTCAGGAGAGCGAGGAACGCTACCGGACGCTGATCGAGCAGGCCGCCGACGGCATTTTCGTCTCCGATGCCAGAGGCAACACTATCAATGTGAACACGCGGGGCTGCGCGCTGGTCGGCTATGCGCGGGAGGAACTGCTCCGGATGAACCTCACCGACCTGCTCGACCGGGAGGACTGGCCCCGGCTTCCGCAGGCGATGAAGGTGGTGCGCGCCGGGGGAACCGATCTGCGCGAGTGGCGTTTTCGGCGCAAGGATGGCAGCCTTGTCCCCATCGAAGTCAGCGTGAAGCGGCTGGCGGACGGGCGGATACAGGGCATCGTGCGCGACATTACCGCGCGCAAACGGGCGGAGGAGGAGCTAAAGAAGCGCCAGGCCGAGATCGAAGCCTTGAACGCGCGCCTGCGGCGGGCGATGACGGAGACACACCACCGGGTAAAAAACAATCTCCAGGTGATCGCCGCCATGGTAGATATGCAGTCCATGACGGATGACGAGACGGTCTCCGTTGCGGAACTCAATCGCCTCGGCACGCAGATACGCACGCTGGCGGCAGTGCATGATCTGCTGACGCAGGGGACGAAGGCGACCGGCGAAGTCACCGCGCTTTCGGCAAAGGAGACGCTGGAGAAACTGCTTCCGATGCTTCAGGCGACGGCGACGCCCCGGCGCATCGTGTCGCACATCGAGGAGGCGCGGCTCTCGGCGCGGCAGGCGACCGCGCTGGCGCTCGTCATCAACGAACTGATCGGCAACGCGCTCAAGCATGGCAGGGGAGATATCGAGGTCCGCATGACCACGCAGGCCCATGCGATCGAGCTGGAAGTCAGCGATGATGGGCCGGGGTTCCCGCCGGATTTCGATCCGGCGCAGTCGGCCAATACGGGGCTGGAACTGGTGGACACGCTGACCCGCTGGGACATGGCCGGGCAGGTCTCTTTCGGAAACAGGCCGCAGGGCGGGGCGTGCGTGCGCGTCACGCTGCCCCTGCCGACCGAGGCGGTCGTCCAGAGTCCGAACATCGCCAGCGCGCTTTGAGCGGCGAACAGAACGGCTCTCTCCTCTGCGTAAGCAGACATCTTTCACAACGGAATGAAATTCCGTTGCTCGGTGGCCTGCGGCCCAGTATCCGCCTGCGCGGATACGCACAAACCGTCCGCCTGTATCGTGTCCGCAGGACACTGGGCGGAACGCCACTCAGCGAAGGAATTTTATTCCGTCGCCAACCCGGTCTGGCCGTCCCTGAACTCCTATAACGGGAGGGCCAGGATGAGGCTTGCTTAACGCCGCCGTAAAGCCCACTCGACGCCATTCTTGAAGAAGGTCAGAAAATCGGGGTTGGCGAAGGTCTCCGGGCGGTGTCCCAGCGAGATATAGAAGACGCGCCCCGCGCCCTGTTCCCGCGTCCAGGAGACAGGAATCGGGCCGTCATCGGGGTAGCTGCGCGTCTGCGCCAGCAGATGCACGCGCGCCGGATCGTAGTCGGCGAAGAGGTAGAGTTCGTCGTGGAGAGTGAAGTCGCGGACGCCCTGCGTGATGGGATGCGCCCTATCCACGATCTCGGTGGCGATGTCCAGAGGGGCCGGATGCGTGCGAAAACGACCGCCGATGAGTGCGATGAACTCCGGGTCTTTGGTGAAGGAGTCGGTCGCATTGTGGATACCGACCAGGCTCTTGCCGCTCTCGACAAAATCTATCAGGGCGCGCACATCGGCCCCATGATGCTCCGCGCCCGTCGTGTAGAGGACGACCAGATCGTACTGCTTCAGGTTGTCGGCGTTAATGGCGGAGTAGTCACCGGTAAAGGCTTCGCCGCCGTCCGGGTGACGCATTCCTGTGATGGTCGGTTCCAGTCCCAGGCTTTCCAGGGCGGCCCGCACCGGCCCCTCGACCGGCTCCAGGCGATGATAAGAGGCGGGGCATCCGCCGACAAACAGCGCTTTCTGCGGCATGATGGCAGAGTTCCTTTCTGTGTGACCTGTCAGACCGGCGGTAGCAGGTCAGAGACACGAACGGGCGCGTCAGGACGGGCGAGCGTGGCGACTTCTTCCTCCGCGCTGTAGGCCATGACTTCTCCATAGCCTTCAGGAAACGGCTGACGATGGACAAGGATGCGCCGCCCACCGATGTCCACGACCCAGTATTCGCGGATTCCCGCACGGGCATAGAGGCTGGCTTTGGTATTCAGATCGAAGCGCAGCGTCGTATCGGAAACTTCGATGAGCAGGAGCAGATCCTTCGGGCCGGGATGCCTGTCTACGTAGTGGGTATAGGGCTGGGCGCTGACGGCGACATCCGGTTCGGGTTCATCATACTCCGGGCTGATGGCAGAGAGGTCTATGGTGGATTGTATCTGGACGGTCTCCGCTCCGAACAGTCTTGCCAACCAGGTAAGCAGGGCGCGCACGACATAGGCATGAGGCGGTTTCTGTCCCATTTTCGAGATGATCTGCCCGTCTATCAGTTCGTAATGTCCGGTCAGGATGCCAGCGTCCCGCATCATGTCGCACTGCTGGCGCGTCCATCGGAGACGATGGGGGATAGTCTCATAAGGAGCCGGTTTTTCGATAAATAGCACAGGCATGACCCTCAACCTCCTTTGCACGGAAGCAAGCGCGGCTCAGTAACCGCCGCTTTCCCGCCCCAACTTCTGCTCGACAACGGCGCAGATGTCGTGAACGACCGCCTCGACGACCTCTCTCTCCGTCCCCTGCGCCATCACCCGGATCAGCGGCTCCGTGCCGGAAGGCCGCACCGACAGCCACTCCGGGCTGCCCAGCTTCTCCCGGCCTGCGGCGATAGCGCGCTGAATGTCCGCGTCCTCGCGCCAGCCCTGTTTCGTCCGCACGCGCACGTTCTTGAGCAGTTGCGGGCAGGTCTGCACGACGCCCGCCAGCGCGGAGAGCGGCTGGCCCGTCTCCCGCAGGATCGCCAGGACTTGCAGCGCCGTCACCAGCCCGTCGCCCGTCGGCGTCAACTGGGGCAGCAGGATATGGCCGCTCTGCTCGCCGCCGACCGCCGCGCCGAGGCTCTCCATCGCCTCCGCCACATAACGGTCGCCGACATCGGTACGGTGCAGCCGGATGCCGCGCGCTCCCAACGCCTGCTCCAGGCCGACATTGCTCATGATGGTCGCCACGACCACGTCTCCGGGCAATCTGCCGAGCGCGTGCAGGTGCAGCGCCAGGATCGCCATCATCCGGTCGCCATCCACGATCTCGCCGTTCTCATCGGCCAGCATCACCCGGTCGGCGTCGCCGTCGAAGGCCAGGCCCGCGTGCGCCCCGACTTCCCGCACCTTCGCGGCCATCTCCTGGGGCTTGGTCGAACCGCACTGTACGTTGATATTGATGCCGTCCGGCTCGGCGTGCAGCAGGGTCAGTTCCGCGCCGAGTTCGCGAAAAATCTGGGGAGCGATCTCATAAGCCGCGCCGTTAGCGCAGTCCATCACCAGGCGCAGCCCGCCGAGCGGCAGCGCGCCCGCGCCGCGCAGCGTCGCCATCACCCGCGTCACATATTCCGCCACCGGCTCGCGGCTCTCCACGATGCGCCCGATGTCGCCGCCGGTGTGGCGGGGCAGGGAGTCGAGGCGGCCCAGCGTGGCCTCGATCTCGTCTTCCACGCTGTCGGGCAGCTTCTTGCCGTTGCTGCCGAAGAACTTGATGCCGTTGTCATCGTAGGGATTGTGCGAGGCGGAGAGGACCACGCCCGCCGCCGCGCCGCGCGCCAGGACGATCTGCGCGACGGCAGGGGTCGGCACGATGCCGACATTGACGACATCTACGCCCATCGCGGCCAATCCCGCCGCCAGCGCCGCTTCCAGCATGTCGCCGGAGAGCCGGGTGTCGCGTCCGATGATGACGAAAGGGCGGCCGGGCGTCAGGCGAGGAGGCGCAAGACGCGCCTCATGGCTCGGCGCGCGGAAGGCGGGCGCGTCGCTTTCGGGCGGCGCGGGCGGCGGCGGGGCTTGCCGCGCCCAGTGGCCCGCTGCCATGCCCAGTTGCAGCGCCAGGGGCGCGGTCAGGTCCACATTGGCGACACCGCGCACGCCATCCGTTCCGAACAGGCGTTCCCCGCTCATCCGCCCTGCGATACCTTGACTAGCGAGGGCCGCAGCACCCGGTCGTGCATTACGTAGCCCTTCTGCACCTCCTCGGCGACCGTATTGGCCGGGTACTCGTCGGAGTCGGTGTGGCCGATGGCTTCGTGGAAGTTGGGATCGAACTCCTTGCCAACCGACTCGATGGGCTTGACTCCGGCTTTCTCCAGGAAGGCGCGCAACTGCTTGAGCGTGCCGGAGACGCCGCCGACAAGCGCATCGAAGTTGCGAGTCTGTTCGGCGGCGGCCAGCGCGCGCTCGAAGTTGTCTATGATCGGCAGCAGGGCCTTTATCAGCTCGCTGTTGTTGTACTTTTGCAGTCCCGCCTGCTCCTCCTCTTTGCGGCGGCGGTAGTTCTGAAACTCGGCCTGCACGTAGAGGATGCGCTTCTCGGCCTCCTCCGCGCGCGTTCGCATCTCTTCCAGTTCCGATTGCAGCGCCGTGATGTAGTCCCGCGCGCCCGTCTCGTCTGCGGGCGGCGCGTCCTCGGCAGGGGCCGGGGCTTCCGGTGGGATCGGATGATCGCCGAACTCCGGGGCCTGCGCATCGGGCGCGAGGTCGGGCGCGCCGTCGGCGGCAAGGGGTTCGTCCGTGTTGACCATGATTTTGCGTCGCATAGGATGAAAGGACTCCTTCCAACAGTTATCGCAATTTCGGCGACCGGGACGAGAGCAGCGCGGCGGCATGTCCTGCTGTGACTCGTGAACGGTCGCCGAATTGAAGTTTCGTACCCATCCCCAATCAGGATGAAGGCAAGCCAGTTTCATCCTTCCTGCTTATTGGGCGGTGGGTCAATCAGGCCAGACTCAGGTTGCTCAGCACGCGCGACAGGTTCCGAGCCATCAGGCCGACGGCAGCGGCAGCGCGATCATAGTCCATACGGGTCGGCCCGACGACGCCCAGATAGCCCGCCGGGCGCGCGTTGATACGGTACGGTGTCGTCACGATGCTGCACTCCTGCATGGCCGCGAAGCTGTTTTCTCCACCGATGATGACCGTCACCTCGAAACCAAGCAGGGCGCGGCTGAGTACCTGATAGAGCGCGCTGCGCTGTTCAAGCGCGTTGAGCAGCGTCTCCAGGCGGCGCACGTCCTGAAACTCCGGCTGGCGGAGTATCTGGTTCGTGCCTTCCAGGAAGACGCGCTTTTCCGAAAGGGAGCGCGCCGCCTGCTTCAGCGCGGTGAAAATCCGGGCCATCGCCGCAGCGTAGGCGGACAGTTCCGCCGGGACCTCCAGCAGGGAACCGGCGCGGGCCAGATCGTCCAGATCGCGATCGGCAAAGCGAGCGTTCAGATAGTTCGCCACCTGTATCAGCGCGCTGTCGCCGGGCGCATTCTCGACCTCGACGATACGATGCTCGACATGGCCGGTGGAGAGCAGCACGACCAGCAGCAGATGGCGCGGGCTGGCATTGCTGAGATAGAGGCGGCGCACGGTCGTCACCGAAGTCGCCGGGTCGGTCGCCAGCGAAGGATAGGAGGTCAGGCCGGAGAGAATCCGACAGGTCTGCACCACGATCTCCTCGATGTCCTGCGGCGCTTTGGGATAACCGGCCTGCGCGCGCCGGGCCTCTTCCGGGGAGAGCGCGGCGGGCGGGTTCATATACTGATCCACGTAGTAGCGATAGCCGCGATCCGAAGGAATGCGCCCCGCGGAGGTATGCGGCTGGAGGAGATAGCCGAGTTCGGACATCTCCGCCATCTCATTGCGGACGGTCGCGGGCTTGCATCCCAGGTCATGATGCGTCGCCAGGCGCTCAGAACCGACCGGCTCCGCCGTCTGCACGTAGTCGCTGACGATAGCTTTGAGAATACGCCCTTTACGAGGATCCAGCGATGGCATCGTACGTTTTCGCCTCCTGAACCATAGACCTTTCTGAACCCGACGAGACAATATCACCAGTACCTATTATAGACGTTTCAGCAGCCTCTTGTCAAGCGAGCGGACGGCGGGACGACAGGGGAGAAAGCGTCTAAACCTATCAATAACTGTCAGTCTGGCGCAGGCAAAGCAGGCCGAAGGCCCCGGCTGCCGACCGGCTTATTGGGAAGCCGTCTGAAGTTCGGCATTCGCGGCGAGGCGCTGCCGCTCCGGCAGATGGGCAATCATTTCGGAGATCGTGACGAAGCGATACCCTCTGGCCCGCAGAGCCTCGAGAATGCGCGGGAGAGCGGCGGCGGTGGTCGGGTAGTCGTGCAGCAGGAGGATGCTGCCGTCTTCGGTGCGGCGCAGCGTCCGGTTGATGATGAAATCGGCGGATTCGGTCGGATCGAAGTCGCGGGAGGCCGTCGTATAGCCGACGACGATATAGCCCAGATCTCTCGTGGCGCGCAGGACGGTCGCGTTGTAGCGCATACCGGGGGGGCGCAGCAGTTTGAGATGCTGGCCGGTGATGCGGCAGAAGGTGATGTCTACGTCGTTGATCTCGCGGTGCAGGGCGCGCGGGTTCAGAGAGATAAGGCGGTCGTGATTGTAGGAGTGGTTGCCGATCTCATGACCTTCGGCGAGCGTGCGGCGCACCAGTTCCGGGTTCTCGGCCATCCGGCGTCCGACATCGAAAAAGGTGGCATGTGCGCCGTACCGCTTGAGAATGTCCAGAATCTGGGCGCGGCTTTGAATGTGCGGGCCGTCGTCGAAGGTGAGCGCGATCTCCGGCTGCGCGCGCGTCCCGTGGAACAGGATTGCGTACTGCGCGTCGTACAGGTCGTCGCCGTGCAGGCGATGCCACCAGTAGACGGGGTTGAACGTCTGCCCCCATCCGATGGTGCGGTGTTCGTTGTACCAGTAGGCCCACGCGCCGAGGAGCAGCAGCGCGATGCCGATCCACGCGCGCCGGGCGCGCAGAGAGGAATAAAAACGGTGCAAGAAGGTTGGCGGGGTCGAGGCGAGGGGCGGCATGGGTACGGATTTCTGCATAGAGATATTATAGTCCGCGCGCGCCGCCTTGTCAAATGGCGGAAGCTGGAACGGCAGCGAAGAGAGCGGTTATGAGCAGGCAGACGATATTTTTCAGAAAGTCCTTGACAATCGCGCCAAAGGACTCTACAATAATCTCAACAGAATGTTCACGTTAACGTTCGCAACGCTGTAGCGACTGCACGCAGGCCGTTGCCCGGCAGCAAGGAGCTGCTTTCTCCATGCCAAAGACACCCAGAGCGCGCAAGCCGACCGTGATAGATGTCGCCCGGGAGGCGGGGGTCTCGCACATGACGGTCTCCCGCGTCTTCAGCGGCCAGAACGCCGTCGCGGAACGCACGCGCGAACGCATCCTCGAGGTGGCGCGGCAGTTGGGGTATCGCCCTAACCATGTGGCGCGCAGCCTGGTGCGCGCACGGACGCGTACGCTCGGCCTGATGCTGGATGATAGCCTCTGGTTCGGGCAGGCCCTGGGAAGCGTGGAGGCGACCGCCCAGGAGTTCGGCTACGCCTTCCTTCAGACCGCCGCGCACTATGGGGCCGAAATCGAGCAGAGGCGGAT
>Ga0070741_10011760_pt1 | contig 16043 bp, 14 predicted proteins | sample Coa_R1_4_FD_66440 | JGI IMG/M metagenome (GOLD analysis project Ga0070741, IMG submission 66440) | Surface soil microbial communities from Centralia Pennsylvania, which are recovering from an underground coalmine fire - Coalmine... | ecosystem: Environmental > Terrestrial > Soil > Unclassified ...
ATAAAATCCTGCCCTGCTGAAAACGGATTCAGGATGTTTATCGACCAACTCGAAGATGCGCTGTCCGCGCTGCTCGATTTCGCTTTGGAGCGACCTCATTGAACGAAATTAGTTCGCCCCCATGCCTTAAGCAAAGACGGAACAAGACGTCTTCATGGGCCTCAAAAAAAATTTTGCATCCGGACACGCTCAGTTTGCGGTCGACTTCCGAAATGAGGATGAAATTGCTTCAAGCAATTTTGAGGAGCAAGTGGAGGAGATTTGCCTGGCAGACTCCGGAGGCCCAGGGCTCGGATCTGTCAGGCAATCTCTTTTTGTACTGATTGATCGGGCACAGAAACTCGCGTAGCAAAGAGTCATGACCCGGGAGCGCCACGAATTTGCCAGCGATAACACCGCGCCGATCTGCCCGGAGGCGTGGGCTGCATTGAAGGAAGCCAATACGGAGTACGCCGCAGCGTATGGCGAGGACCGTTGGACGGCGCGCGTGTGCGATCGGATCCGTGAAATTTTTGAGGTCGATTGCGACGTTTATTTTGTTTTCACCGGCACGGCGGCGAATGCGTTGGCTCTCGCGCAAATATGTCCGTCGTTTCGCAGCGTTCTCTGCCATCAGAATGCCCACATTCAGACTGATGAATGCGGTGGCCCCGAATTTTTCACTGGAGGATCCAAACTGCTCCTGGTCGGGGGCGGAAACGGCAAGATCGATATTGGCCAGGCCAAAGCGCTGCTGATGCGTCAGAATGAGTTGCACTCGCACAAGCCGGGCGTGATCAGCATTGCACAGGCAACCGAGTTCGGAACGATCTATACCCGGGACGAAATTGCTGCAATCGCTGGCCTGGCGCGTTCATATGAATTGTTTCTGCACATGGATGGCGCGCGTTTCGCCAATGCAGTCGCATCGCTCAACTGCTCGCCGAGAACCATCACATGGGAGGCAGGAGTTGATGCTCTCTGCTGCGGCGGAACAAAAAATGGCACGGCCGCTGGCGAGTTAGTGATATTTTTCAACAAGGAGGTTTCGCGCGAGTTTGAATATCGAGTGAAACAAGCCGGCCAGCTTGGCTCGAAGATGCGCTTCCTGGCTGCAGCGTGGCTGGGAGTTTTGGCTGGAGACGTGTGGCTGCGAAACGCGCGGCATGCCAATCGCGCGGCACGCCGCCTTGCGGAAAACCTGCAACGCAAGGCGAACATCGAGGTTGTATTTCCGGTGGAAGCAAATGCGGTCTTTGCACGGATGGACGATCAACTCGCCCGAAGCCTCCAGGCGCGCGGATGGCGTTTTTACAAATTTATTGAGCCTGATGTTTATCGCCTGATGTGTTCGTGGGCGACCACTGAGACGGATATCGGCGATTTCATTCGTGACGTTACCCTAAATCATTGAACGAATAGCGATCGGTGACATCTGTATGAAGGTAAAATGAATGCGTCTCTGCGAATTTTGATGCTTGCTCCCATCCTGCTTGGCGGGTGCCGGGCGACCGAGGACGTCGCGGCTACTTCTTATCATGTGACCCGCGGCGCAGCGGTAGGCTCTTACAAAGTGGCTCGGGCCGTCGCGGTCGGTTCATACCGTGTTGCCAGTGCTCCGGTCCATTATGCCACCCGAAAGCGAGGCGATGAATCATCAACCATGGTGGGAACGGAAACTCCTTCCGACGTTACGAATCCCGGCCAAACCATTCCACCAGAGATGGCGTCAGCCTCGCAACAGCAACAGCAAATTGAGGCGGAAAGCGGCCAGAGCCGAAGATCGAGTGGAGCTTCGGTTACGTCTCGCAAGGAGACGGCGCACTCATCATCGAGCCTCTCGTCCTCGGGCCGTTCTACTTCATCGACGGCGTTTCCGACAGGAAAGTTGGTTCCCGGCAAACCGGGATATGTCTTCAGCCCATTCGACAAGGAAGGAAGATACGTGGATGTAAGTGGCTTCCCGTCTGGCACCAAAGTGAAAGATCCTTGGACCAATAAGATCTTTCTTGTTCCATAAGTTGTTGCGCATCCGGCGTGGCGCCACACCATCCTCGATTGCCGCGGACTGCAGCGAGTGCTAGGTAATAACATGAGACCTGTATCGGGAATTGCGAGCTGCCTCGTCGCTTGGTCGCTGCTGGCTTTGGCGTCGCAGGGCCTGGCGCAGGTTTATCAGGGGAAAGAACTCGTTAAAGCCGAGCTTCTTGCCGATACGAGCGCGATTGTTCCCGGAAAGCCATTCACGATCGGTTTGCTGCTTCGCATGGCCCCACATTGGCATACGTATTGGGCGTTCTCTGGGGACGCCGGTCTTCCCACTGAATTGAAATGGAAGCAGCCATCGGGCTGGAAAGTTGGCGAGATTCAATGGCCAATTCCCCTGAAAACAATCGATCCGGGCGACATCGAGACATACGGCTACGAAGATGAAGTCCTGCTGATGCAGGAGATCACGCCGCCGCAAAAGCTCGCTGATTCAACGGTAAAGCTTTCAGCTGAGGCGAACTGGCTGGTCTGCGAGAAAATCTGCATTCCTGGGAGCGCAACGCCGCGGTTGGAGTTACCTGTATCGGCAACGAGCCAGCCGGCAAACTCGGAGCTCTTCGCGCGTTACCGGCATTTGTTGCCGCAAAACTGGCCAGCACCGAATGTGGCATCGGCAAACTGGAGTCGGGTTGGACGCGATCTGCGACTAAAGATTACGAGCGAATCGCTAACCAGATATCCGGCACTGGATTTTTTCCCATTGCCGGGACCGGACGTTGTCGTTGGCCATCCAACGGTGGAATCACGAAACAAGACTGAAGTAATTTTTCGAGTTCCAATTGAGTCGTCCGAGAAAAATCTGTCCTCCATGCCGGGCTTGATCGTTTTTTCTCAGCAGTCAAATGGGGCGGACCGTGCGGGGTGGCAAATTTCCGCCGCGCCGTCTGTTTCGGCATCTAACGCAGCGCCTACCCGCGGGGTTTTCACTTTTCTGTTCTTCGGTTTCCTTGGCGGCATCATTTTGAATTTGATGCCCTGCGTGTTGCCGGTGATTTCGCTGAAAATCTTTGGATTTATCCAGCAGGCGGGCCAAAGCCGGCGGAAAGTTTTGCGGAGCGGTATCGCGTTTACGCTTGGAATCTTCGCGTGGTTCCTCGGCCTTGCGCTGCTTCTGATTGCGCTTAAGGGGGGTGGACGCGCCGTGACGTGGGGCGGATTTCAATTCACGAACGCTTATTTCGTTCTTGCGCTCAGCGTGATCGTCTTCGTGTTCGCGCTGAATCTTTTTGGCGTGTTCGAAATTTCGTTGCCGCAAGGCATGACCCGCGGATTGCTTTCAACCACGGAGCGCAAGGACGATTTGGGCTCTTTTTTCCAAGGCGTGTTCGCGACTGTGCTGGCAACGCCCTGCACTGCGCCGTTCCTTGGTACTGCGCTGGGGTTCGCATTTTCCCAATCGTCCGTTGTTATCCTGGCGATGTTCGTTGCGATTGCCGCTGGAATGAGCGCGCCTTATCTGCTTTTAAGCGTTCAGCCCGCCTGGCTGAGATTCCTGCCAAAGCCGGGTCCGTGGATGCTGCATGTGAAACAATTCATGGGCTTTCTGCTTTTGGCCACGCTGCTGTTTCTTCTTTACGTGCTGGGGGCTCAACGCGGCTTGGAAGGAGCGATTTGGGCAAGCTGCTTTCTCCTGGTGATCAGCATCGCCTGCTGGATGAAAGGCGCGTTCGTTCTGCCAACGTCATCAGCAGCAAGGCGAACTGTGGTCTTCATGCTCATGCTTGTTCTCGTGCTGGGGAGCGGAATTTATTTTATCGGCGGCAAATTTCGATCTACCAATGCCGTATTAGCCGATTCGCGGCTTCGCGGCGATTGGCAGGCGTTTACACCGGAGCGGTTGCAAGCGGAGCTGGATCAAGGCCATTCCGTGTTTGTCGATTTTACGGCCGCGTGGTGCATTACCTGCAAATTTAACGAGGCCAATGTTCTTGAGAGTAGCGAGGTGCGAGAGGCGTTTCAGCGTCACGCGATTGTGAAATTGAAAGCAGATTGGACCAATGGCGATCCTGCGATCACAAAATTATTGCAACAGTTTGGCCGGCCCGGCGTTCCGCTGTACGTGCTTTACCCCGGCAAAAGCGAAGAACCGATCGTCTTCCCCGAAGTGCTGACCAAAGGCATGGTCCTGGAAAAACTGCAGAGCGTGGCGCGCAGGGTTGCCGCGCAGTAACTTTCCTGACGTCGAATAATTTGTGACGTCGATAGTAAACTCCAACCCTTTTTTATTCCCCTTCAGCCGCGTTTCTTTCGCCGTCGCCGCGTTCTTTTCCACTCGCGGTTTTACGGATTGTTATCGGCCACTTGTGGTGCAGGCTTAGTCGCCTCAATTTTTTCGCTGACTTTTTGAAGATCCGATGCCAGAGCTTCGATTCGTTTTTCTTGTTCGGTAAGCTTGTCGCGGACGACGAGGGCAGGATTCACCTTTTCCACATCCTCGGCCACGAGCCCCCCTTGCGATGTACCTGCCGGGTCAATCTCCTCCTTGTAACGGAATGCAACAGGGTTAAGTGCGAAGAGCGGGGTCGTTAGCTGTTGTCTTGAAACCCGGCGAGCGATGGTGCCTAGGTAACGCGGTCCAGTTACTCCCTGTTCGAGTCACTCGCAGCAGTCTCCTCTCTGGTAAAGGCGCATGTAATTTTGCCAACGCGTTGAGGACAACGCGTTCCACCTTAGCCAGTGCCTTACCTTGCTCGCGCCTGCGCGGTCATGGGCTTCACTAAATTGCCGGGTCCAGAAAGCCTTCGGGGTTCGTCATTCCCGCCTGAGCCGGCCGCATTGCCAAGTACCTCTTCTTCCGGAGGCAGAAACGGTTTGAAGCGGCTTTTGTCGATAGCTTTCATGAAAGCCTCGTGAGGGGAGACAATGCCCTTGTCCAGCAGCGCCCAAATAGCGTCGTCCATGAATTGCATCCCCTGCGCTTTGCCAGAGACAATCACGTCCTGGAGCTTCTGTGTTGCCCCTTCACGAATGATTGCGGCGACCGCCGGGTTGGAAATCAGAATTTCGTTCACGGCAACTCGCCCGGGGCGGTCTGCCCGTTTCAAAAGTAATTGCGCCACTACGCCGCGGAGCGAGTTGGCGAGCATGGCGCGCGCCTGGGATTGACGGTCGGCGGGAAAGACATCCACCATTCGGTCAACCGTTTTGCGGGCATTGTTTGTGTGTAAAGTGCCGAACACGAGAAGACCGGTCTCAGCGGCGGTGAGGGCCAGAGAAACTGTCTCCAGATCGCGCATCTCTCCCACGAGCACAATGTCGGTGTCCTCGCGTAACGCCGCCTTGAGCCCGGCAGCGAATGAACTCGAATCCGTTGGCACCTCGCGCTGCGTGATAGTGCTTTGCTTGCTGTCATGTACGAACTCGATCGGTTCTTCGATCGTGATGACATGTTTTGCAAAGTTTTGGTTGACGTAGTCGATTAGTGCGGCTTGCGTGGTGGTCTTGCCGGAGCCGGTCGGTCCAGTGACGAGAACCAGGCCGCCACGCGAATGGGCAAACTGTTTTACCACGGGCGGAATCCCCAGGTCTTCGAGCGTAGCAATCTTGGTAGGGATGAGCCGAAAAGTTGCGCCGTAACCGTTTGACTGCTTGAAATAGTTACTGCGGAAACGAGAGGCTTCATCCATTGCGTACGCGAAATCAAGATCTCCGCGTTGTTCAAAGGTTTCCCAGTTACGTGCTCCGCAAATCTCGCTCATCATCTGCACGGCTTCCTCGCGGGAAATAGGCTCGGCACGAATGGCCATGATGTCCCCGTGCACACGCATTTTCGGCGGCTGTCCCTCGGCGAAGTGAAGATCGGATCCACCGTGCTTCACAATCACATTTAAAAACTGATCGAGATAAGCCATGGGTTAATGACAAATGACGAATACTGAATGACGATATGATGACGAAGGTGGAAGGACGAACAGCCGTCTAATGGGATTGCCATGAGCGCTTACCGTCCGGATTTGGTCATTCGGGTTTATTTCATCATTCTTCATTAGTGCTTCGTCATTCTTTCAGGTGTTGTCGCACGATTTGTTTCTGCTCGGCCCGCGCGTAAGCCTCCTGAGCGCTGATCAAGCCGCGCTGACACAGGTCGATCAGAGTATCATCCATTAAGCGCATGCCTTGCTTTTTGCCCGTCTGAATGATGCCCGGTAACATGTATGTCTTGGCTTCTCGAATAACATTCGCCACAGCTGGTGTGTTTGTAAGAATCTCCAAAGCCAGCACGCGCCCGGTGCCATCCTTTTTTGGTATCAGTTGCTGACTGATGACCCCCCGCAACGATTCACTCACCATGACACGGATTTGTTCCTGTTGATGCGGTGGAAACACGTCGAGTAATCGATCGAGTGTGCGGGAAGCACTACTGGTGTGCAGCGTTGCCAAAACGAGGTGACCAGTCTCGGCCGCTGTGATGGCGAGGGAGATCGTTTCCAGGTCACGCATTTCTCCGACCATAATCACGTCAGGATCCTCGCGGAGTGAAGCGCGCAACGCTGTAGCGAAGGAGTCAGTGTGAGTGAATATTTCTCGTTGGGTAACGTGACAGTTTTTCGACCTTAAAACATACTCGATCGGGTCTTCCAGTGTGATGATGTGGTCGCGGCGCTCCATGTTTATCTGCTGCACCATTGCCGCCAACGTCGTCGATTTTCCCGTTCCCACCGAGCCGGTCGTCAGGATCAGCCCGTTCTGATAACGGGTGAGTATCTTCAGATATTCAGGCAACCCAAGTTCGTCCATGGTCCGCACGTGCGTGTTGATCACGCGGAAAACAATTTCGACTCCGAGTCGCTGACGGACCACGCTGGTGCGATAGCGGGCGAACTCGTTTTCATACGCAAAATCCGAGTCGCCACCTTTATTGAGCTCATTCTTATACACATCTGGCATGAAGGCTTCGGCCAGAGCCGCGGTTTCCTCGGCAGTCAGTCGAGGAGCGTCTGGCCAGATAGCCTCCAGGCGCCCATGCAAACGCCATCTTGCCTGCGCGCCCGCGGCCAGATGGATGTCGGACGCGCCGGCCTTTTGGCCGACCTCGAGATAATCATCCACGTGCCGCATCACCTGAGATGTCGCGGGAATATCCGGAGACTTAGCGATCATGGGCGCCTCGGGGAAAAAATTACGCAACCCAGCGGAGCGCGTAAATCCTAAAACGAGCCCGTCCCATGGGATATCGAATTACGGCCTTATGTTTTGCCACGTGATTTTCCCGCGAAATCGATCAGTCGATTTTTCACAAACTGGACAATGACCGGTCGGGCGAGGCTAGCGACGACTTTCAATGCGGCCAATGCAAAGCCAGTTTCGACCAGCTTCTTTTGTGTTTTGCGGGCGCTTTTTGTGTCCACGTAAATTTTCTTCCTCCGCATCGGCGCCAAAGCGATCAGGGTGCCGACCGCGGCTGCAGCTGTGATCCACGAAACCGTTTGCTCCCGGAATGATCTGCGGAATTTCGCGGGGAAATCCAATTCGTGGCGCAGACCACACAAATTGCGCCCGACCCGTTCACGCGAATCCGCGACTTCCGCTCTCAGTTCGTCGATTGATTTGTTGCCTGCAGATTTCTCAGCCATTCACGGTCCTTCTTTAATTCAGCCAAAGTGGCGCGAAAAAACGGCTTGGTGATTCGGCTCCGCGCGATCAGGAGCAGCACCAGTGCGATGATAAAATGCAGCGCAGCGGCGGCGAGCGCTATCCATGGCCATGAAATTCCAGCCAGATGGGCCAGGCCGACAACGGCGCCAGTGATGAGAAAAACGTAGCCCACTGCACACAGGAGCACCGCGAAAATCAAGCAACCGGCGAGTATCAGCACTTGCACTGCGGCCGCTTTTGATTCCTCGGCGAGAAGGACAAAGCGGCTTTCAAAGAACCCCGCAAGTGCGCTTGCGAGCGCGAAAAGATTTTCGAGCAAACCGGCATGCCCCGCAGGATTGCGGGACCGAGAGCTCTCGTTAATCATCTCCGAAAGCTTTCGGAGTTAACGCCGGAAGATCAATCCCAGAACAAAACCGATTCCGAGCGCGGTAAAGATCGCCTTTGTTGGATTTTCGCGCACATATTGCTCAGCATCATCCTGGAATGTGCGGGCGCGATTCCTCGCGTCCCCCCATGCCTGTTCCGCTTTGCCGCGCGCTTCACCCCAGGCTTGCTCGGCCTTGCCTCGGTACTCACCCGCAATCGCGCCGGCCGCCGATTTCAAATCTTCCGCCGCTTTGCGCGCATGTTCCTTACTGCTTTGCAATTTGTTCTGCGCGTTAGCAGCGGTGGGCGTTTGTTGTTCTGATTTATTTTCTTCTGCCATTGGTAATCTCCGGTTGATTTTCGCTCCAACTATCCGCGTGCTTGGCAAATTCGGCAAACGAATCTCGTGGCGAACTTGAGCAGCAGGTCGAAGCCCCGAAGCCTAATCGTTCTTCGAACACTTCGCGGTTTTCGCGTTCTGGAATAAACGGACAAGAATCACTGTTCGCGAAAGATGATGCGCGCCTTTGTCAGATCGTAGGGAGAGAGCTCGACAGAGACTTTATCTCCCGGCACGATCCGGATGAAATGCTTTCGCATCTTACCCGAGATGTGCGCAAGCACATTGCGTTGTCCTGGTAGATCGACCCGAAACATGGTTCCCGGAAGTACCTGGGTTACCGTGCCTTCCGTTACGATCTGGCCTTCCTTCGACACGCTCCGAATATACGCGGGAACCCGCGCCTCTCAAGGCAAGTGCGTTGCCTTCCGATCTCAATCTCAGCGCAGCTGATCCCGGGAGATCGTCGGCAAATATTCACGAAGTTCCTGGCGCTTCCACCAGGCCCCGGTTTGCCGGCGCTCTTCACTGTTTGTAAAACGATAGCGATAAAATATCGCACGGATGTATTGAGGCGGTTTATCCGGGAACGGATTATGCGCGAGCAGTCCAGTCACATCTCGCGATCCCTCCAGAAGCCTCGCGATCAGTCCGACCAGCCACGGATTTTGACGCGGACTTTCCAGAGCGGCAAACCACATCTGCCAATCGAGCCTTGGCTGGTGGGGTGCGCACCAACCGGGTGCGCGTTGTACGTCGCCTGGTTTCCATTTAAACTCATACGGCGCCCAGTCGATGCCATCGGTGCTGCCTTCAATCACAATTTCGCAGCGGTCCTTGGTCATCACCCGAAAGAGTCCGTAGCCGTTCACGAGTCGAAATGCTTCCAGTTGTTCGTAGAAGTTCGCCAGCCACCCTGGCGGGCTGGCCTGCGGCTTAAACGCGCTAAAAATAAGCCACGCGTTAATGGGCAGCGTGACAACAATGACCGCAATTGCCGCGTATCGGCACAGTCGGTTTGCCAGGGCGCGACCGGTCCGAGCCGGACTGGCATTTGGCGCGCCCCTGCACGCATCAAGCCGCGCCACCGTGCTTGTGACCCGACGTCGGAAAATGCCCCGGTGCAGCGAGGCGATTACAGCATCATCAATCAGCAGCAAACACAACGCGATCGTCAGCAGATTGAAGAAGCAATAATTGCCAGTGAGCGCGATTACGATTTGAAGGAAGATCAGTAATCCCGCAGCGATCAAACGCGGGCGTCGCGGTGCCCAGATAAAAAACGGCACGATGATTTCTACTACAAGGCAAAACGCGACTGAAAAATGTTTGAACCACTCCGGGCTTTTGTCTGCCCACCAGGCGAAGATTGTGGGCAACGGTTGCGACCAGTAATGATAATCAAGCGCAGTGAATGCGCTCCAATGAAACGAATCATTCAGCCAACCCCACGAATCGTCGCCGCTGGTCAGCTTCACGACGCCGGACATGAGCATTAGCTTGAAGAGAAGGAGCTTGAGCAAAAACAAACCGGCCCGTGAGACCGGAACAGCTGTAACCGGGGTTGCTGACCCCGGCGTCCAGGTCAGGTCCCTTGGCCATACTTGCCATGGGGCGAGAAAGATCGATAAAAAGCCGGTTTCCAGGAGGAGAACGTCCCATTGAAAGTTGAGAAACACTTGTCCAGCAACGGTGAGTGATAGGTAAAAGACAAAAAGCGCAACAAGGGAAAGCGCGGGAGCGATTCCGAGAATCAAAACCAGCGAAAGAAGAACGCCGCCACCACAAAGGAAATGGAGAAACGCATTGCTCGAGCCGAACCAGCAAAGTGTCGGTAACAGAAAGTAGGCGTCTGGCCCGAGTTGCTGCCGAACTGCCGGGAGAAACTGATTAACCGGCGACATGCCGTTGCTACCAACGAGGCCGTCCACTTGCACCCAAAGAGACACGAACGCGATCAGGTAAACGAGCCCAAGCGCGCGGAGAAACCAGCGTCGCGCCCAAAAATAGGTCGGCGGCCGCACGTCCTTGCCCCAAAGCAATCGAGTAAAGATTGATCCGAGACTGCGATACCGCGCGATGAATTTGTAGGCAGCCTCGGAAATCCCTGCGAAACCAGGCGCATGATTGTAGCTCCACGCCAGCCATTTCCTCGAGGATCGATATCCCAACGAGCGATACACGGCTTCGGCGGCAAAGAAGACTTCGCCATCCGGTCCGATAAACGCCACCGCGCGCTGGAACTGTTCGATTGGAATTTCGGGGAACCGCGCGGCTGCCTCCTGATAAGTCACATAATCCACTTTGCCATCAGTGATTTCGCGCCAACGCTCGATCCACCGCTTGCAAAAATGACACTCGCCATCCCAAATCATGAGAGGCTTTGGCGGCGGATTCGAAACGGAAAGATGTTCGCTTCGCTTCACAAACGCCCAACGTCCAACGCCCAACGTCCAACGTCCAACTCAGAATGCGCCTTATCGCGCATTGAGAGTTGGGCGTTGAGCGTTGGATGTGCTCTAATGGGTAAACTCCGGCCAAACCGGACGATAGAAACATAGATCTCCAGGTCTGTGTGCCCAGCGGGTTTGAAATTCGCTCGAAAGCACAGCGGAGAGGACCTCGCGCTGGGCGCACAGGCCACAGGCCTATGTTCCACTAAACTCCGCCCATACCGGGGCATGATCGGATGGTTCCTTGCCCTCGCGCATTTTAATGTCAATTCCGGCTGCGCTGCAGCGTTTCGCTAGCTTTTCGCTCGCCAGAATCGCGTCGATGCGCAGGCCGCGATTTTTTTCAAACGCGCGCATCTGATAATCCCACCAGCTGAAAAGTTCACCTTCTTTGTGATGAATCCGCAGTGTGTCGCGCAAACCGATTTCGCACAGTTCCTGAAACGAGGCGCGTTCGCCGTCGGAACACATAATGGCGCCGCGCCATAAGTCTGCGTCGTAAACATCGATATCTTCCGGCGCGACGTTGAAATCGCCACACACCACAACATCGTTCGATTTTTCTTTCGCGATGCAATCTCGCAGGCGGCGATACCAATGCATTTTGTATTTATAGGCAGGGGAACCGACTGCCTGTCCGTTCGGCGCGTAGATCGAAAACACCCGTACGAGGCCAATGGTGGCTGCAATCACCCGCGTCTGCGGATCGATGACTTCGTCGCAAAGCGATGGTCGCACAGCCCGCGGCTCAACCTTCGACAGAATCGCGACGCCGTTATACGATTTTTCTCCATGATATGCCGCGTAATAACCGGCCGCCTGTAAAGCAAGCGCAGGAAATTGGTCGTCCGGGCATTTTGTCTCCTGCAAACAAACGATGTCTGGCTCGGTCGCTTCAAGCCAGGCGAATAAACGGTCCTGCCGTTTGCGCAGCGAATTAATGTTCCAAGAGACGATGCGCATTTTCTGTAGCGGCGGTCTATGACCGCCGTATTACTGCCGAGAATCTATCATCGGCGCTCATAGAGCGCCGCTAAGGTTCCACCTCTACACCCGGCTCTGGCACAATCACCTCCGATCGGGGAAGCTCCACCGACAAGGTCGCCCGCATCCACTCAACGGCTGGCGGATCTCCATGCACAAGAACAATCTTTTTGGGTGAAAGTCTTTTTGCGTAATCGATGAGCGCCTCGCGTGTTGCGTGTGCGCTGAACTGAAACTGTTCGATGCTGCAGCGGACGCGTTGAGTCGGTTTGTCAGGATCAAGGGAAACTTCGCCGTTTCTCGCCTCCCGCAGAAGGCCGGCAGGCGATGCTGGATTGGCGTAGCCAACAAAAAAGATCGAGTGCTGCGGATTTTCGATTAATCGATGCGCAAGAACATTCGAGAGTGTTTTTGGAATCATCATCCCGCTGGAGAGCACGTAAATCCGCCCCGGGCGGAGTGGCGCGTCGCGCACTGTTTCGTCGTTCAAAATGAATGGGGCTGCTTCTCGCATTAATTGCAGACCTGGCAATTGCCGGCGACTCATCTGCGCGTGCCGATCGTAGATATCGGTCATTTTTGAGCTGAGACCGCCAATATAAATTGGAAAATCGGGCAGGAGTCTTTCACGACGGAACTTGTAAAGCATTGCCAGGATCTCTTGCGTTTTCCCGAGCGCGAAAACTGGTATGAGTACACACGAGCCGCGCTCAAAAGCGGCGGCGATTGCTTCTGCCAGGCGTCGCTCTTCACCGGCGCGTGTCCAGCCGGTGGGTTTGGCGTGGTCGCCTCGGGTGCATTCCATGATCAAGATATCGACGTTCTCTTCCGGAAAAACTGCCGCTTCCATGATCGTTTGATCGTCGAAATTAACGTCTCCGGTGTAAAAAACCGTTTGCCCTTCCGCGCGTACCAAAATTCCGCTCGAGCCGAGCACGTGTCCTGCATCGAAAAATTCGAATGTCAGCGCGTCTTTTTCGCGTTGAGATGCGCGCTCGCCGGCGATGGAGATTCGTTGACGCAACGGACACCAACGCCAGCGTTCCGATGCGCGATCGGTTTCCCGATGTGTGAAAAGCGGATACAACCCTGCGACGGCGCGCCCAATCTCCCCGCGTTGGCGGGTCATTACGTTAACCGAGTTGTGCAAAAGCACGTTACCGATCTGAGCCGTGGCTTCGGTCATGAAAATGCGTGCGGTTGGAAAGCGCCGCATTAGCACCGGCAATGTGCCGATGTGATCCTGGTGAGCATGCGAAATCAGGATCGCGTCGGTGGCCTGATCTGCGATCGCCTTGAAATTCGGGAGCGCCTCTTCACCGGTATCCTTGGGATGCATTCCGCAATCGAGGACCAGTCGATGGCGGCCCACCTGAAGATAATATGAGTTCGCACCAATCTCGGTGCGGCGCGTCAAGTTAATGAATTTCAAAATGCAGTTTTAATTAGTGCACCTTTCAATTCTTCTATCAGCCGCGCAATTCTCTGAACAGTCACTTTCGCCAGTAGTCTAAACAGTGGCCGGATGAAAGGAGAAAGGCAGCACCGCGATCGTAACAGTCATCTCGATCAAGATATTTGCATCCATATCTTCACTGTCTCTTCGGCGATGGTCGGCGTTTGCCTGACTGTGATTGGGTTAATTCGGGTTGTTATCACCCTTGGAACTGCAGATACCCTGGCAGATGATTTGCTGGCCGTCGATGCGCTGCTATTTCTAATTTCTTGTTTGCTTTCTTACTGGGCACTTCGCTCGCGGAGCCTGCGCAGAATGGATCGCCTTGAGAAAATCGCAGATTGGACCTTTATCGTCGCCATGATCGGGATGGTTGTGGTTTGTGCATTGATCACATATACGATTTCTATACCGCCCAAGTAATTCGCCTGCGAGGGAAGCTCTTCGAAAATCCGCAGCCAGTTCTGCGCAGTCGACTTCCTCGACGCTGAAACTGCGGATTTAAGGTTCCCTGGCTCTCTCGCTCAACCTCGCGAACAGTGCCATTCCAAGGATCAACCTATCTCCTGCGGTCGTGGGGCACCGTTACCAACACGTCCTCCTGCGAGGAGTTACCACCGCTATCGCTGCAGGTGATGGTAATGGTATAGATCCGTCCGTCGCCGTTGCCTTCCCGCTCTGCTCGAAGCAGCACATGATGATCGTCCAACACAATCCAGTCCGGCGATGTATGACCACTTCCGTGGCCAAGGACTGGTTCATTGCTGGTCACACTGAGTGTACAGGAGCCAGGTGGCAACGGACAGTTATCGGTAACATCGTAGCTGACCGTCGCGTTCACCATCCTATGGTTTGGTGGCCATAGGATCGATGGATCTGCTGCGGCACCGGTGATTACTGGAGCTGGGTTAGAAGCCGTCGTAGTTGCTGTCGCAGAGTTGTTAGTTGTGTCAGGATCAGGTGTAAAAGAACTCGCTGTAGCCGTATTGCTTATCGGTGTGCCGTCGGTGACCGAACAATTCACATTAGCTACAAAGGTTATGGTCTCGGATTGACCTGATGCAAGAGATGCAAATGTGACAGTGCGGTTGTTCCCTGAGCCACCACAGACTCCTCCTCCTGTTGAAGCGCACGACACGAAGGTTGTTTCAGGGGGTAGGTTGTCTGTTACGGTAACCGATGTCGCCGTATCCGCCCCGTTGTTGGTTACAGTAACCGTGTAGGTCAGGTCGTTTCCGGCTATCACTGGGTCTGGCGAGCCGCTCTTTGTGAGTGCCAGATCTGCTTCGCCGACGCAGACTCTGAAAAAGATCGGGTCGTGGTTGGCGAAAGGCCGACCAAAGGGAACGCCATTTCCCGTGAAAGCTCCAAAGAAGCAAGTGTCCACCGCCTTCATTTGCATATAGTCTCCCAGCACCCGCTGTCTTGAGTTACCGTTGTCGGTGGCAGAGGAGAGAAAAGTCGACAGCACCTGATCGCTGAAAGTAACGCCCTGATCGCTGCTCTGCGCCAGGTGGGCCGAAAAGATTGGGATGTTGTCTGGCGGGGGAGACGTCCCATCGAAGGTGTAGAAGAAAACGCCGACTACGCCGTTGCTGGCCACTGCAACCGACGGGATGGCGGCTTCTACTTGACCGGTCACGAAGTTTTCTGGTCCTACGGTCACGCCGCCTCCTCCGTCGTCCTGGATCCGGCGAATGGCGAGGCGGTTGTTCCCGGTGCCGGCATCACGATTGCCGTAAACGTAATACACATCCCCGTTGTTTGGATCTACGGCAGCATGGTCCACTCCGCCGAGCAGAGCATTCACGGTACCAAACTTGGGAGTAGGCTGAGTGCTATCGGCGTTGGCCACGATAATCCCACCTGCCATGCCGTTCAGGGTCCAAGTTGCTCCGCCATCTGTGGAGCGGTTAAGCATGTAGTCGATATTTTTCGAACCCCCAACCCCTGGAGCAATGTTCCGCTGGAATAAGCTGTAGACGAAGCCATTTCGCGGGTCCACGGCAAGCCGGTGACCTGGGTTGATGCTACCTGTTGCTGTGCCGGATTGATTATCAACTGTGAAGTTAGGCGGGTTGACACCATACGAGGCGGATACTCGCTCGATGCAGGCGTCACCGACGCAATTAGATCCGTTAGTAAAGTCGTCGTAGGCGGTATATACATTGTCCTGGGCTGGAATCGTCGGGTCTACATTGACCAACAGCCAGGGTTGATCTACGCCTCCGGGCGGCGGTGAATTATTGAAATTTGTAGGCTGCGTAACGCCACCAACAACCAGCCAGTTCCATGCCGCGGCGCTAGCTGGATCTGTCGTTGTACCACTAAAGATATCGCTGATGAGAAAGGTCCCTGACATCTGATTGGCCATTCCGTAATCGATGGCTTGGTCGCAGGGACAGCCACCTGCCGCTATACCGGGTGGAGCAGGGATTGTAAATTGCTTGGTCCAGATATTCCCTCCGTCGGTGGACTGCCAGAGTGGCGCATTGGCCCCCCATCCGCCTGAAAAAGCCGTGACGACAACTTCGTTTGGGTTCGCCGGATTCACTGTGATAGACGTTTCGCCATCGTTGAATGTATCGGTGTTCGTCAGGTTCGGATCGGTATTGTTTACAACGGCATCCACAATAAAAAGCGGTGGTAAAAGCGGAATTGGTCTTATCCCTTTCGGGGCGAAATCCTCACGCACTGCCGGTCGTCTGTAGGGCGTCGTGTCGGGTGGTGCGTCTCGGGTTGATTCTTCGGCTTTTTGTTGTGGATTGTTCTGGCCCTGGGCAATCGCCGTTGTCACAAATGGTGAACTTCCTTTTAA
>Ga0070741_10011761_pt1 | contig 16041 bp, 8 predicted proteins | sample Coa_R1_4_FD_66440 | JGI IMG/M metagenome (GOLD analysis project Ga0070741, IMG submission 66440) | Surface soil microbial communities from Centralia Pennsylvania, which are recovering from an underground coalmine fire - Coalmine... | ecosystem: Environmental > Terrestrial > Soil > Unclassified ...
GTCAGTCAGGGCGATGATTCCCTGCACCCGCTGCTGCGGCACGCTGCGCGTGGAGTCCACGTCCCAGTGCAGTTCGATGTCGAAACCGGTGTCCGTGGGCGCGATGAGGGCGCGATCGCGGGTCTTGACGTTGGGCGGGTTGAGGTTGAGCCGGTCGAGGGTGACCCACAGCTGCTCGCAGTCCCACACGTCGACGAAGGCGTCGTACACGCGGCGGTTCTGGCGGCTGTCCCAGATGAGCTGGTGATGGTAGGCCTCGACGAAGCCGTAGATGTGCAGTTCCTGGTCCAGATCGGAGCGGTACTCGCGCTCGGCGTACCAGGTCTGCGGATCGTGCGGGTCGAGGCCTTGGAACTCCCAGGCGAATTCCAGCAGCGCGGCTGCGGCGGCGGAGGGGATGGCCTCGCGCACCACGATGTATCCGTACGTCTGCCAGAACGCGAAGTCCTCCTCGCTCAGGACTCGAAGCGGCAGGGACTTGTGCAGGTCGCGCAGGGGAGTGGGGGCGAAGTACGTCTCGGCGTCGGCACTGAAGTACGGGACGTCCGAGGCGGCGCGGAAGAGATAGTCGTCAGGCGCCGGCATGAGTGCTCCAGGGGTGGACGCATCACGGCCCGGCGGTTCGGTTTGACTGCCGAACTGCGCTCAGGGGATGCGGTAGCGGTTGGCTGGCAGGCGTCTCCCCCGGGTTGAAGACGGCCTCGACGGACGCGGCACCGACTGATCACGCCGCACCAGAGTCCGGCGTGCGACACCCGCGGCGAACTGTGTCAAGGTTCTCGCTCAGTCGCGTGTGCGCCAAAACCACGGTGGACTAGACCACTGTGCCGTGTCAACTCCTCGAGTGCCCGGACCGGCTTCCGGAGACTCTTGGTGAGAACGCCGCTACCGAGCGCTGATGCAAAGCACTGCGACAGGATTCGAAGACTTTTGCGAACCTTCTGGTAGAAGTCTGACATGCTGGGCCGCGCCGTGCGCGGCGTCCGACTCGCGGATGCGACCTGCGCCGGTGCCCCGGAGGGGCTTCCAGTTGGTCGGGACTTTACCGGCCTGCCACCTGTACTTGTCTGGACAAGTCGGTATGGCTGCGAGATCTTCTCACTGCGCCCCGCCCACGGGCCGACCCCTTGAACTGGAAGGTTTTCCGCGATGTCACCGCTCTCCCGCCGCGCCCTGCTCGGCGCCGCCGCCGTCGGCACGGGAACCGCGCTCGGCGCCCTCCCGCTGCGCGCGGCCCGCGCCCGCGCCGCGGCCACCGGGTCCATCACCGACGTGCGCCACGTCGTGATCCTGATGCAGGAGAACCGCAGCTTCGACCACTACTTCGGCACGCTCAAGGGCGTGCGCGGATTCGGCGACCGCGCCACCGTGCTGCTCTCCGGCGGCAACTCAGTGTTCAACCAGCCCAGCGGCAGCGGCCGGCAGTACCCGTGGAACCTGAGCAACGGCTCCGGGAACATCGTGGCCAGCGCCGAGACCCTGGCGCAGTGCGACGGCTCGCTCGACCACGGCTGGAACACCCAGCACCAGGCGTGGAACGGCGGCAAGATGGACTCCTGGATCGCCGCCAAGGGCTCGAACCGCACGATGGGCTACCTCACCCGCTCCGACATCCCCTTCCACTACGCGCTCGCCGACGCGTACACCGTGTGCGACGCCTACCACTGCTCGATCCTGAGCGCGACCGGGCCGAACCGCACATACCTGTGGAGCGGCATGATCGATCCAGCCGGCACCGCCGGCGGGCCGGCCTACGACGGCGGCTCGGAATCCGGCCTCAGCTGGCAGACCTACGCCGAAACGCTCCAGAACGCCGGCGTGAGCTGGAAGGTGTACCAGGTCGCCAGCGACAACTTCGGCGACAACGGGCTGGCCTACTTCAAGCAGTTCACCAACGCCGCCACCGGCTCTCCGCTCTATGTCAATGGTATGAGTTCGGTAGCCGGCGGCACCGGATCCACCCCGACCGACATCGCCGCGGCCATCAAGCAGGACGTCGTGAACGGGGCCCTGCCGCAGGTCTCCTGGGTGGTCGCCAACCAGCAGTGCTCGGAGCACCCGGACGCCCCGCCGCAGGACGGCGCGCAGTTCGTGCACGAGGTCATCCAGGCCCTGGCCGCGGACGAGTCAGTGTTCGACTCTACCGTGCTGCTCATCAACTACGACGAGAACGACGGGTTCTTCGACCACGTCCCGCCGCCGGTTCCGCCCGCGGGGACCGCCGGGGAGTTCATCCAGAACGGCACCCCGATCGGCCTCGGCTACCGGGTGCCGATGATCATCGTCTCGCCGTGGACCCGCGGCGGCTGGGTCGATTCGCAGACCTATGACCACACCTCGGTGATCCGGTTCCTGGAGACCTGGACCGCCGCGCTCGGCAAACCGGCGCGCTGCCCCAACCTCAGCGCCTGGCGCCGCCAGGTCTGCGGCGACCTGACCGGGGCCTTCGACTTCGCGAACCCGGTCTACGGCCTGCCCTCGACGCTGCCGGCCACCGACTCGACGATCAGCATCTACTACTGCGACCTGATGGTGAACCCGTCGCCGTCCACGAACGCGCTGCCCGCGCAGGAAGCGGGCACCAAACCCGCCCGCGCGCTGCCGTACCAGCCGAACGGCTACGTCAGCTCGATCCAGCAGGGTTCGAACGGCCAGATCCTGCTGTGGATCGAGATGGCCAACCAGGGCGCGCAGGCGACCGGCGCCGCCGCGTACTCCGTCTACGCCAACGCGTTCCGCAGCGGCGGGCCATGGCAGTACACGTGCACGCCCGGCGGGACGGTCAGCGACTACTTCAACATCGGTTCCGGTTACGGAGCCGGCAAGTACGACCTGACCCTCGTCGGCCCGAACCGCTTCCTGCGCCGCTTCCAGGGCGACGCCACCGCGGCCGGGCAGCACGCCGAGGTCACCACGTCATACGCGGCGGCGCCGGACACCGGCAAGCTCGCGGTCTGGTTCGCCATGGCCAACTCCGGCGCTACCGCGGCCACCTTCACCATCACCGCGAACCACTACCGCGGCGACGGGCCGTGGACCTACTCCGTCCCGGCCGGCGGCAGCGTCTCGGATTACTTCAACCAGGTCGCCTACTGCGGCGGCTGGTACGACTTCACGGTCACCGTGAGCACCGACGCCGCGTGGTCGCGCCGCTTCACCGGCCACCTGGAGACCGGGGCGGCGAGCGTTACCGGCTGACACAACGTCATCGCTGCGCGTTAGCGGGCCCTCTAGGATGGGAGGCACGCCGCCGGCGGCACGCGGCGCGCAGAGGCCGGACCGTCGGCGAAGGGAATGCAGTGGACCAACGTCCCGTCTGGGCGCCGGACGACGTCGACATCGAGACCCCGTCCGCCGCGCGCATGTACGACTACTTCCTCGGCGGTTCACACAACTTCGCCGCGGACCGGGCGCTGGCCGAGGAGTACATCAAGGTACTGCCGGACATGCCGCAGATCGCCCGCGCGCAGCGCCGCGTGGTGCACCGCATGATCCGGCACCTGCTGGCCGCCGGGGTGACGCAGTTCCTTGATCTCGGCTCCGGGATCCCGACGGCCGGCAACGTGCACGAGATAGCGCAGGTCGCGAACCCGCGGGCGCGAGTGGTCTACGTGGACAGCGACGCCGTCGCGGTCGCGCACAGCCGCTCGATCCTCGCCGACGTCCCCCACGCGGCGATCCTGCGGGCCGACCTGCGCGATCCGGCCTCGGTCCTGACCGATCCGGTGGTCACCGGCCTGCTCGACTTCACCGAGCCGGTGGCCGTGCTGATGATCGCCGTGCTGCACTTCGTCGGCGAGCAGGAGGACCCGGCCGCGGTCGTGGCGGCGTACCGCGACGCCACGGCCCCCGGCTCCTACCTCGCGGTCACGCACGCCACCAGCGACTACAATCCGGAACTCGCGCGCCGCGCCGAGGCGGTGTACACCCGGGCCAGCCATCAGATCCATTACCGCAGCCGCCGGCAGATCCTTGACCTGCTCGTCGGCTACGAACTCGTCGAACCGGGCCTCGTAGACATGATCCACTGGCGTCCGGAACCGGACACCGGCCCCGACCCGCTCGGCGGGGACGTGCGCCGCTACTCCGGATACACCGCCTTGGGCCGCAGACCTTAGCGATTGCCCGTTCGGACATCGGCCGTTGCCTGGCCGTGCGCCGCTGGAGGGCGGCCCGCGCACGATCCCCATCACGCCGACGACGCGCGCCGGCAACCGGCCTAGCATCAGGGCACGAGCAGCGAGACCGCCGTCTCCCTTAGCCGGAACGGCCCGCGACGGCGCGATGCGCACTGCGGGCCCCGGAACCGGGCCGGCCTCGCCGACGACGAGGAGCGCCCCTTGAGCAGCCACGGCCTCAGCGCGACGCGCGGATTCTTGGCGGCCCGGGATCTGCTGCGCGCGCTGCGGGACGACCATGAGGCCGCGGCGGCGCGGTTCTGCTGGCCCCGGCCCGAGCACTTCAACTGGGCGCTGGACTGGTTCGACCGGGTCGCGGTGGACAACACGCGCGTCGCCGTGCGGGTGCTCGCTCCGGAGCATCAGAGCTCTGTCACCTACGCCGAGCTGTCCGAGTCCTCAAGCCGCGTCGCGAACTGGTTGCGCCGCCTTGGCTTGCGGCGGGGCCAGCGGGTCTTGCTGCTGCTGGACGATCAGCTCGCGTTCTGCGAGGCGACGCTCGCGGTGATGAAGCTCGGCGCGGTCCTGGTGCTGGCCCGCGCGACGATGACGGCGGCGGCCGTGAGCGAGGTGGTCGGCCGGGTCGGACCGGCCTTCGTCATCGCCGCGGCGCATCTCGCCGACGCGCTTCCGGCCACGCAGCCGCGCGTCACGAGGATCTGCGTCGGCGGAAAGGTTCCGGGTTGGCGCGCATATGCGGATGCTTATCTAGAGCGCCGCTCGTTCAGCCCGGACGGGGTCACCGCCGTGGACGATCCGCTCCTGATTTACGTCGCGTCGGGCGGCGCCGGTCGAATCAGGATGGTCTGTCATACCCATGCCCATCCGATCGGCACGCTGCCTGGCACTTACTGGAGCGGACTGCTGCCCGGAGATGTTCACGTCGCAGTCACGCATCCAGGCTCGCCGGAGCACGCCTGGTCGAGCTTCTTCGAACCCTTCAACGCCGAGGCGAGCATTGTCGCCGCGAGTTGGACGGATGACGTGTCGGCCCGCTCGCTACTCGATGTGCTCGGTGAGGAGCGCGTCAGCAGCCTGTGCGCCATGCCGGCGGCTTGGGCTGCGCTGACTCGAGCGAAGGGCCAGCTGCCGACGTCGTTGCGCGAGGCGCGTTCCGTGGGCGCCCCGTGCACGCTCGACCTGGCCGAGCGTGCGCGGGCTGCTTGGGGCATCGAGGTGCGCGACGGATACGGGCAGGCCGAGACCGGTGCCCTGGTCGGCACGACGCAGAGCCTTGCGGCTCAACCGGGCGCGATCGGCAAGCCGCTGCCCGGATACTCCATCGTGCTGTTTGATCCACGCACCGGCCAGCCCGCGGCGGAAGGCGAGATCTGTGTCGAGCTTGCGCAACGTCCGGCCGGGCTGATGTCCGGATACTTCGGCGACGCCGAGGCGACTGCCGCCTCGTGTCGTGGCGGCTTTTATCGCACCGGCGATCTCGCACGCCGCGACGCAGCAGGATGTCTCACCTATGTAGGCCGCGTCGCGGACGTGTCGATACCCGCGCCCTAGCCGGTTAGATCAGCCCTTCGCGAACCGCACACGCGACGGCGTGCGAGCGGTTGCGTACCTGAAGCCGGATCATCGCGCTCTGCAACACGTTCTTGATCGTACGCTCCGAGTATGACAGGGCTTTGGCGATCTCCGCCGTGTCGTGTCCCTCCGCGATCAGCTTGAGCACGGCGACCTCGCGATTTGCCAGCCCGCTGAACGCGAAGCCGCGCGGGCTGAGCACGTTGCGCTGCACCCGACCGACCTGCTCCAGCAGCGAGCCCAGCAGATCGGCCGGCACCGAGCCCTCGCCGCGGGCGGCCGCCTCGATCACCTGGACCAACCGCTCGGGGCCGGCCTCGCTGCGCCGCAGCACCGCGATCACGCCGCACTCCGTGGCCAGCGCGAGATCCGCGGCGGTCACGTCGGCCACGATGAGCACGACCCGCGCCGCGGTCGCCCGCTGCGCCTGGCGCAGCGCCTCCATCGCCTCGTCTCGAGCGCTGTCGAGTACGGCGACGACGACCTGCGGACCGCGTGCCGCCAGGTCCGCCGGCGAGAGCACGTGGAGCTGCGGGCACATCCGCAAGGCGCTCGCGACCCCGGCTTGGGAGATCGGGTCGGTGGCGAACACCGACACCGTGACACGTTCCATTTCCATCCCCAGTGTTCCGCGCCTTGTTTTTCCCGCGCCGTGGAAGGGAAGGCGCCATACGGTGGCGACCGTCGCGCGCGACCCAGGCGAGGACGGTCTCAGCGGCCGTAATTGTCAGTGCACGTGGGCATCCAGGCATCCGTATGCGACTACGTAGAGCGCACTGATGTACTACGGACACTGCGTAGGTGGGCGCCCAGACGTCGGATGTGCCTGCCGGGCAACGCTATGAAAGCAGGCCATTTAGTTGCTCCCGCCTGGTGACGCCAAGCTTGCTGTACACGTGCGCCAGGTGAGATTCCACCGTGCGCACCGATGTTCCGAGGTGCTGCGCGATCTCGCGATTCGACAGGCCCTCCGCGGCCAGCTTCGCCACCTCGCGCTCCCGAGCCGTCAGACCCGTCGCGGCGCCGTGCTCGGCGATGACCGGACTGAGCGCACCCTGACACGCCCCCAGATGCCCGGCGGCCACGGCCGCGGAAGCGCTCGACCGGGCCGGCAGTCCCTGGCTGCGATGCGCCGCGGCGGCCTCGGTGGCGGCCTCCGCGGCCAAGAGGCGGCAACCCAGTGCCGCGAACGAGCGGCTGACCGCGTCGAGCCTGCCGCCGTCCTGTTCGTCCAGCGCCAGCGCGTGCTCGAGATAGACCGCGGTGAGCGGGCCGTCCACCAGATCAGCCTGCTGAGTAAGTAGCAGGTGAGCCGGGCGGCGGGCGCCGAACCGCAGCGCGTCGTGCGCGGCGTTGAGCGCGACCGTGTGGAATCCGGCCCGGGCGGCGGCCTCTGCCGCCTCCAGCGCGAGCGCCCTGGCTTCCGTGTGCCGGCCCTGCGCCAGCGCCACCCACGCGCGGCCTACCTCGACCTGCGGCGCCCATGAGCGGCGCGAAGCGCTCAGTGCCTTCTCGGCCGCCTCCTGCGCCGCCGCGGCCTCGACCGCCATCGGCCGCGCCGGATCGCGGTCCGGATCGGGCGAGAGCGCGTGCGCCCGGGCCAGCGAGGACCAGGACAGGCTGAGAAAGCCCACCAGATCCGAGGTACCCAGCAGCGTGACCGCCTCGCCGAGCCAGCGCCGCGCATCGGCCGCCCGTCCCGCGTCGAGCGCGATCATGCCGAGCATCTGCGCCCCCGCGCCGGCGGCGAAATGCACGCCCGATCCGCTGGCCTCCCGGTAGACGCGGGCGGCGAGCTGTTCCGCCTCGCCGAGCCGCGACGCCGCCCGCAGCGCGGCCGCACCGGCCAACGGCAGCCCGATCACCGCCTCGGGCACCGCGGCCTTGACCGTCTCGGCCACGGCGAGGCACCGGTTCCACTCCGTCACCGCCTGCTCGATCCGGCCGGTCAAGGCGAGGGCGGGAACGGCGGCGCGGTGCATCCGCACCAGGTTGGCCGGGCTGGAGGGTGCCCGCATGATCTCTGCCGCCGCGTGCACGACGGCCGGGGCCTGTCCGGCCGCGTAGTGCACGCCGGCGCGCATCGCCTGGAGCTCTTGGCGGTGCTCGGCGGAGGTGACCCGGCCTTCCGCGCGCACCAACTCCTCGACCGCGACACACGGCTCATCGCGGCCCCAGCAGGCGGTGACGGCCCGCGTCAGCGCGAGTTGAGTCACGTCGGCGTCGGTCCGGGCGAGGTCGTCGAGTCCTGATATCGCTGCGGCGGCCTCGGCGTGACGCCCCTGCCATGCCAGCGTCTCGGCGAGGAGCAGTCCCGCCGCCAGCGAGGTGGGCGCGGCGCGAACCGCGGCCCGCGCCAACCGCTCGGCGAGGCCGGAGTCGATGGTCGCGTGCGCGTTGCGGGCGGCGGAGAGGTAGATCGCGACCGGAATGTTCGCGCCGCCGCCCGCGGTCAGATGCCACAGCGCGATGGCCAGCCGGTCGTCGGCCCGCCGTGCGCCCTTCGCCTCCACCGCCTCGGCCAGCGTCCGGCAGATCTGGTCGGCCCGCAGCTGCGGCGTGCGGTTGCGCAAGACCTCTGTATCCAGCAGTCGCGCCGGTCCGACCGGGCGGCGCTGCCCGTCGCCGCGAACCCGTATCAGTCCTTTGCTCTCCATCGCGAGCAGATCCGCGTCGGGCGCGAGTTCGCGCAGCAGTTGCGCACCAAGGCCCTCGCCCCAGGCCAGCAGTTCCAGCACGGTGCGTTCGCAGGGCGCGAGCGCCGCGAGCCGGCTCCAGACGAGCTCGTCCAGCCGGGCGTTCGGTGCGACCGGCCCGTTCCAGCGCCAGGCCGCGCCGATGCGTTCCATGCCGCCGTCGTGCTCGACCGCGGCGATCAGTTCGCGGAGGTAGACGAGGTTTCCCTCGCACAGCCGGTAGATGCGCTCCAGGCTGATGCCGTCCAGCGGAGCGCCCAGGACGTCGCGCAGCAGCGTGGCGACAAGGTCCTTACTCAGCTGTGAAAGGTCGAGCCGGGCGAGCAGTTCGTCCCGCCATAGTGCCGTGACCGGCTCAGGGCACTGCTCCTCGTCGCAAACCGTCAGCAGAAGGCTGACTTTCCCGCGTGCGGCCACGTGCCTCATCACGACTGCGGACTCTTCGTCCAGCAGGTGCGCGTCGTCGCAGGCCAGCACCCACTCCCGCGTCTTGTCCGCGCGCGCCACCAGCGCCGCGACCGCTTCCGCGACGGTTCGCGGCGGCCCCTCCCGGTCGTCGGCGAGTAAGCCCGACAACGCGGCCAGCGGTATCCCGGCAGCGCTGCGCGACGTCACCACCCAGTCCACGCACCGGCCGGATGCCCTCGCCATCGCGGCCAGTTCACGCGCCATCCGGCTTCGGCCGGCGCCGTGCGGCCCCCCGATCACGACGCCGTCTCGCTGCAGCGCCGCCGCTGCCACGCGCAGTTGCTCGCCCCGCCCGACGAGCGTCGGCGGCCGCTGCACATTCGCCGAGGCGCCGCGCCACGACGACGCCTCAGACCAATCGCTCCGCATGGTCCCCCATCCGCAAAAATCCCCCGTGCGTCGAATACTCCGCAGCGGAGAGCTTAAGGCGCGTCACGCGGTGCATGAATCGGCTGCTATGGAAAGGTGCGATCGCTGGGCGGCGATAAGTAGCAGCCGCACCGGCCAAGTCCCGGTTACCCTGGCTGGCCCGGTGCGGCGCTTCCGTATCGGCGGCGGTCACGCTCGGACGCTTGAGCCGCCGTTGTTTGCTTACTTAAGCGTGCCTCTTACTTGATCGTGCCACTTACCTGATCGTGTAGGTGTAGGGGATGGCCGCGATCTCGTCACCGCTCAGCAGGAATGACGAGAACGTGTCCACGTAGACGACCGCGTGCACGGTCGTTCCCCGACTTCCGGTCGGCGTGACCGTGACCGTGATCGTGCCGCTCTGTCCCGGGGCGAGGCTCAGCGGCGAGAGGCCCGGAGCCGACGAGCTTACGCCCTCGAGCCACAGGTCGCCGGAGTCCGCCGTCGCGCTGGGGTCGAACTGCTGCGTCGTCACCGTCGCGCTGAGCGTGGCGCTGCCCTTGACCGGCCCGTTGGTCGGCCCGAACGGGGTCGGTTCAGCGGCCCACGGACCCTGAGTCACCCGCGCCGCCGAAAGCTCGGCGGAGGCGGCCAGGGCGCTGTTGCTCGTCGGTACGCCGAGCAGTTCCGGGATGCCGTTGTTGAGGGTCGACACGTCGAAGTCCGCCGGGATGGTCGAGCTCTGCGTGAACTTCAGGTCGCTGGTCTCGGTCGGTACCAGCCAGGTCGTGCCGAACGCGGTGGCCGGGAACGGGATCGAGATCGTCGCCGTCGAGGGCGGAAGGACCAGCAGCGGATACGTGGCCTGCGTCGTGCGGCGCGGGTCGGCGAAGAACGCCTCGGGCGCGGCGCCGGTGTTGGTCACCCGCAGCTTGAGCGTGATCGGCTTGCCCGCCGGGACGCTGCCGTGCGGCAGGCCGGAGGCGTCCACGTCGACCAGGTTGAAGCGCAGATGTCCGCTGAAGCGCTCGGTCAGCGTCGTGCCGGCTACCGGGTTGTCGATGTCGATGAACAGGGTCCACCGCCCGGCCGCCGGGGAGCGCACGAAGCCTTGCAGGGTGCTGATCGGCACCACGTTCCCGCCGGCGTCGACGGTCTGGTTGGTGGCGAGCGAGAGCACCTGACCGTCAGGGCCCTGAAGCGCCGCGTTGACGATCTGGTTCGGCGGGCCGGCGAGCCTCAGGTCGATGCCGAGGCTGCGCTTGCCCTGCGGCACGTCGAAGAAGTAGGCCTGCGTCTGCGCGCCCGGGTTGCCGCGGCCGTTGCCGCCGGTCAGCGTCCCGGTGAACGCGCCGCCGTCAGTGCTCGTCGACAGCAGCGTGCGCAAAGTCAGCGGCACGGCGGTTGCGAAGTGCCGCGAGCTGTCGAACTCCACCGCCGCGGACAGGTCGCCCGCGTCGTCCGGCATGCGGGTACGCACGTGGAACGTCGCGCTCTGGCCCGGCCGCAGGGTCGCGCCGGCCGGACTGACCTGCGCGAAGTCGACGTACCTGGTCGTGCTGAACGCGTAGTTGACATTCCCGTTGAATCCGGCCGAGCTGGCGGAGGCGAAGAACACCGCGGTCCAGCGGCCGGGCACGGGGAAGCGCACGTCCGCCCGGCCGTGGTTGCCGGCGCCCTGCGGGATCGAGTGGTTCTCGTACTCGCCGTGCGGGCCGATCAGCGCGAGCCGCACCAGCGACTGGCCGTTCGCCGCGCCGCCGGGCCAGCTGAGCTGCGCCTCCAGGTGGTCCGCCCCGGCCGGTACCGTGAAGGCGGTCTCGGCGAACCGGCGCGTCACCGGCACCCCGGTCGGCCCGGCGATGCCGTCGAGGAAGCTCGGGGTCGCCGCCGAGGCGATGTCGAGCGGGATGCTGGCCTTCAGGTCCGAGAGCGTGCGGCCGAGGATGCGGCCGTGCGGCCGGACGGTCTGCGTGACCGAGCCGGTGTTGGTGACCACGACCGGCAGATCGACGGTCCGGTTCGCGGGGGCCGCGATGGCCAGCTGGGTGTCGCCGCTCGGCGTGGTGATGGCCAGGCCGTCGCCCTGTCGGGCCGGGGCCGCGGTCGCGTCGTGGATCGACATCGCTTCGAGCACGGCGCGGTAGGTGTTCAACTCGCCGGCGCCCTGCTGTGTCGATGGCAGTCCGAGGTCGGTGGCGGTGCCGGTGAGGATCCGCTTGACCAGGGCGGGAGCGGGCCGCACCCCGTGGTGGGTGTGTTCGTACGCTTCGATGACCAGCGCCGCCGCGCCCGCGACCAGCGGGGAGGACTCACTGGTGCCGCCGAAGTCCTCGATCGGCGAGGGGGTGCCGTTGAACGCGGTGCATTCGGTGAAACGCGCCGGATCCGGCGTGCACAGCGCCCAGCCGTCCTGGCCGGGGGCGACCAGGTCGGCGACGCGGCCGAGGTCGGTGACGCCGCCGGAGGAGAGCGGCGAGGGGTTGTCGCTCACGACCGAGGCCGCGAAGTTGCGGGTGCCGGCGTAACCGGTCTGCGCCTGGACCCGGAAGGTCGTGGTGGCGCCGACCGAGATGACGTTCGGATCCACCGCGGGGGAGCCGACGGTGTTGGTCGGCCCGGCGTCGCCGGTGGAGCTGACCACGGTCACGCCCGCGGCGACCGCCGCGTCGTCGGCCAGCGCGGTCGGATCGGTCCCGGCGGTGGGGAAGGCGTTGCTGCCGAAGGACTCGTTGATCACGTCGACCTTGTCCACGGTGACCGCGTAGTCGACGGCCTGGATGATCGAGGAGTTGATGGCGAAGTTCGAGGCGCCGAACACGTTGAGGCCGACCATCGAGGCGCCGGGGGCCACGCCGCGCACGGTGATCGTGCAGCCGGCCGGCAGCGGGTGCGCCGAGTCGACGAACTTCGACAGGTCGTACACCTGCCGGCCCTGCGCCGCGATCGAGCTGGCGTCGCCGAAGGCCTCGCCGCCGCCGGTGCCCAGCGCCGGGTCGGTGCCGGAGAAGTCCTGGTAGTCGGTGAAGACTGGGGTGCCGTCGGCGCGGATGAAGTCAGGGTTCTTGATGTCGATGCCGTCCGCGATCCAGGCCACCTTGACCCCGGCGCCGTCGACAAGGTTCTGCGCCTGCGGGACGGAGCGGTCGAGGAACGCGGTGTGCGTAGTCTGCAACGCCTCCGGTTCGAGCAGCGGCTTGGCCGGGTTCGCCGGGCAGCTGCCGGGGATCTGGTGGTCCGGCGGCGCGGTGACGCCCGACTGCCGCCGGATCGTGCCGGTCTCCTGCGGGGTCAGCGGACTGAGCGGGACCATCCGGTCCGGCACCACCTCGGCGACCGAGGGATCGGCCGCCAGGTCGCGGGCCTGCGCGGCGGTCATGGTGGCCGCGAAGCCGTTGACGACGGAGAAGGTCTTGACCGCGGTGGCGCCGCCGGCCCGGGCCCGGCTCACCAGCGGGGCCTGGTCCTGACCGGTGACTCGCCGCCGGCTCGCGGCCTTCGCGGAGAGGTCAGGGTGCTGATTGCGCAGCACCACGATGAAGGAGCTTCGCGCCCCCGCGGAGCTTGCCGTAGTGGAGATTGCCCCGGGGGAGACTGCCGCGGCGGCCGGTCCGGCCCCGGCGGCGAGACTCCCGGTGATCGCGGCCGCGGTGGCGGCCGCGAGGGTTACCCGATATCCAGCGTTTTTATGCATTCTGCGATGACACGTCCCTCCGAAGTGGCAGCGGGTCTTCAGCGTCCGAACGCGCAAAGGAAACGGCCGTGCGAGGAATGAGGGTTCAGAACAATCTTCGGCTCGCTCAGGGGGACCGCCGCCGCGCACCGCTCCGGTGCCGCGCCACGGCGGTGCCACGCAATCGCCACTCGAATGCCACAGCAGAGGACGAAGGTGATGGCGCAGATGAACCCACCGCCGACAAGACGGCGGTCGAAGCAGGGGAGAAGCAATGTCACGAGCCAAACGCCTCGGCGCCATCGCAGCGTCCGCACTCGTCTCCGCGACCGCGCTCTGCGCGGTCGGCGCGGCGCCGGCCTCGGCCTCTTGCGCCTCGGACGTCGTGGTCGCCGTCTCCGGCAAGTACGTGTTCCTCTGGGACGGCGTGACCTGGTGGCACGACGGCCCCGGCGGCACGATCACCGGTCAGGTCCAGCAGACGCGCACGATCAGCTCGACGATCTCGTACGGCGCCGATATCACCATGAGCGACCTGATCTCCTCGGTGAAGGCCTCGATCAGCGGCTCGGCGACCAACTCCGTGGCGACCACGCTCGGGCACACCTACACCCACGCCATCCCCTCCAACGCGTACGGGAACCTCAAGTACGGGGCGTGGGGATACAACGTGACCTGGAAGAAGGAGTACCGGCACTCGAACTGCACCATCACGGTGCTGGGCCAGGGAACCGGCACCGTGCCGACGGTCGCGACCGGCTGGTACTACTACAGCACCAGCAGCTGATCGGCTGACCCGCGGGCGACCGCCAGCCGCGCCACGCGGACGCCACGCAGACGTCACGGCCGCAGGCTACGGTGCCGATGATGGCGACGGGTTGGTGGTGTCGCACAGCACCAACCGCCGATCGGGGGTCAACCCGTAGGGCGGCCGCCTGCCGCATCAGGCGGTCGCCCTCAGCCAAGCCGGCGCGAGCAAGCCGGCCGCAGGCTCAGCTCGGCAGGCTCAGTTCGGCAGGTTCAGCTGCCAGGAGACCCCGAAGCGGTCGTTGACCCAGCCGAACCGCTTGCTGAAACCGTAATCGCCGAGCGGCATCAGATCCTGGCCGTCCTTCGCCAGCGCGCCGTACAGGCGGTCGAGCTCCTCGGCGGAGTCGCACTGCACGAACAGGGACATCGCCGGGGTGAAGCCGAACTCGTGGTGCGCGGGGCTGTCGATGCACATCAGCTGCTGGCCGGCCAGGGTGAAGGTGGCGTGCTGCACGCTGCCCTCCGCCCCGGCTTCTCCAGCGCCGTATCGCGTGACCGCGGTGACCTCGCCGTCGTCGAACAGCGAGACGTAGAAGTTCATCGCCTCCTCGGCGCTGCCTTCGAACATCAGGAACGTCGTGATCTTCTGGTTTGAGACGATCGCCACGGTAAGTCCCGTTTCGTGGAAATCCGACAGGAGAACGCCAGCGTATCGAGCCGGCCGCGTTCCGGCGGGCGCATGCCGCGTCGAGAAAGATCGCCGCGGCATGTCACCGTTCGGAAACACAGGTGCCCTACGTTCTGGTCATGGCGGACGTTTTCGATGCGTATACGCTTTCCGCGGCCTGGGACGAGATGTTCGCGGGGCCTGGAGTCCCGCGGCGAGCCTATGAACCGGTGTTCGCGGCGCTGGAACACCTGGACCCCGACGAACTGCGCTTCCGGGCCGATCAGGTGGCGCGCGCGTTCACCGACCGCGGCGTGACCTTCGCGTTCGGCGGTGAGGAGCGGCCCTTCCCGCTCGACCTCGTCCCGCGGGTGATCGCGGCCGCGGAGTGGGACGTGATCGACCGCGGCGTGCGCCAGCGGGTGCGGGCGCTGGAGGCGTTCCTCGCCGACACCTACGGCCAGGGCGCCGTGTTCGCGGACGGCGTGGTGCCGCGGTCCGTCGTCCTCAGCGGCGGGGGATTCCACCGGCCGGCGCACGGCATCGAACCCGCGAACGGCGTCCGGGTGCACGTCGCCGGGATCGACCTGATCCGGGATGAGGACGGCCGCTTCCGGGTGCTTGAGGACAACGCGCGGGTGCCCTCCGGGGTCAGCTACGTCATGGAGAACCGGCGCATCATGGGCCGGACCTTCCCGGGCCTGTTCGCCGAGCATCGCGTCCGGCCGGTGGACGACTACCCCTCCCGGCTGCTGGCCGCGCTGCGAGCGGCCGCTCCGGTCGGGGTGACCGACCCGGTGGTCGTGGTGCTCACTCCGGGCGTGGCGAACTCGGCGTACTTCGAGCACTCGCTGCTGGCCCGGCAGATGGGCGTCGAGCTGGTCGAGGGCAGGGACCTGATCTGCTCGGGCAACCGGGTGCGCATGCGCACCACGGCCGGGGAGCAGCCGGTGCACGTCGTCTACCGCCGGATCGACGACGAGTTCCTCGATCCGCTGCACTTCCGGCCCGAATCGGTGATCGGCTGCCCCGGCATCCTCAACGCCGCACGCGCCGGGCGGGTCACCATCGCGAACGCGGTCGGCTGCGGGGCGGCCGACGACAAGCTGATCTACACCTACGTCCCCGACCTGATCCGCTACTACCTGTCCGAGGAACCGGTCCTGGACAACGTGGAGACTCACCGCCTCGACGATCCGGAGCGGATCGCCTGGGTGCTGGACTCGCTCTCAGAGCTCGTACTCAAGCCGGTGGACGGCGCGGGCGGCAAGGGCATCGTGATCGGGCCGCAGGCCGACGAGCGCACCCTCAGCCGGCTGCGCGCGACGGTGTCCGCGAACCCGCGCGGCTGGATCGCGCAGCGGCCGGTGGCCCTGTCCACCTCGCCTACGTTCGTTTCGGACCGCTTCGCCCCGCGCCACATCGACCTGCGCCCGTTCGCGGTCAACGACGGCGACGACGTGTGGGTGCTGCCCGGTGGCCTGACCCGGGTCGCCCTGCCCGAGGGCGCATTGGTGGTCAACTCCAGCCAGGGCGGCGGCTCGAAGGACACGTGGGTGTTGGCTAACGATCGCCGGCTCGGGCCGCGCGACGGCATCAGGCCGCCGCTGTTCGACTCCCCGGCCACCGCCGTGCGCGAGGCCGTGGCCGACCGGCAGGCCGGGCCCGCCGTCGAGCAGTCCCAGCAGCAGCAACAGCAAGCGGTGATCCGGCAGCAGCACTCGGCCG
>Ga0070741_10011762_pt1 | contig 16039 bp, 14 predicted proteins | sample Coa_R1_4_FD_66440 | JGI IMG/M metagenome (GOLD analysis project Ga0070741, IMG submission 66440) | Surface soil microbial communities from Centralia Pennsylvania, which are recovering from an underground coalmine fire - Coalmine... | ecosystem: Environmental > Terrestrial > Soil > Unclassified ...
GAGCGGGGGATCGTCTACATCGACGAGATCGACAAGATCGCCCGGAAGTCGGAGAACCCGAGCATCACCCGGGACGTCTCGGGCGAGGGGGTGCAGCAGGCCCTGCTCAAGATCCTGGAGGGGACCATCGCCTCGGTGCCGCCCCAGGGCGGCCGCAAGCACCCGCAGCAGGAATACATCCAGATCAACACCAAGGACATCCTCTTCATCTGCGGGGGCGCCTTCGACGGGCTGGAGAAGATCATCCAGGCCCGCACCGGGCGGCAGCAGATCGGCTTCAGCGCCGAGGGGCGCGCCGTCCGCGAGCTGGACAAGCGGAACCCCTACAGCGAGGTGGAGCCGGACGACCTGCTGCGGTTCGGGCTCATCCCCGAGCTGGTGGGCCGGCTCCCGGTGGTGGTCGCGCTGGAGGCGCTGGACGAGGACGCGCTGGTCCGGATCCTGGTGGAGCCCAAGAACGCCCTCACCAAGCAGTACCGCAAGCTCTTCGAGCTGGAGAACGTGGGGCTCACCTTCGACGGCGAGGCGCTCCGGGCCGTGGCGCAGAAGGCGCTCAAGCGGGGCACCGGAGCCCGCGGGCTCCGCTCCATCCTCGAGACCATGATGACCGACATCATGTTCGACCTGCCCAACCGGGACGACGTGCGGGAGGTCGTCATCACCAAGGAATCCATCACCGACGGCAAGCCCCCGCTCATCGTCACCGAGCGGACGAGGACCAAGAAGGAAGCTTGACCGGGCTCGCCCGGCTGCCCGTCGAGTTCGCCGGTTCCTTCCCCGACCCGCTGGTTCGGCTCGACCCCCCGCTCCCCGAGATCGCGTTCGTCGGACGCTCCAACGTCGGCAAGTCCAGCCTCCTCAACGCCCTGGTGGGCCGCGCGGGGCTCGCCCGGGTGAGCGCCACCCCCGGCAAGACCACCCTGCTCAACGCGTTCCGGCTGCCCGGCTTCTACCTGATCGACCTGCCGGGGTACGGCTTCGCCCGGGCGGGCAAGGCCGCCCGCCGGCGCTACGCCGCCCTGCTCGAGCGCTACCTGAGAGAGCGGCCCACCCTCCGGGGCGTGGTGTGGCTGCTGGACATCCGGCACGATCCCTCGGAGAAGGACCGGGAGATCCAGCGGCTCCTCATCGCGAGCGGGCGGCCCGTCCTCGCCGCGCTCACCAAGGCCGACAAGCTCGGCCGCGGAGCCCGGCTCCGGCGCGCCCGCGAGCTGGCCCAAGCCCTGGGCCTCCCCGAGGACCAGGTGCAGCCCACCAGCAGCCGGCTGGGCGAGGGCATCGCCGAGCTGGGAGAGGCCATCCTGGGGCTCGTGGGCGGCCCCTGAGGGGGTGGCGTCCCGCCGCCCGGTGCCCCTGAGCCCGGCTAAGCGGGGTAGCGGAAGGCCCGGAGCACCCCGGGCGCGGGGCGGCCCGACACGAGCATCGCGGTGGAGAGGGCGTCGGCCTCGATCCCCGTGCGGGCCACCACCGTGGCCTGCACCAGCGCATCGGCCGGCCAGCCGGTGGCCGGGTCCATCACGTGTCCCCGGAGGGCCCGGCCGAAGCGGACCACGGACACGGTGTTGGCCGAGGTGGCCAGCGCCGCGTCGCGGAGCCGGGTCGCGGCGATCGTCCGGCCGGGCCGCCGGGGGTCGGCCACCTCGACCAGCCAGCCGGCCTCGCCCGGCGGAGCGCCCAGCGCGTAGCAGTCGCCGCTCACGTCCAGGAAGGCGCGGGTGATCCCGGCGCGCCGGAGCACCGCCACGGCGCAATCGAGCCCGTAGCCCACCCCGATCCCGCCGAAGTCGAGCTGGGTCTCGCGGGTGGCGAGCTCGGCCCGCTCGCCCCGGAGCACGACGCGCGCCGCCCGGACCGCCCGCCGCGCCTCGGCGATCTCCGCCGGGCCCGGCTCGGTCCGGCGCGGGGCGTGGAAGCCCCAGGCCCGCATCAGCGGCTCCACCGCCGGGTCGAAGGCCCCGCCGGTCACCCGGCGGAACCGCAGCGAGGCCGCCAGCACGCAGGCGAGGTCGCGGTCGAGCCGCATCCAGCGGCGGCCGGCCCGGCGGTTGAGCTCGGAGAGATCGCTCGCCGGGTCGAAGAGCGAGAGCCGGGCCTCGACCCGGCGGAGCTCGGCCAGCGCGGCCTGGGCCGCCTCGTAGCCCGCGGCCTCCGATTCGGCGAAGAGCCGGAGGTGCACCGGCTGCCCCATCGCCCAGGACCACCGCTCGACCAGGTACAGCCGCTCGGCGCCCGAGTCCCTTGCCCCCGCCCCCGCGCCCGCCCCCGGCTCAAGGGGCGGGAGGAGCCCGGCGGCGGCCGGCCGCCGGAGAAGCGACAGACCGGCGAGCCCGAGGGCGCCGCCCCCGAGGAGCCCGCCGCCCAGCACGCGGAGGAAGGCGCGGCGCCTCACGATCCGGGTCCCCCGAGGGCCGCCTTCTCGACCTCCCCGCGCCGCCGCGGGAGGAGCTCGCGCAGCACGAAGTACGATTGCAGGTAGAAGGTGACCGCCATGACCGTGCTGGACAGAAACAGGAGCCAGCTGAAGAGCGGGTCCACGTAGCGCATGAGCCACATCGCGGCGAACGAGACGAGGAGCGCCCCGAACGGCTCCGCGACCAGCAGCCGGCGCCAGCGCTCGGAGGGCCGGGAGCAGAGCGCCAGCGCGGCGCCGCTGAACACGAAGATGGCGGCCATGCTGAGCAGGTGGGTGTGGGTGATGGTGAACATCTCGCTCAGCGACTTGGGGAACTGCATGGCGGCCGCGGCGGCCGGCTCCTCCGCCCCCCGGTAGCGGCGGGCCACTCCCGGCGGGGTCATCCCGGTGGTGTGGTGGATGAAGAGCAGCGAGAGGGTGTACCCCACCACCTGGACCAGGGTGATCCAGCGCCCGAGGGCCCGGAGCGGGTCGGGGAGGTCGCGCCAGGTGAGCGCGCGGGGCGAGGTCACCGGATCTTCCCCTCGCGGTGCCACTGGGTCAGCTCGGCCACGGCCCGCTTCACGGCCGCGGTGACGTGGTGCGAGCTGATGGTCGCGCCGGAGATGTTCCGGATGTCGCGGTCCACCGCCAGGGGATCGGCCGCGGTCTTGCCCCGAAACTGCTTGCGCCAGGCCTCGTAGGCCACCTCGCCGCCCTGCGGCTCGCGATAGACCAGGATGTCGATGTCCCGGAGCGCGTCGGCCGTGTCGACGGCGACGAGGAACGTGATCGGCTGGTCCTTGCCCTTCACGTTCCGCACCTGGGCGAAGCCGAGCAGCGCGCCCCCGCGGGAGACCCGGAGCACCCGGGCCGAGTCCACCCGGAGCGTGTCCACCTGGACGCCGGGACCGAAGACCCGCTGGACCGATTCCGCCACCTTGTCCGGGGGTGCCGACTGCGCCGCGACCCGCCCCGGCCCCCCGGCCGCACCCGCGGCGAGGAGGCCGGCGAGGAGCAGGGGTCGCGCCCTAGAACTGATATCCCACCCCCAGGCTGAGCAGGTCCAGCTCGTTGGTGCCGGCACGGGTCCGCTGGAGCTGGTAGTCGCCCTTGAAGACCACGTTGTAGAGCGGCCTGTAGGTGAGGCCGAAGGTGGTGATGCGCCGCGCCAGCGAACCGTCGTCGGTCACGCCGGGGGGAACCCCGGCGAGCGTATTGTAGCGCTCGTGGCGGACGAAGGCGTTGAGCCGCTGCGGCGAGGACGGGGCGAGCGCGGAGAGGACGTTGTAGGCCCCCTCCACGTAGCCGCCCTCGATCCGGCTCCCGATCCGGGTTCCATAGGCGGCGTGGATCGCCTGCGCGTCCGCGATGGAGATCCGGGCCAGCACCCCGCGGAACATGAAGGGGCCGACGTCGTAGCGCGCATCGGCCGAGACGAGGGTGACGGCGTTGTCGAAGGTTCCGGTCCCGAGCAGGGGATCGGCCGCCGAGCTCCCGCCGTACCAGAAGGAGCCGCCCACCCGGAGCCCCGGCCGGACCCACTCCAGGCGCCCGGTGAGCGACGGGTTGGCGAAGCTCGCGTCCGCGCCCTCCTGGCGGCCGCCGCGGATGCCCGACTCGGCGCTGAAGCCGCTCGCGCGGAGGCCGTTGAGCAGGTACACCCGGTAGCCCAGCCCGGGCGTGCCGGGCAGGGACCCCACCACACCGACGCCGAGCTCGCGCCAGGTCGTGGGGATCACGTCCCGGTCGAAGGCCGGGCGATCGACCCCGTTGAAGGTGGGGGGCTCGTGCACCTCGTTGATGATCCCGATCGGCGGGAGGAGGAGCCCGCTCCGAATGGTGACCGCGGGCGAGAGCCGGTAGTCCACGTAGGCCTGCTCGAGCGCAAGCTCGCCACCGGGCTCGCCGCCCTCGAGCCGGGCGTTCTCGACCTCGAGCTCGGAGCGGAACGCGATGCGGTCGCTGAACTCGTGGGCGAGATAGACCACGAACCGGCGGAACGTGATGTGCCCGGGGCTGTCCGGGCCGGTCGGGTTGGTGTAGTGCACCTCCCCGTAGCCGCCGACGGTGGTGCGGGGGGTTTCTTCGTCCTGGGCGGCGAGGAGGAGCGGGTGAGCAGGGAGACCGGCGAGCAGGAGCGGGAGCGACGCGAGCAAGGAGCGCATGGGACCCGGGGCTGGGGCCGGAGGCCGGTTGCGGATGGCCGGCTGGGTGAGCCGGCGGGCGGAGCCGGTGGCGGGGCTCGGGAGTTTCGAGCCGGGCGGTCGGCTGCCATAGTTGAAAATGAGAATCAACTGCTTCTGTATTCCCTATCAGACTACTCCCCATTCCCAGCCCTGTCAACTCCGACCACCCTGCCCTGGCTTGCCTGTCAACTCCGACCCGCGGAAGATTTCATCCTCCACCGCCCCAGAACCGCCGGTGCCGCGTTTCCCTCGCCCCGCCGCCGCTTCTCTGGAGGGCCTCCTCGCGCTCGCCCTGGCCCTCGCCGCCGTCCTGGGCGGCATCACCCGCGCGCTCGGCCCGCCCTGGGTGCTCACCCTCCTTGCCGTGGCAGCCCTCCTCTTCGTCCTCGGCCGGAGCCTCCATCTCGAGGCCCGGGCCCTCGAGGCCGAGCGCCGGCTGGACGAGACGGCCAAGCAGCTCGACCGGCGCATCAGCGAGCTCTTCTCCCTCCAGGAGCTGAGCTACGTCCTCTCCGAGTCCATGCAGCTCGACCGGATCGTGGACCAGGTCGCCCGCTACGCCGTCCGCTTCCTCCAGGCCGAGGGCGCGCTGGTGGCGCTGGCCGACGACGCGGCGGGGGGGCGCCTCCGGGTCGCGGTCGCCGTGGGCTCGCTGGCCCGCTTCCAGGGTCTCTGCTCCGACCAGAACGACGCCGGCCTCGTGCGCCTCGCGATCGGCCGGGAGCGGATCGAGGTGGTTCAGGGGACCACCTCGCCGTCGGTGAACCTCATCGCCGGCATCACGGTGCGCTCGGCCGCGGTCGCCCCGCTTCGGCCCCAGGGGGTGACGCTCGGCGCCCTGGCCGTGGTGGATCGGCGGAGCGGCCAGTTCACCACCGAGGACCTCTGGCTCCTCTCCACCGTGGCGATGCAGGCGTCCGTGGCGGTGGCCAACGGCCGCCTGATCGAGATGCTCCGGCGCAGCACCGAGGAGTGGGAGACCGCCTTCAACGGCCTGGCGGAGGGGATCGCGGTGGTGGACGCGGGGGGCAAGGTGTTGCGAGCCAACCGGGCGCTCGCCGCGCTCGCGGGGTCCAGCGAGCAGGCGCTGATCGGCCGCGAGTTCGCGGGGATCGTGCCGGAGCCCGAGGCGGCGCGGGAGGTGGTCGCGGCCGCCCACCGGGGCGAGCGCCCGGGGCCGACGGAGGTCCGGCTCGATCGGGGCCGGCGGGTGCTCCGGCTCACGGCCGCCCCGCTCACCGGCTCGCCCGCCGCGGCCGCCGCGGTGGTGCTGGTCGAGGACGTGACCGAGCAGCGCGCGATGGAGGCGCAGCTCATCCAGAACGAGAAGATGGCCTCCATCGGCCAGCTGGTGTCGGGTGTGGCCCACGAGCTCAACAACCCGCTCGCCTCGATCGCCGGCCTGGCGGAGCTCTTGCTCGAGCCCGGCATGCGGCTCGCCGCCGGGGCGCGCGAGCACCTCAAGGTGATCCACGACCAGGCGGAGCGGGCCGGCCGGATCGTCCGCAACCTGCTGACCTTCGCGCGGCAGGGCGCGCCGGAGAAGGACGTGGTGGACCTGAACGACGTGGTGGCCCGCACCTCGCTCCTCATCTCCTACGAGCTCAAGCTCCGCGGGATCGAGCTGGACGCGCGGCTCAGCCCCGAGCCGGTGCTCGTGTTCGGGGACCGCTACGAGCTCCAGCAGGTGCTGCTCAACCTGGTGACCAACGCGGTGCAGGCGGTGAGCGAGCTGGAGCCCGGGCGTCCCCGGCGGATCGTGATGGCCACGGCGCGGGTGGACGGCCAGGCCCAGCTCCGGGTCTCCGACACCGGGCCCGGCGTGCCGCCGGCCCTGGTCGGGCATCTCTTCACCCCGTTCTTCACCACCAAGCAGCCGGGTCAGGGCACCGGCCTCGGCCTCTCGCTCAGCTACGGCCTGGTCGAGTCGCACGGCGGGCGGATCGCGTACCAGCCCGGCCCGGAGGGCGGGGCCGAGTTCACGGTGTCGCTGCCGCTCCAGGACGCCGCGGAGAAGCCGGCGGGGCCGGAGGCCGTGCCGGCCGCGGCCGACGGGCGCGAGCCCCGCGGTCCGCCGCGGGTGCTGGTGGTGGACGACGATCCGGCGATCCACCGGCTGGTGAGCGCGCTGTTCGCGCCGGACGGCTACGCGGTGGAGTCGGCCCGGACCGGGGAGCAGGGGCTCCGCCTGGCCCGCTCGCGGCGCTACGACCTCATCATCGCCGACGCGCGGCTCCCCGCCGGGCCGGATCAGTTGTTCGTGCCGGCGCTGCTCGCGGCGCTCCCGGACGCGCGCGAGCGCCTGGTGGTGGCCGGCTCGCCCCGGACCTCGGGGCCGCAGTTCGGCACGAACCTCACCTACGCCCCCAAGCCCTTCAACCTGCGCGACCTCCGCGCCCTGGCCGGGCGGATCCTCGCCCGCTAGGCGGGCGAGAGCAGGCGGGCGAGAGCCCCCGCCGCGACGCCCCACCGCGGGCGCTAGGCCCGGACCGGATACCCCCGCGAGCGCAGATAGGCGCGGGCCTCCGCGATGGACGAGCCGCGGAAGTGGAAGATCGAGGCGGCGAGCACGCCGTGGGCCCCGGCCTCGAACGCCTCCGCCAGGTGCTCGAGCGTCCCGGCGCCGCCCGAGGCGATCACCGGGATCCGGACCGCGGAGGCGGCCGCCCGGATGAGCGGGAGATCGTAGCCGGCCCGGGTGCCGTCCCGGTCCATCGAGGTGAGCAGGATCTCGCCCGCGCCGAGTCGCTCCAGGCGCCGGATCCAGTCGATCGCCTCGAGCGGCGTCGGCTCCCGCCCGCCGGTGACGAAGACGGTGAAGCGACCGTCCACCCGCTTCACGTCCACGGCGGCCACCACGCACTGCGAGCCGAAGCTTTGGGCCAGCCGCTCGACCAGGGAGGGGTCCCGCACCGCGGCGGTGTTGACGGCGATCTTGTCCGCCCCGGCCCGGAGCGTGGCCCCGGCGTCCTCCACCGAGCGGATCCCCCCGCCCACGGTGAACGGGATGAAGACCGTTTCCGCCACCCGGCCCACCATCTCGAGGGTGGTGCGGCGGGCCTCGGCGGTGGCGGAGATGTCCAGGAAGACCAGCTCGTCGGCGCCTTCCGCGTCGTAGCGCGCGGCCTGGGCCACGGGGTCGCCCGCGTCCCGGAGCGACTCGAAGTGGACCCCTTTGACGACCCGGCCGCCCGCCACGTCGAGGCAGGGGATGATGCGCCGGGCTAGCATACCCGGAGCACGTCGTCCACCGGCCCCGCGTGGCCCTGGCTCAGGAGTGCCACGATGTCCTCCACCGCGCGGCGCTCGCGGGGCCAGGCGAAGCGGCGGCGGGCCACCTCCGGGGCGAGCCACTCGCGCCGGTCGTGCTCGCGCCCCAGCCGCACCTCCGCCGCGGGGTCCACGAACGCGGCGAACACCGGAACCAGCGCCACCTCGTCCAGCCGGTGCTGGTAGAAGGCCTCGACCCGGCTCAGGTTGTACAGCCGCTCGGCGGCGAGGCCGGTCTCCTCCAGGAGCTCGCGCCGCGCGGCTTCGGCCGGCGTCTCGCCCGGCTCGACGTGGCCGTGCACCGCCTCCCAGGACCCCGGGCAGCGCCCGCCGATCCGGCGCCGGAGCGCCAGCACCTCGAGCCCCGGGCCCGCGAGGCGGATCGGGTACACGTCCACGAACTTGAGCCGGACCTCGGTCACGGCGACCACGCCGCGAAGGCGGCCAGGAGCCGGATCCCGGCGGCCTGCGACTTCTCGGGGTGGAACTGCGCGCCCACCACGTTGCCCGCTCCGACCAGAGTGGGGAACACGTAGCCGTACTCGCCGGTCGCGAGCACCGCGTCCTCGGCGAGCCCCGCCGGGTGGTAGCTGTGGACGTGGTAGTAGAACTCCGGGCCGTCCAGCACGTCCCGCAGCATGGGGTGGCGCCGCCCCGCCTCGGTGGGATCCACCCGGGCCCAGCCCACGTGCGGGACGGGAAGGTCCACGGCGAACCGGCGCACCTCGCCCCGCAGGAGGCCGAGTCCGCGGGCGGCGGGCGCCTCCTCGCTCCGCTCGAAGAAGAGCTGGAGGCCGAGGCAGATCCCCATCACCGGTTGTCCGGCGCGCGCCGCCTCGCGCACTGCCTCGCCCAGGCCGCTCCGCTCGAGGTTGAGGGCCGCCTGCCCGAAGTTCCCCACCCCGGGCATCAGAACCCGCTCCGCCCGCCGCACCGCGGCCGGGTCGGCGGTGAGGGCGGCCGGGTGCCCCGCCGCGGCGAGCGCGCGGACCACGCTCCGCAGGTTGTTGACCCCGTAGTCCACGACCGCGATCACAGCACGCCCTTGGTGGACGGCACGCCCGCGACCCGCGGGTCGAGGGCGGTCGCCGCGTCGAGCGCGCGGGCGAACGCCTTGAACGCCGCCTCGACGATGTGGTGCGGGTTGTCGCCCCGGACCAGGTCCAGGTGCGCGGTGAGCCCCGCGTTCAGCACCAGCGCGCGGAAGAACTCGGGGGTGAGGAACACGTCGTAGTCCCCGAGCATCTGCCACTTGGGGATGTCGATGTGGTAGGCGAGGTAGGGGCGGCCCGAGACGTCCAGGACCGCCCGCACCAGCGCCTCGTCGAGGGGCACCGTGGCGTCGCCGTAACGCCGGATCCCGGCCCGGTCGCCGAGCGCCCGGGCGATGGCCTGGCCGAGCGCGATGCCGGTGTCCTCGACCGTGTGGTGGCCGTCCACGTGGAGGTCGCCCGCCGCCTCCACCGTGAGGTCCAGCAGCCCGTGGCGGGCCAGGGCCTCGAGCATGTGGTCGAAGAACCCGATCCCGGTGCGGACCCGGGCCTCGCCGCGGCCGTCGAGGTCCACCCGCACGCGGAGGTCGGTTTCCTTGGTCTTCCGGTGGATCTCGCCGATCCGGGCCATGCAGGAAAGGTAAAGCGTGAGCGGTGAGCGGTGAGCGGTGAGCGGTAAGCGGTGAGCGGGTCCGATGCGTCGGGCTCCGTCGGTCGCCCGGCTCACCGCTCACCGCTTACCGCTCACGCAGGATCTCCTCCAGCGCGGCCGCCACCGCGTCCATGTCCTCCTCGGTTCCCACCGAGATCCGCAGGCACTCCTGGAGCTCGGGGGCGGAGGAGACGTCGCGCACCAGGATGCCGTGGTCGTCCAGCAGGAGGCGGAACACCTCGTGCGCCGGCCGCGCGACGCACCGGATCAGGATGAAGTTCGCGGCGGAGGGGTAGACCACAAGGCCGTCCAGCCGTCGCAGGCGCTCGAGGGTGCGGTCCCGGGTGGCCACGATCTCGCGCACCCGGGCGTCCCGGACCTCGGCGTGCTCGAGCACCAGGCCGGCGGCGATGAGGGTGGCGAGGTTCACGTTGTACGGGAGCTTGGCCTTCGCGATCTCGCGCGCCACGGCCGGATGGGCGAGCGCGTAGCCGAACCGGAGCCCGGCCAGCCCGAACGCCTTCGAGAAGGTCCGGAGCACCACCAGCCGGGGCGAGGCGGCGAGGAGGCCCACCGCGGTGGGCCCGCCGAAGTCCTGGTAGGCCTCGTCGCAGACGACCAGCGCGTCGGTGGCGGCGAGGATCCGCTCGACCCCGTCGGCCGGCAGGGCGCTCCCGGTGGGGTTGTTGGGCGAGTTGAGCACCACCACCTTGGCCCGCTCGCGCACGGCGGCCTCGATCAGGGCGTCCACGTCGTAGCGGAAGTCGCGCCCGAAGGCGACCGGCACGTAGCAGCCGCCGAAGACGGCGGTGAGCAGCCGGTAGAGCGAGAAGGTGGGGGTGGGCGCCACCACCCGATCCCCGGCGTCGAGGCTCACCGCGAGGCTCGCCTGGATCAGCTCGTTGGAGCCGTTTCCCACCAGGACCCCGTCGGCGGTCCACTCGTGACGGGCGGCGAGGGCCTCGAGGAGGGGGGCCGGGGTGAAGTCGGGGTAGCGGTGCCACGCCGCGTCGGCCACCCGCGCGAGGATCTCGCGCTTGAGCTCGAGCGGCACGTCGTAGGGACTCTCGTTCTGGTTGAGCTTGCGCCGCGGGCGCGGGGCCCGGAGCGTGTAGGGCGGCTGATGGCGGACCGACGGCTTGATCAGGTTCAGGGCCGCGGCGGGGTCGGCCGGCGGCCTCATCGGGCGCGGCGGCCCAGGACCGCCTCGAGCCGGGCGGCGAGCGAGCGGGCCCGGAACGGCTTGCTGAGGAAGTCGTCGGCGCCCAGCTCGAAGACGCGCACCTCGTTGTCCTCGTCGCCCTTGGCGGTGAGCACCACGACCGGGATGTCCTTGGTAGCCTCGCGGGAGCGGAGGTGGGAGAGCACCCCGTAGCCGTCGAGGCCCGGCAGGTTGAGGTCGAGCACGATGATGTCGGGCGCGTGGCGGTCCACCTCGTCCAGCGCCTGGGCGCCGTCCCGCGCCTCGTGGACCGTGTAGCCCTCGCGCTCGAGCAGGTCGCGCATGACCCGCCGGAGGTCGTCCTCGTCGTCCACCAGGAGCACCACGATGCCCCGCCCGCGGGCCGCCCGCTCGGGCGGGGCCGCCAGCTCGTCGAGCAGCTCGAGCTCGCCGAGGTCGGGCGCGGCGGGCGCAGCGGCCGCGGCGGGCGGCGGCTGGACCGGGGGCGGGGACGCCGGAGCGGCCCGCGAGGCCGGCGCCGGCTGAGGGCCGCTCCGGCGGGGACGGGCGGGCGGCGCCCCGGCCGGCGCCCGCCCCTCCGGCGCGGCCCCGCCCGCGTCCGGCACCTCGGTCACCCGAAGCAGCTCCTCCACCGTGCTCCGGCCGGCGAGCACGTGGCCCAGACCGCTCTCCCAGAGGTTCCGCATGCCGTGGTCCCGGGCGAGCTTCGCGATCTGGTCGGCGGTGGCGCCGGAGCCGATGAGCTGCTCGAGTTCGGGGCTCATGGTGAGCACCTGCACGATAGCGAACCGGCCGCGGTAGCCGGTCGTCGCGCACTCCGGGCAGCCGACCGCGCGGCGCAGGGCCGTGCCCGGCGGAATCAGCCGGGAGACCCGCTCCGGCAGCGGGTCGCTCCCGCTCGCGCTGCACGCCGGGCACAGGCGGCGCATGAGCCGCTGCGCGATCACCCCGCGGAGCGCGGAGGCGATCTTGTAGGCCTCGAGCCCGATGTCCAGCAGGCGGGTGACCGCGTTGGGGGCGTCGTTGGTGTGCAGGGTGGAGAGCACCAGGTGGCCGGTGAGCGACGCCTGCACGGCGATCTGCGCGGTCTCCCGGTCGCGGATCTCGCCCACCAGCACCACGTCGGGATCCTGCCGGAGGATGGACCGGAGCGCGGAGGCGAAGGTGAGCCCGGCCTTCTCGTTCACCTGGACCTGCACGATATTCTGGCCCAGCCGGTACTCGACCGGGTCCTCCACCGTCACGATGTTCACCCCCTCGCTCTGCACCGCGCGGAGCACCGAGTAGAGGGTCGTGGTCTTGCCCGATCCGGTGGGGCCCGTGACCAGGATGATCCCCTCCTTGTAGCGGAGCAGCCGCCGGATCTGCTCCAGCTCCTGCGGGTGGAGCCCGAGCGCGTCGAGCGCGAGCGCCGTGGCCTTGGCGCTCAGGATCCGGATCACGACCTTCTCGCCCAGCGACGCCGGGAGGGTCGAGACCCGGAGGTCCACCGGCTCGCCGTTCACCGAGATCCGGGCCCGGCCGTCCTGGGGCCGGAGCCGGTCCGCGATGTCGAGCCCCGACATGATCTTGATGCGCGAGATGAGGGGCAGCCCGGCGGAGCGCGGGATCTTCATCGCCTGGCGCAGCACTCCGTCGATCCGGTAGCGGACCACCACGCCCCCCTCCGCCGGCTCCACGTGGATGTCGCTCGCGCGGCTCGTCACCCCGTCGGCCAGCATCATGTCCACCAGCCGGATGATCGGCCGCTGGCTCGCCTGCTCCGCCGTGGCGAGCTGCTCCTCTTCCTCCTTGACCTCGGTCACCTCGAAGTCGCCCCGGATGCCCTCGAGCAGCTTGGTCACCACGTTTTCGGGCTTGTAGAGCTCGTCCAGCTTCTCCCGGATCCGGATGGGCGAGGCCAGGAGGAGGCGCACCTCGCGCCCGGTGGCGAACGCGAGGGTCTTCTCGGCGTCGAGGTCGAAGGGGTTCGCGGTGGCGACCTCGAAGTAGGTGTCGGTGAGCTTGAGGGGCAGAACGTTGTACTTGCGGACCAGTTGCTCGGGGACCGACTCCCGCACCCGCGGGTCGATCGCGGTCAGGTCGGCGACGGTGAAGCGGAACCGGGTGGCGATGGCGGCCAGGATGTCGGCGTCGCTCGCGAGCCGGCGCTGGACCAGCGCGTCCCAGAGCGACACCGGGCCCTGCGCCGTGGCCTCGCGCAGGCCCGTCATCGCCTCGGCCGGCACCAGCGGCTCGAGGGTGGGGACCAGCCATTCGTCGGTGAATTGCATGGAGGCGGAAAGATAAGTGAGGCGCCAGCTGTGAGCCATTAGCCGTTGGCCGGTGGCCATTGGCTATTAGCCATTAGCCGTTAGCCATTAGCCGTTAGCCATTAGCGCTTGGCCGTCAGCTCTAAGCGCTCGGTCAGCAGCTAACGGCCAATGGCTAATAGCCAATGGCCACCGGCTGCCAGCTACAACACCCCCCACCAGTCCGGGTGCACGTCCACGGTGAGGCCCAGGTGGCCGGTCCGGAGACCGTAGCCGGCCTCGAGGCGGAGGAGCCGATAGAAGAGCTCCAGCGCAACCCCGGCCACGGGACGCACCCCGTCCGTGGCGCCCCAGGGGAGCCCGGCGTACGGGCGGTCGCTCCATCCCGCGGCCACGAACGGGGCGAGCGTGACCGTGGGTCCGGTCGACACGAAGGACCCGAGCCGGAGCGACGGAACCGGCAGGTCCACCCGCCACTCGAGCCGCCCCAGCGCGAAGCTCCGGCCGCCGTAGGCGCGGAAGGGCTCGCCCACGAGCGTGCCCCGGCCGCCCAGCACGAAGCTCCGGTAGGCCGGGAGCCCCGCGGTCCCCCACCCGGCGCGGCCCGAGAACAGCAAACGGGTGCGGCCGAGCGGCGCGATCCAGCGGCCGTCGAAGGCGAGCCGCAGGTAGCTCGTCGGGCCGTCGCCCAGCTCGACCCCCAGCGCCCCGCTCAGATCCCCGCCGGACCCGGGCGCCCCGGAGGCCGTCCGCTCGAGGCGGAGCCGCGCCGCCCGGTAGGTCCCGGCGCCGAGCGGCGGGTTCGGGCGGTAGGTGCCCCGCGCCGGGGTGGCGACGACCTCCAGGCTGTGCGGGCGCTCCACCGCGAGCTCGACGCCCGCCGCGCCCCGGGCGCCGGTCCGGAGCCGCACGCCCGCGCCCGCCGCGTCCAGCAGCAGGTAGTCCCCGTAGTCGTCGCCGGCCTCCTGCGAGAGGAGTGAGTTGAGCGCCGGCGAGATCACCGGGAAGTCGCTCAGGTCGCGCACCCGGCGCGAGCCGAACAGCTCGAGTGCGGCGGCGGCGAGATCCACCCCGACCCGAAGCCCGCCGGTGACCCGCCCGTCCGAGGTTCCGAGCCCGAGCCGGGGACCGAGCCGGAGCCGCCCGCCCGCGAGCCCGAAGGTCGCTCCGGCGCCGAGCGCGAGCCCCTGCACCCGGTTCACGTGGATCAGGTCGCTCACCGAGCCGAAGGCGAGCCGGGCCGCCGGAAGGCCGCTCAACCCGCGCTCGCCCACCACCCGCTCGACCTCGGCCCGCACCGCTTCCATCTCCCGCTCTGCGAGGGGCGGCGCGGCCCCGGCGATCGCGGGGCCGAGGGGCTCGCGCCAGACCGAGTCCGGGCCCCCGGGCCGGAGCAACCCGCCGATGGCCGGGCCCGCCCACACCTCGGGCGGGACCGGCGCGCCCAGGTCGTAGTCCTCGATCTCCCAGCGGCCCCGGATGATCCCGCGCACCGGGAAGTCGAGCCAGCTCACGCGGCGCCGGATCTCGATCTCCTGGCGGAAGGGGAGCCAGTAGCGTCCCTCCCGGAGCGAGTTCTCCAGCGAGACGCTGATGTCCTCCAGCCGCCGGTCCAGGTACGCCGCGGGAGTGAAGCTGAACCGGAAGCGCACGATCTCCGCCGTGGCCCGGTCGAGGTAGAGCCGCCCCACCACGAGGGGCCGCGCGGAGGAGCGGGGGCGGACCAGCACCTCCTGCACCCGCACCTCGCCACGGGGGCTCCGGATCGCGAGCGAGTCGCCCAGGGCGAAGTCGTACGACTCGAGCCCCTCGGGCGAGAGCGGGTGCACCGCGTCCCGCACCTCGTCGCCCTCGCCGATCCGGATGCGGTCGCCGAAGTTATTGGTGACGATCCCCAGGTGATCGCGATGATAGTTGATGTCGGCCGGCAGGAAGGTGGTGTCGCGCCAGGCCCGGACGATCTGCTTGCCCCGGTCCGGCGCCTGCCAATAGACTTCGACCTCCAGTTCGTCCGCCTTGGCCAGTCGCGGCGGTCCGGCGAGCCCCTCTCCGATCTGCACCAGGAAGAAGACGAACCCGTGCGCGCGCGTGCGGTAGCTCCGGAGGATGGTGTCGGCCTGCGTCTCGGCCCGGCGCTCGGCGGCCCGGGCGACCAGCGCCCGGGCCTCGGGCGCGTTCCACTGCTGGGCCGCGAGCGGTGAGCGGCCGGCGATGAGCAGCGCGGCGAGCGCGCCGAGCCCGGCGCCGAGTCGGGTCATGCGGAGCGTGGACCTCCCGGGTCCCGGGATGCGCCCCGGGCGCACCGGGTCCCGCGCAATATTCCGGCGGCTGGGCGGCCGGGCAATCGGGGCGGCGCTCCTGCTCGCGGGGTGCGGCGGCACGAACCCGCGCCCCGAGGCGCCCAAGCCGAACCCGACCACCGGCAACCCGAGTCGGAGCTACCCCCTGAGCGGGGTGTACCTGCTCGGCGCCTCGGGGGTGCCGCCGGCGGACACCACGCTCCGGGTCCGGCGGGGCGAGCCGCGGGTGGTGGTGCTCCGCCACGCGCCGCCCGACAACCTCACCTTCGCGGAGCTGTTCTTCCCGGCCGACGCGTTCGCGGGGACGGGCGACTCGGTCCGGGTGACGATCCGGCCCCGGCCCGGCATCTACGGGATCGACCTGGACACGGAGGCGCCGCTGGTCTCGGCCCGGCTCACCTTCAAGTACGCGGTGCACTTCGACGCATCCGCGGACGCGCGGCGCCGCTACGGGAGCGCGACGGCCTTCGAGCAGGCGCTCGCCGTCGGGCAGGTCCGCCGCGACGACACGGTGGTGTTCCTGGTCTCGAGCCGGCCGGGGCCGGACAACCTGGAGGCCGCGCTTCCGGCCGCGGGGCGCTACGTGGTGGGCGCGCCGAAATGAGCGGCGGCTTCGAGGCGTTCGCGGAGCGCGCCGGCCGGGGCGCCGGCATGGTCCCCGTCACCCGGGAGGTAGTGCTGGACGGCGACACCGCGGTGGGCGCGTTCGCCAAGCTCCACCGCGGCCCCTACGGCTTCCTGCTGGAGTCGCTGGAGGGGGGCGAGCGGTGGGCCCGCTACACCTTCCTCGCGACGGAGCCGCGCGAGGT
>Ga0070741_10011763_pt1 | contig 16035 bp, 22 predicted proteins | sample Coa_R1_4_FD_66440 | JGI IMG/M metagenome (GOLD analysis project Ga0070741, IMG submission 66440) | Surface soil microbial communities from Centralia Pennsylvania, which are recovering from an underground coalmine fire - Coalmine... | ecosystem: Environmental > Terrestrial > Soil > Unclassified ...
TTCGCCCGCCGGGCCGGCGGGTAGCCGACGCGCGCAGTGCGGCTGCGCTATGTCGACCAGAACGAGCCCGGGCTGACGAGGCGCCGGCGCGGCCGAGGATTCGAGTACCTGGACGAGAAAGGGAACAAGGCGGACGCCGCTACGGTCGAGCGGATCCGCGGGCTCGCGATCCCGCCGGCGTGGACGGACGTCCGGATCTGTCGCCGGCCCAACGGACACCTTCAGGCGACGGGGCGGGACGCCGCGGGACGGCTGCAGTACCTCTACCACCCGGAGTGGCGGGCGCAGCGCGACCGCGAGAAGTTCGAGCGGATGCTCGACTTCGCCGCAGGATTGCCGTCGCTCCGCTTGCGCGTGGCGGCCGATCTGGCCGGCCGGGGACTCGGTCGCGAGCGGCTGCTGGCGTGCGCCACGCGGCTGCTCGACCGTGGGTTCTTCCGCGTCGGCGGCGAGACCTACGCCGAGGAGAACGGCACCTTCGGCCTCGCGACGCTGCGGCGAAACCACGTCCGCCTGACGGCCGACGGTGCGATGCTGTTCTCGTACCGCGCCAAGGGAGGGCAGCCGCGCCGGTTCCGCCTCGTCGACGACGACGCGCTGGCCGTGATCAGGTCCCTGAAGCGCCGGAGCGGACCCGCCGAGCTGCTCGCCTACCGGAACGGCACGGGCTGGGCGGACATCCGGTCGGGCGACATCAACGCCTACATCCGGCGCTGGAGCCGCGGCCCCTATTCCGCCAAGGACTTTCGCACCTGGCACGCGACCGTGCTCGCCGCCAGCGCCGTCGCCCTCCTGGGTGCGCGCACCCGGAGCGACGGCGGCCGGCGCCGCGTGATCCTCCACGCGAGCCGCGAGGTCGCCCGCTACCTGGGCAACACGCCTGCCGTGTGCCGCGACTCGTACATCCATCCCGCGGTCTTCGAGCACTTCACCGCAGGCGAGACGATCGACATCGATCTCGACGAGGTCGCCCGGCGCGACGCGCTGCCGGTCGACGCCCTCTCGTCGACCGAGCGGGCGGTGCTGGACCTGCTGGCTCCGAACCGGGCGCGCCGTCGGTTTCGCCGGGAGAGCCGGGGAAACCCCGGCGGGAGCAACCGAGACCACGACGCGGGAACGGAGGCGAGGCAGATGCCGGGCAAGAAGGCGAACGTCAAGAACGAGAAGCAGTACGAAGCCCTCAAGGACAAGGGCATGTCGAAGGAGCGCGCGGCGAAGATCGCGAACTCGCCGGGCTCGTCGAGCAGAGGCGGGAAATCGACCTCACGCTCGTCGTCGTCGCAGGGCGGAACGACGGCGCAGAAAAAGGCGGCCGGCCGCAAGGGCGGGCGCGCGACTGCGCGCAAGCGCTAGCCGGGAGGCTCAGGCCGCCCTACGGGACGCGGGCGACGCTAGCCTGCCGCGATGGCCCGTGGTGTCAGGTACCTCCTGCGGCAGTTCACGGCGACGGCGGTCAAGGAGCACATCCGCTCGCAGGTCGAGGACGCGGACTCGCCCGAGCTGACGGCGAACGAGATCGAGCTCGTCCGCTTCGTCCGGGAGAGCCGGGTCGACTGGGACCGGCTCGCCGGGAGCGAGCCCGCGCCCCGCTGAGCCGAGCGGCTACGGCCTGCTGCGGCGCAGTCGGTCCTTGAGCAGCGCCGTCCGCTGTGCGTCGTCGATGGCGTTCGCGACCGCGGCGTCGCTCATCTCGACGAACAGCAGGCACGCCCAGAGCACCGGCACGAGCGACAGGAGCAGCGCGGCGGCGGAGCCGGCGGCGACGACCCATTCGCCCGTCGTGAGTGCGGAGAGGTTCGAGATGTCCATGATCGGTTGACGTTCCGGGCGCCGCCGATGTGACAGGGGCACGGCACGCGCCGGAGTCGGCCCCGCTTCGGTCCGGCTACGGTTGGCGCGGTGGCGGAGGAGCACGTACTCGAGGTCGCCGGCCGGGAGCTCGTCGTGACGAACCCGGACAAGGTGTTCTTCGCCGAGCGCGGCGAGACGAAGGTCGACCTGGTGCAGTACTACCTGGCGGTCGCGGAGCCGTTGATGCGCACCGCCGCCGGCCGGCCGACGCTGATGCAGCGCTTCCCGCACGGGGCGGAGGGCAGCTCGTTCTTCCAGAAGCGCGTCCCCGACTCGGCGCCGGACTGGCTGGAGACGACGACCGTCAGCACGCCGAACGGGACGACCTCGCGCGCGCTCGTCCTCGCCGACATGGCACACGTGGTCTGGGCGGTCAACCTCGCCTGCCTCGGCTTCCACGTCTGGCCGTACGTCCACGACCGTCCGGACGTCGCCGACGAGCTGCGGCTGGACCTCGACCCGCAGCCCGGCGTCGGCTTCGACGGCGTGCGGCGCGCGGCGGCCGAGCTCCGCACGCTGCTCGACGAGCTCGGCATCGCCGGCTTCCCGAAGACGACCGGGAACCGCGGACTCCACGTCTACGTCAGGCTCGAGCCGCGCTGGGACTCGTACGCGGTCCGCAGCGCGGCCGTCGCCGCCGCCCGCGAGCTCGAGCGCCGCCGCCCCGACGTGATCACCGCCGCATGGTGGAAGGAGGAGCGAGGCCGCCGGGTCTTCGTCGACTACAACCAGAATGCGCCGCACAAGACCGTGTTCGGCGCGTGGTCGGTGCGCGCCCGGCCGGGCGCGCAGGTGTCGGCCCCGATCACGTGGGACGAGGTCGAGACCGTCGATCCGGACGAGCTGACCCTCGCCGCCGTGCCCGCACGCCTGGAGTCGGCCGGCGACCCGTGGGAGGCAATGAACGGCGCGCCCCAGTCGCTCGAGCCGCTGCTCGAGCTGCACGAGCGCGACCGCGCGGCGGGCCTCATGGATGCCCCCTGGCCGCCGGTCTACCCGAAGCAGCCGGACGAGCCGCCGCGCGTGGCGCCGAGCCGCGCCCGGAAGAGCGGCTGATCCGCCCGACCCTCGCTAGGGCGCCGAGCTCGACGCCTTGCCCGAGCAGTTCTTCTTCGTGTACCAGGCGGACGGGCCCGGGCCCTTGGCGCTGATCGTCACCGTCCCCTGCGTGGCGTTCAGGCAGTACGCGGTGTCCGTCGGCTTCCCGTTCGCCCCGGTGCCGACCGTGGCGGCGACTGCCGCGTCGTAGCTGAGGATCCCGGGCGGCGACTTCTTCACGCCGTTCCCGAGGCCGACGTAGGTGCCGTGGTCGGCGAAGAACGCCTCCGCCGCCGGCATCGCGGCACGGATGTCGTGCTCGGCGGCGCGGTAGCGCGCCCGGCCGGTGAGGCTGCTGTACGCCGGGACGGCGATGGCGAGGAGGATGGCGACCACGAGCATCACGGTCAGGAGCTCCACCAGCGTGAAGCCGGCCGTGCCACCTGCACGCGTCGCCGGGTGGGCGATGCGACGTTGCATGAGCACTGCATGTATCGGCCGGGCATTCGGGCTCGCCGTACCCCCGGAAGGGTGATCGCGGCCGGACGGCAGGAACGGCGCAATGCGGCCCGAATGGCCGCGTCGTGGGCGGTCACGATCGAACCGTGTATGCCGCGGCGGCGGAGTTCCGCCTCCAGCTGCTCGCGTTCCAGCGCCGGACGGAGCAGGCGACGTCGCGCTTCGGGCTGACGCCGGAGCGCTACCTCCTGCTGCTCCTGCTGCGCGTGGCCGAGCTGCACGGCTCGACCGTCACGGTGACCTCGCTGACGGAGCCGTTCCGGATGACGCAGAGCAGCGTCAGCCGCCTCGTCGCCGGCGCGCTCGACGCGTGTCTCGTCGAGCGGAAGGCGGACGCGCGCGACCGGCGCAGGCAGCACCTCGTCCTGACGCCCGCCGGCCGCCGGCGGCTCGAGCGGACCTTCGACGCGCTGACGGCCGACCGCGCAGCGCTCGTCTCGGCGCTCGACGAGCGGCTGCTCGCCGGTCTCACGAGCGGGTCCGGCCGCGCTCGCCGGCGGCGTCCCTGAACGCAGCGTCGCGGGGAAGACGCGCTGCGCGCGCCTGGTAGACCTTTGCGCACGTGGCCGACCTCGAACGCGAGCTCGACCGGCTCTTCGCCCTCCCGCTGGACGAGTTCACGGGCGCGCGCAACGGGCTGGCGAAGAAGCTCCGGGCGGAGCAGGACTCCGAGGCGGCGGACCTGGTCCAGCGTCTGCCCAAGCCGAGCGTCGCCGCCTGGACGGTCAACCGCCTCTCCCGGGCCGCGCGCAGGGACGTCCGGGCGCTGCTGCAGGCCGGCGACAGCCTGCGCGATGCCCAGCGCCGCCTGCTCGCCGGGGAGGATGCCGCCGTCGGGTTGCGCGAGGCCACCGCGGCGGAGCGGGCGGCGGTCGACCGCCTCTCCGTGATCGCGAGAGCCCTCCTCGACGAGGCCGGCCGCCCTGCCACGCAGGCGATCCTCGACCGCGTCGCCGCCACGCTGCGGGCCGCGGCGGTCACCGACGATGGCCGTCGGCTGCTCGAGTCCGGGCGTCTGACCGAGAAGCTCGAGCCGCCGGGCTTCGGCGAGCTCGGCGCACCGGCGCGAGCGCGGAGCGGGCGGCGGCGACCGGCGGCGGCGAAGACGGCCGACCGGGCGCGCGAGCGGCGGGAGCAGGAGGAGCTCCGCCGCCGTGCACGCGAGCTCGAGCGCGAGGCCCGGGCCGCCGAGCGCGAGGCGGAGCGGGCCGAGGCCGGCGCGGTGGAGGCCCGGCGCCGCGCGGATGCCGCCCGCGAGGCCGCGGAGGCCGCGGCGGCGGCGGCCGGGCCGAAGCGTCTGTGAAGTTTCTGCAAGCAGGCGTTTCGGACGCGGGGTCCGGCGCGAAGAGGTAGGCATGGGCGCGCCACGGCCTTCGCCGACATTTGCGCATCCGGTCGAGGAGGCGCTCGCGAACGCCTTCGACGAGCTGGGGATCGCCTGGCGCTACGAGCCGCGCACGTTCCCGCTGGAGTGGCGGGACGGGGTCGTGGTCGAGGCCTGTACGCCCGACTTCTACCTGCCCGACCTCGACGTGTACGTCGAGTGCACGGTGATGCGGCAGCGGCTGACGACGAGGAAGAACAGGAAGTACCGGAAGCTCCGCCAGCGGTTCGGCGTCGCGGTCGAGATCATGTACCGCCGCGACGCGATCCGCCTCGGCCGCCGGCACGGGTTCCCCGAGCTGGAGCTGGCCGCCCGGCGCGGCTACTGAAGCCCGAGCAGCGCGCGCACGGCGCCGACGAGCTCGTGCTCGGCGAACGGCTTCCGCAGCCGCGGCCGGTCCGCGTCGCGCAGGAACTGGTCGCCCGAGTCGCCCGTCATCAACAGCACCGGCAGGTCCGGCTTCAGCTGGTGGAGGAGATCGGCGAGCGCGTCGCCGCTCATCCCGGGCATCAGCACGTCCAGCACGACGAGATCGAACTCCTCGCGCTCGAGCAGGGCGGCGGCGGCAAGTCCGCTGTGGGCTCCGACCGACTCGAACCCCGCCTCGTCGAGCATCGCCCGGACGAGCTCGACGAGATGACGGTCGTCGTCGGCGACCAGGATCCTCAGCATCGGCTCCTCTCTACGACGACCGGGCCCCGTTCCCTCGCACACGAGCCTTGCATCGGCCGCGCGCCTGCTTAGGGTGAGAGGAGGGAGGTGCGAGACACGGATGCTCTGGGGACTGGCGGACTACTACGTTGACCAGGTGATCGCGGTGTACCCCACGCGCGAGCAGGCGATGCGCGCGCTCAAGGTCATGCTCACGAACGAGCCCGACTGGGAGGGGATGCTCGACGTCGTGCCCGTGCCCGACCGACGCCGGTGCCTGCCGAAGTGCCGGCGCGTGCGGGCGCCGCGCTGCGTCCGCCGGCGGTAGTTGGCGCGCTCCGCCCGGCGTGAGATCATCCGGGACGGAGACCCCCGCCGTTGAAAGCATCACGTCTGATCGCGGTCGCTGTCGCGCTGCTCCTGTTCCCGGCCGTGGCACAGGCCGCGCCCCGGATCTCGATCTTCTACTACCCGTGGTACGGCAACCCCGCCCGTGACGGCGGCTGGGCGCACTGGCTGATGCCGGGCGGCCAGACCGGGGACATCGCCTCCAGCTTCTACCCCGCCCGGGGCCTCTACTCGAGTTCCAGCGAGGCGGTCGTACGGGCCCAGATGCGCGAGATCGCCGCCGCCGGCGTGCAGGAGGTGGTCTCGTCCTGGTGGGGCTGGGGCTCCGCCGAGGACGTCCGCCTGCCGATGGTGATCAAGGAGGCGAACGCCGCCGGGGTCGCCGTCGCCGTCCACCTCGAGCCGTACCCCGGCCGGACGATCACGACCGTCGAGGCCGACATCGACCACCTGCGGACCCTCGGCGTGACCCGGATCTTCGTCTACCGCCCGTTCGACATCCCGGTGTCCGACTGGGCCGACCTCCGCGCGCGCGAGCCGGGCGTCCAGCTGTTCGCCCAGACGACGCTCGCAGGCAAGGCGGACGCCGCGCAGTTCGACGGCATCTACACGTACGACGTCCTGCTCTGGGGCGGAGACACGTTCGCGCGGATCTGCAGCCAGGCACACCGTGCGGGGCTCTCGTGCCTGCCGTCGGTCGGGCCGGGCTACGACGCGACGCACGCGACCGCCGACCTCCGGGTCAAGCCCCGCCGCGACGGCGCGACCTACGACGGGATGTGGAAAGCGGCGATCCGCTCGAGCGCCGACGGGGTCACGATCACGAGCTACAACGAGTGGCACGAGGGCACGCAGATCGAGCCCGCGCGCTCGCGCCTCCGCGGTGCGGCGGCCGCCGCCCGGCTGCAGACCTACGACGGCGCCTGGGGCCGCACGGGGCTGACCGCCGAACGCGCGTACCTCGACCGGACCGTGTACTGGTCGGAGCTGTTCATGCGCTCGCGCCGGCAGCGGCCCTGGGCGTTCTAGCCGAAGACGTCGGCCGAGCAGCCGAAGACGAGCGCCTGCGGGACGTCGTCGACGGCGACGCCGGCCAGCGACGGATGGCCGAGATCGGCTTCGGTCCCGGGCCAGTGGTCGAGCCCGAGCGAGGCGGCGCCCTCGGCCGATCCGAAGGCCAGCAGCATCTCGACCGGGACGACGTTCCGCCGCCCGGAGGAGCGGCGGGCGATCCCCTCGAGCTCGCGCAGCTCCTCGAGCGGGTCGATCCGCACGTTCGAGTCCGAGCCGATGCAGATCGCGATACCTCGTTCGAGCAGCCCCTCGACGGGCGCGTAGCCGTCGCCGAGATTCGCCTCGGTCGTCGGGCAGAGACAGACGCGGGCGCCGGACTCGGCGAGCAGGTCCAACTCGCGGCCGTCCGCGTGGGTGGCGTGGACGACCGTCGTCCGCGGCCCCAGGCAGCCGCAGCGCGCGAGCAGCTCGATCGGCCGCACGCCGTGCTCTGCGAGGCACTCCTCGATCTCGCGCGGCTGCTCGTCGGCGTGGACGTGCAGCGGCAGATCCTCCGACCCAGCGTACGCGCCGATCTCGCGCAGCCAGTCGGCGGGGCACGCGCGCACGGAGTGGGGGGCGGGAGCGACGCGGACGCCGTTCGCCCGGAGCGCCTCCACCTCGCCGAGGAACGCGGCCACCGACTCCTGGCGGAAGCGCGGCAGCCCGCCGCGGGCATAGGCCGCGAGGAGGACGACCAGCTCGATTCCGGCGTCGGCCGCGGCGTCGACCGCCGCCGAGGCCGCGGGCAGTCCGAGGTAGTGGAACTCGCCCACGACCGTGTAGCCCGCCCGCCGGAGCTCGCGGTAGGTCGCGGCGTAGTCCCGCCGGACGCCCTCGGGGGTCTGGCGGCCCGCCTCCAGCAGCATCGCCTCCCGCCACGCCCAGAAGTCGCCGCCCTCGGAACGGCCGCGGAGCGCGCGCTGGAACGTGTGGGAGTGCGCGTCGACGAAGCCGGGGAGGGGGAGGCGGTCGGCCATCGCTCCGCTGATTCTTCCCCACGGCGAGCGCGTGCGGGACGCTGCGGGATCGCCTAGAGTCCGGTCGCCTGGATCCCGGTCCAGTGCCGCCGTCAGCCAACGCCGCTCCGCACGGAGCAGAGAGGAGAGGACCGAGGAATGAGACGACCGACCTTGAGGACGGCCGGAGCGATCCTGGCCCTGTCCGCGACCCTCGGAGCGGCTGCGATCGGCGCCGCCGGCTCGTCCGGAGCGATTGCGGTCAGCACGGTGCGGGGCTCGGCACCCTGCCTGCTCCCGACCGCGTTCAACGCCGTGACCGCCCTCAAGGCGGCAACCGGTCTCCGCCGCGACGCGATCCCGAACCAGTACGACCTGCCGACGCCGACGACGGTCAGGCCCTTCTTCGCCGGGCCGAGGACGGTCGAGGTGTACTTCCACGTGATCCGGGCCTCCCTCGGCGGCGCCGGCGACATCCCGGACCAGTGGATCACCGACCAGATCCAGATCCTGAACGACGCGTACTCCGGCCAGGGCGCCGCCGCCGGGAGCGTGGACACCGGCTTCCGGTTCCACCTCGCCGCCGTCGACCGCACCGACAACCCCGTCTGGTACGACGGGCTCACCCCTGGCTCGAGCGTCGAGCGCCAGATGAAGAAGGCGCTCCATCGCGGCGGCTACTGGGATCTGAATCTGTACAGCGCCAACCTCGGAGGCGGCCTGCTCGGGTGGGCGTACTTCCCGAAGGCCAAGGCCAGGGGCACGAACCTGACGAACGACGGCGTGGTCCTGCTCGACGAGTCCCTGCCCGGCGGGAGCGCCGAGGGCGGCGGCCTCGACTACCACGAGGGCGACACCGCCACCCACGAGGTCGGCCACTGGCTGAGCCTGTACCACACGTTCCAGGGCGGCTGCAGGGACAAGGGCGACCAGGTCGCCGACACGCCGGCCGAGGCCGGGCCGAACTTCGACTGCACGCCTGTCGACAGCTGCCCGAAGGACGGCCTGGGCGCGGACCTGATCCACAACTTCATGGACTACGGGGACGACATCTGCCTCGACTCGTTCACCGCCGGCCAGGTGGCGCGGATGCAGGCGAACTGGGACGCGCTGCGGAACATCATCCCGGACGTCAAGAAGTTCAAGCCGACGAAGGCCGCGGCCGGAGCGACCGTGGTCATCCGCGGCATCGCCTTCAGCGGCGCGTCGAACGTCAGCTTCAACGGGACGCCGTCCACGTACACGGTCGTCGACGACGAGACGATCGACGTCACCGTCCCGGTCGGGGCGACGACGGGCAAGATCAGCGTCACGAACGCGAACGGCGCCGGCATCTCGCAGAAGACCTTCACCGCGCTGCCGTAGCCGTACCTCCTCGCGGGGCTCCGGCTCGCCGGGGCCCCGCCGGGACGCCACTATCCTTGCGGGAAATGGCATCCGCACCTGCACCTGCCCACGCGCTCTCCTGGCTTCCGAACGGCCTGACCGTCCTCAGGCTGCTGATGATCCCCGCCTTCGTGGCCGCCTACGCCGCGGCGGACAACGGGCACAGCTGGACGGCGGGGATCATCTTCGGGGCCGCGGGAATCACCGACCAGGTGGACGGGTGGCTCGCACGCCGGTGGCACGTCGAGTCGGAGTTCGGCAAGTACGCCGACCCGCTCGCCGACCGCCTGATGATCGACACCGCGGTGGTGATGCTCGTCGTCGCCGACCGGCTGCCGTGGCCGGCGGTCGCGGTGATCGTCGCGCGCGACGTCTTCCTGATCGTCGGCGCGAAGGTGGTGATGCCCCGCGGCTACGAGTTCTCCGTCAGCGTCCTCGGCAAGGGGGCGACGTGGCTCCTGTACGCCGGCGTCGCCCTGCTGCTCGTCACGCGGCCGGGCACCGACTGGCCGCTGTGGATCTTCTGGACGGGCATCGGGGCCGCGGTCGCCGCAGCCGCGCTGTACGCCGTGTCCGCCCGAGGCGCGCTCGGACGGGTCGGACGGGGTGAGGCCTCGTGAAGGCGGTCGTGATGGCCGGCGGGGAGGGGACGAGGCTCCGGCCGCTCACCTCCAACCAGCCGAAGCCGATGGTGCCGATCGTCGGCAAGCCGTGCATGGAGCACATCCTCGAGCTGCTCCGGCGGAGCGGCTTCGAGGAGGTGATCGTGACGCTCGCGTTCATGCCGCAGGCGATCCGGAGCTACTTCGGCGACGGCGAGGCGATGGGGCTCTCGCTCGAGTACTCCGTGGAGGAGTCTCCGCTGGGCACCGCGGGATCCGTCCGGCTCGCCTCGGGAAAGCTCGACGACACCGCGCTCGTCATCTCCGGCGACGCCCTCTGCGACATCGACCTCGGCGAGCTGCTCGCCTTCCACCGGGAGCGGGAGGCGGCCGTGACGATCGGGTTGAAGGCGGTCGAGAACCCGCTCGAGTTCGGCATCGTCGTCACCGACGCGGACGGCCGGGTCGAGCGCTTCCTGGAGAAGCCCTCCTGGGGGCAGGTCTTCTCGGACACGATCAACACGGGTGTCTACGTCCTCGACGCGGAGGTCCTGAACCACGTCCCCTCCGACCGGCCGTACGACTTCTCGAAGGAGCTCTTCCCGCTGCTGCTCGAGATGGGGCGGCCCATATACGGGAAGGTCTGCGAGGGCTACTGGCAGGACATCGGGAACCTCGACCAGTACCGGCAGGCGAACTTCGACGCGCTCGACGGCCACGTCCAGCTCGACATCCCCGGCCTGCGCCTGCGCGGGAACATCTGGATCGGCGAGGGGGTGGAGATCGACGATCTCGAGGAGGTGGAGGGGCCGGCCTACATCGGCAACTACTGCCGCATCTCCCCGCGGGCGTCGGTCGGCCCGTACTCGGTGCTGTCGGCGAGCGTCACCCTGCGGGAGGGAGCCCGCACCGTGCGGTCGGTGATCGACGCCAGCACCCACGTCGGACGGAGCGCAGTCGTCGAGGGCGCGATCGTGGGGCGCGACTGCGACGTGCGCTCCCACGTACGAATCCAGGAGGGCGCCGCGATCGGAGACGAGGTGGTGCTCGGCGCGCAGAGCCAGATCCTCCCGGGCGTCCGGATCTACCCGTACAAGGAGGTCGAGTCGGGCGCCCACATCCACGAGAGCCTGATCTGGGAGTCCCGCGCGACCTCCGCGCTCTTCGGCAAGGACGGCGTCAGCGGGCTGATCGACGTCGACCTGACGCCGGACTCCGCGGTCCGGATCGCCGCCGCCCTCGGCACGGCGCTGAAGCGGGGATCGCGGGTCGTCGCGAGCCGCGAGGCGCCGCGGGCCTGCCGCACGATCAAGCGGGCGATGATCACCGGGCTGAACGCAGCCGGCGTCGACGTGGCCGACCTGCGGATCCTGCCGCCCGCGGTCAGCCGGCACATGATGAAGACGCAGGGCTACGACGCCGGGATCCACGTCGGCGTCAGCCAGGCCGATCCCGAGCGGATCCAGATCCGCTTCTTCGAGCAGCCCGGCATCCAGATGAGCCCCGAGCTCGAGAAGGAGGTGGCCAAGCACTACAACCGCCGCGAGTTCCGGCGCGCGCCGTTCGGGGACATCGGCAGCGTGACGTACCCCGCGCGCGTGCGCGAGGAGTACGCGGAGGACCTGCTCTCGACCCTTGACGTCTCCTCGATCCGTGGCCGGAACTTCCGGATCGTGGTCGACTACGGGTTCTCGGCATCGTCGTTCGTGCTGCCGCTCATCCTCGGGCCGCTCCACCTCGAAGCCGTCTCGGCCCACGGCTTCACCACCGAGTCCGCGGCCGCGGCGTCGTCCGTCCGCGAGTCGATCGGGCAGGCACGGCGGCTCGTCGCCGCGATCGGCGCGAACCTCGGTGCGGTCTTCGACCGCTCCGGCGAATGCCTCTTCCTGGTCGACGAGACCGGCCACGAGGTCCCCGCCGACCGCGTACTGCTCCTGTTCGTACGCCTGATCGGCGAGGCGGAGTGGACCGGGAGGATCGCCGTTCCGGTGACCGCGACCGCCCGGGTCGAGGAGATCGCCGGAACCTACGGGCTCGAGGTCGTGCGAACGCCCGCGGCGCCGGCCGAGCTGTCGCAGGCGGCGATCGCCGACGGGATCGTCTTCGCCGGCGACGCGCGCGGCGTGTACGTCTTCCCGAAGTTCCTCCCCGGCTACGACGCGGTCGCGAGCCTGTGCACGCTGCTCGAGCTCCTCGCCCGGGTCGACAAGCCGGTCTCGGAGCTGGTCGCCGAGCTGCCGGCGTCGCACGTGATCCACCGTGAGATCGCCTGCCCGTGGGGCCTGAAGGGGCTCGTGATGCGGGTGCTCGCCGAGCAGCTGAAGGATCGGGAGCTCGATTTGACCGACGGGATCAAGGTGCTGGACGCCCGTGGCTGGGTCGAGGTCCTGCCCGATCCCGACGAGCCGATCGTGCACGTGTACGCGGAAGGTGAGACCACGAGCGCCTCCGGCGAGCTCGAGGCGGAGCTCCACGCGCTTGTCGAGCAGGCGATGAACGGGCAGGAATCCACTCCCGCCGCGCAAATCTCAAGCTGAGGTTGAACCTTTGGCCGTCGCCTGCTTCAATGCCGGTGCCGGTCGCCACCGCCAAACAGAAGGGACGACATGGAAGCGTTTCCCGACCTCGCGACTCTCTCGGACGCAGATCTGAAGGAGCTGATCGACCGGCTCGAGACGGAGGAGAACGAGATCTCGTTCCAGCGCCGGCTGCTCCACGGCAAGCTGGACATCCTGCGGGCGGAGCTGGTCGCGCGACTGCAGCGCAAGGGGGAGGGGGAGCTCGGCCAGGTCGACATCGACCGGCTGACCGACATCCTCGCCGGCAAGTCCGCGCCGAACTCGGACACTTGAGCCACATCTACTGCCCGGAGTGCGGCTTCCAGAACCTGGAGTCCGCGCACTACTGCTCGCGCTGCGGCGCGCTGCTGGTCACGGACGGGGAGCCCGACGAGACCACGATGACCTTCTCGGCCGAGGAGCTCCACGAGGAACGCGCCGACCTGCTCGACGAGCTGGGGATCGAGGGCCCGGCCCTCGTGATCCGCTCGGGCGGCGGCCGCACCGGCGAGGCGTTCACCCTCGAGCGCGCCCAGACCACGATCGGCAGGTCGCCGGACTGCGACATCTTCCTCGACGACGTCACCGTCTCGCGCCGCCACGCAGTCGTCGTCCACGGCGAAGATCGCTTCGCGATCGAGGATTCCGGCAGTCTGAATGGAACATTTCTGAACCGCTCCCGAATCGAGCGGGGGGACCTCGAGAACGGCGACGAGGTCCAGATCGGCAAGTACCGCCTCATCTTCCTCGCCCGATGACGACTGCAGCACAGGCCCCCAGGCTCCACACGATCGGCTCCGTCTGCCGGCGCCTCCAGGCCGACTTCCCGGACATCTCGATCTCGAAGATCCGCTACCTGGAGGATCAGGGGCTCCTCTCGCCCAAACGCACCCGCGGCGGCTACCGGCTGTTCGGCGAGGACGACGTCGAGCGGCTCGAGACGATCCTGCGCCTCCAGCGGGACGAGTTCCTGCCGCTGCGCGTGATCCGCCAGGAGCTCGCCGCGCCCGCATCCTCGAAGGAGCGGCGGCGGCGGCGCACCGGGCTGGGCACGGGGGAGCCGGCGATCGGCGTCGACGAGCTGTGCGAGCGAGCCGGGATCTCGCTGCAGCAGGCGCGCGAGCTGACCGACTACGGCCTGCTGGAGCCGCCGCTGAGCGAGACCGACGCCGACATCGCGGCGGTCTGCGTGCGCCTCGTCGCGGCCGGCGCGGACGTGCGCCACCTGCGCAAGTTCGCGACCGCCGCCGGCAACCAGGCCGACCTGCTCGAAGCGCTCGTCCCCAAGCTCCGCTCCCGCAACCCCGAGGCGCGGCAGGGCGCGGTCGAGGACCTCCACGGGCTCGCGGAGCTGGCCCAGGAGCTCAGCCAGCTCCTCTTCTGGCGGACGCTGCGGCAGCGGGTGCAATGATGAGCACAGAGAGGGACAGGTCTTGCAGACCTGTCCCCGGTTCCGTTTCCTGATGAGCGACCTCGCAGCCAAGATCCGGGACGTCCCGGACTTCCCGAAGCCAGGGATCGTCTTCAAGGACATCATGCCGCTGCTCGCCGATCCCGGCGCCCTGCGCGAGGCGATCGACAGGATCGCGGAGTGGGCGGAGCCGCGCACGCCGGACCTCGTGCTCGGGGCCGAGGCCCGCGGTTACATCACCGGCGGCGCGCTCGCCTGCCGCCTGGGCTGCGGCTTCGTCGCCGCCCGGAAGCCGGGCAAGCTGCCGCGGCGGACCGTGACCGCCACGTACGCGCTCGAGTACGGATCGGACTCGCTGGAGGTCCACGCCGACGCGATCGTCGAGGGCCAGCGCGTCCTCGTCCACGACGACGTCCTCGCGACCGGCGGGACGGCGAAGGCGACGGTCGAGCTCGTCGAGCAGCTCGGCGGCGTGGTCGTCGGGCTGCCGTTCATCATCGAGCTCGAGTTCCTGAACGGCCGGGATCAGCTGCAGGGCTACGACGTCTTCTCGCTGATCCAGTATTAGAGGATGAGCACGGAGAGAAACCGGCACCCTGGGCCCGTCCCCGGTTCCGATCTCCCATGTACGACGCACTGACGGCGCAGTACACGTTCGGGTGCCCGGTCCGCGGCAGCGCAGCCGTCCCGCTGTCCTCGTTCCGCCGCCTCGAGCGGCTCCCCGGCACGTCCCATCCGGTCGTCTACCGGGTCGCGTTCAACTGCACCTGCGGGGACGAGCACCTGGGGCTCGTGGGCCACGACGACCTCGACTGGGCACCGCTCGGCCTCGCCGGCATGGCGTTCGCGAACCTGATGACGGCCCGCATGGAGAACGCCGACGCCGAGTTCGGCGACGCCGCCGCCAGACGGATCGGGGCGGGGGAGTGGCCCTGGAGCTTCTTCTGCTACCCCGAGCAGCGGCCGCGGCCGGTCTTCCCGTCCGCGTTCTTCCTGCTCGCCCCGGGCGGCCGCGGGGACGTCGTCGGCCTGGCGGTGCGCTGCCCGGCGTGCGGCAGCGTGTCGGTCAACCTCGTCAGCGAGCAGCACGTCGACGTGCCGTTCCACAACGACGGCGAGGTCGGGGTGGTCGAGCACGTCTTCGCCGCCGACGCGCTGCGGACGATCGAGCAGTTCCGGGCGGAGCTCTACTCGGCCGACTTCGACGGCCGCCGCTTGTTGCTCTGAGTACGAGCTAGGAGCGGGGCCGACGCGGCTCGTCCTCGCCGTACAGGCGGACGTAGAGGAAGATCACGCAGGCGGCCACGGCGGCGAGGATGATCGCGCTCGCCTTCGACACCCCGATCGCGAGCAGGAAGCCCCACAGGAGGACGCCGAGGCCGAAGGCCCAGATGAACGAGATGATTCCGTGGTCGATGCTCGGGGGCTTCGGCAGGTGCGGCACGCCCGGATCCTAGTGCAGGCATCGGAACCTCCGCGACGGGTCCGGTGTACTCCCGGCATGAGGTTCGGAACGGCCGCGATCGCCCTGCTCGCGGCGGCGCTCGCGGCGGCCGGCACGGCCCTGCCGGCCGCCGCGAAGGAGGGCGCCAGGGCGACGATCACGTCGCGCGTCCCCGTCCACGCAGCCGCCGGCAGCTCGTTCACGCTCCGCTGGATCGTCACCGTCCCGGGCGGGAGCGGCCGCCGGCAGCCCTTCGTCGCCGACGGCATGTTCGTGCGCCTGATCGGCGCGCCCGGCGTGAGACCCCGGATGGTCTTCGCGCACGGCGACCACGGCCGCTACCGGGCTCTCGTCCGCGTCCCGAGGGGCGGCCTCAGGGGCGTCGAGCTCGGTCTGCGCGGGTGGGCGACGGACGCACGGGGGACGAGACCGAGCGACGGGCTCTTCCCGATCACCAACGATCCGTTCCGGACCAGAGATTCGCCGAGCCGGTAGCGCTTTCGTCCACCGAATCCACCGACCTTTCCCTTGCGGGGTGTGCCGCCCGACTCGGCTTCGACCTACTCGCGCTCCGTGCTCGGCGCAAGCAGCAACCTAGAAGGTCCGCCGCCGGCCTTCAAGAGGGGAGGCGGAGGAAAACGGCGCAATTTGCGGCCTCCGGTTCCAACTTGACATAACGTCGATTCTCGTGCAGAGGCTGGCGGGCCGTTTCCGGGCCGAACCTCGACTTTCGAGGGGGAACCTGTTTGAATCGACCGCGGGGGCGGGTACCGTCGTGCCCGACAGTGTTGGAAGCACCAATCGCCGCGATCGACAGCATCGTCCAGTCCG
>Ga0070741_10011764_pt1 | contig 16035 bp, 15 predicted proteins | sample Coa_R1_4_FD_66440 | JGI IMG/M metagenome (GOLD analysis project Ga0070741, IMG submission 66440) | Surface soil microbial communities from Centralia Pennsylvania, which are recovering from an underground coalmine fire - Coalmine... | ecosystem: Environmental > Terrestrial > Soil > Unclassified ...
GAAGATCGTGATGGCGGCGAGGTACGCGACGCCGACGGCGCCCGTGAGGAGCAGATAGTAGGCGCCGCGCTTCACCATCGCCTCGATCTCGAAGAGGTCGTGCTTCACGACGGCATAGGCGAGGAACACCATGAAGAGGAACGGCGTCGTCCCCGCGGCGTTCATCGCGATACCGCCGCCGAAGAAGGCCGACATGCCGAGAATCGCGCCGGGCAGGGTGAGTCCGAACAAGGTGCCGAGCGTGATGACGCGGACACGTTGACGCGCGAGCGCCGAGCGCCCGCGTCGGTATTCGACCACGAGCCGGCCGCCGGCGAAGACGGCGAGCAGGCCGAGATACACCGCGTCGAGCAGGACGAATGCGGAGAACGTCCTCGGCGAGTACATCAGCCACTGGTACGGGAGGAGAACGGCGAGCGAGATGGCGTAGCCGACGAACCGCCATCGCGCCCATCGGTGGGGCTGGGGGAAGAGCAGCGCCAGCTGAAGGCCGGCAGCCGGGACGAGCGTCTCGGCGACGACGTAGAGGCGAAAGAACGTCGCCGGACCATAGAGGTCCATCGCCGTCAAGAGATACAGGCTGCACGCCGCGCCGAAGGCGAACAAGGCGCGCGCGAGCGGCGCCGAAGGACGGAGCACCCACACGACGAGGCCCGCCACGAGACAGACGATGCTGTTCAGGAGGTACGCGCCGAAGAGGAAAACCCAGTCGCGGCCGCCGAATCGCTCCGTTGCGATGCTCACCTCGCGCTCGACGCCGCCGCGCGCGAGACGATAGCGGATGACCGTTCCCGGCCGCGTGCGCCCCGCACGCTCGTAGACGTCCCGCGCGGACGCGACGGGAGCCCCGTCCATGCTCACGACGGCGCTCTGGTAGAGACCGGGAATCGCGCTGCCCGACCAGGCGGGCAGCGCGATCGAGGGGATGACGCGGTTGTCGAGGACGAGAAAGCCGGGGAAGACGCGGCCCACCCAGTCGAGGCTCGTGACGGTCGTTCGCGTCGCGAGGATCGAGGCGGCGACGCCGATCGCGATGGCGCATGCCCGCACTCGCGTGGATGCGCTTGGCGTCGTCGGAAAGCTGTCTCCCATGACGACCCGCCCGGGCCGGGCACTGTAGCGCAAGCCGAGGCGGTAGTGCCAACGCGGCGGATGCCGGGTCCGGCGTCGGCCGCGTCACGACGCGGTCTGCACCGGGAACGGCGCCGCGCGGCGGCGCCATTCGACGCCGGCCCACCGCGGCACGAAGCTCGAGCCCGCGAGGGCGACGCAGAGGAAGGCGAACGCGTCGCCGAGGTGCACGTAGGGCGTCAGGGTGCGGCGCCCGGCGACCGGGACGACGAGCACCCCCGTCGCCCCGGGTGGCAGCGCCGCGAGCACGCGCCCGTAGGGGTCGATCATCCCGGAGACGCCGGTCGTCGCGGCGCGCACGAGATACCGGCGCGCCTCGACGGCGCGAAAGGCGGCCATCGCGAAATGCTGCCGGCTCGCCACGCCGCTCCCGCCGTCGAGCCAGCCGTCGTTGGAGACGTTCACGAGCAGCTCGGCGCCCTCCCCGACGGCGCGATGCACGAGCTCCGGGTAGACGATCTCGTGACAGATCGTCACGCCGAGACGGACGAACGAGGTCAGCACGCCGCCGGACGTCCCGGGAGTGAACTCCGTCGGGCTCTCCGCCAGCGCATCGGCGAGGTGGTGGCCGAACGGCCGTTCCTCGGCGAAGCGAACGAGCTCGCGCTTGTCGTAGTGACCGCCGTCATGGCCGTCCTTCGTGAACAGCCGCGCGCTGTTGTAGACGTGGCCGTCTTCCCAGCGCGGACCACCGACGAGGATGTCGGCGTGGCGGCGCGTGGCGAGCCGCGCGAGCTGGGCGGCGAGCAACGGCTCGCTGTCGAGGTAGCGGGGAACGGAGTTCTCGGGCCAGACGACGAGCCTCGGATGACCGGGGAGCGCCGCCGTCGCCCGGAGGTGGGCGAGGATCTGACGCTGCGTGTAGGCACGCGTCCAATGGTAGGCGGGAGGCACGTTCGTCTGCACGATCGCCACCTCGTGCCCGCCGAAGCCGCCGGTCGGTCCGAGGTAGGCGACCGCGCTGCCCGCCGCCCAACAGACCGCGATGAACGCGGCGGGGCCGGCGAGGGGCTCGAGCGCGCGACGGGGACTCCGTTCGCGGCGCAGGACGGCGAGCGCGTCCGCCAATGCCGCACCGCCGAGCGCGACGAGGAACGAGACGGCATAGACGCCGCCGAGCGCCGCGGCCTGGAGCAGGCCGATCTGCGCGTGCTGGGTGTAGCCGAGGAGTCCCCACGGCTGACGGATCAGTCGTGCCCGGACGATCTCGGCCGCGACCCAGAGCGCGCCGATCACGACCGGGGTGGTCCACCGCCGGGCGCGGGAGAGCACGATCGAGGCCCCGGTCGCGAACACCGCGAAGGTGGGGACCGCGACGACGACGTAGATGGCGAGAGCCGCCAGGATCGCGAGCGGGAGGCCGAGGCCGAAGTAACGACCCATCGCCTGAACCGCCCACCACGTCACGCTCGCGCTCGCCGCACAGCCGAAGAGGAGCCCGTACCCGAAGGCCCGCGCGCGCGACGTCTCTCGGACCACGAGGAGCAGGGGGACGGGCGCCAACCAGGCGAGCCACGCGTGGTCGAAGGGCGGGAGAGCGAGCGCATAGCACCCGGCGCCCACGAGGATGGCGGCGATTCTCATGGCGCGGCCCGCCGGCGAGGTCAGTTGCTGGGTGGCGCCTCGGCGGGCGTCGAGGTGAGGACCAGCGTGAACGGCGGCGTCGCACCCGGCGCGGGAGCCTGTCCGTCGGGCAGCGTGCCGGCGATGGCGACGAGCATCTGGAAGTTGTCGACGTGATACGTGCCGTCGATGTGCCAGTTCCCCTCGTCGTCGGTGATGTGGTTGGGGTCGCTCAGGTGCGTCTGCTTGTAGGTGATGAACTCGTGACGCCAGTAGCTGAGCGCGGCGCTCGTCGCCGTGTCCCCGGTCGCGATCTGGAACCATCCGGCGGGATCTCCGACGGGCTTCGACATCCCGAGGAAGACCATCTCGAACCCCTGCGAGTTGAAGACGGCGACGCCGCTTCCGTCGAACTGGAGCGGGTACCCGATCCCGTAGCCCGTGTACGTCGTCGCCGTATTCACCTGTGACGTGTCGATGGCGAGGTAGACGGTGCCGTCGGTGCCGACGCCCGCCTGGTAGTTGGGCCGCTCGATGCGCTCTGCGAAGTCGTGCAAGGCGATTGGCGGAGACGTGATCGTGAGCTGATCGTCGGTGAGCGTGGTGACGAGCACGTTGTTCCGGTCGAAGACGCTCACCTCGCAGGGGCCGAGCGGCATGTCCGGCACGGTCACGCGAAGCGTCGGGTGAAGCGTCGTGTCGTGGATCGCGGCCTGGTAGAAGTCCCGCCGGGGCACGGACTTCCCCACGCTCGTGCGGATGGTCCCGTCGCGCGACTTGAACTGCACGGTGTAGATGACGCGGCTCTTGAGACCGTGATCCCACAGCGTCACGGTCTGCCCCGGGACGGTGGCGAACGGGCGGATGGCCGCCGGGGGCGGTGCCGGCTTGTCGCAGCCGCACGCGGCCCATCCCGCGCGGACGCCGAGGGTGAGCGCCGCGCCGAGCATGAGGAGCGTCCGTGATGTCATCGTGATGTCCTCCAGGGGAGTCCGTCTCACGCGGCGGCCTCACGTCGATGGGCGATCGGGTCGGACGCAGGCGCGCCCTCGAACGGCAGCACCACCGTGAACGTGCTGCCCCTCCCGACCACGCTCTCGACGGTGATGTCGCCGCCCATGAGGCGCGCGAACCGGCGCGCGAGCGCGAGGCCGAGGCCGACACCCTTCGTGTGGCCGTCGTGCGGACGGAGCTGGTGAAAGAGGTCGAAGATCGCTTCGTGGTGCTCCGGCGGGATGCCGGGACCGGTGTCGCTCACGCGGATCGCGACGCGGCCCGGTTCGACGACGCCGGCGGAAAGGCGGATCTCGCCCTCGGTCGTGAACTTGTTCGCGTTCGACAGGAGATTCTGGATGACGCAGCGGAGCTTCGCGGCCTCCGCGGCGACCGTCGGGAGATCGTCGGGGATGTCGGTCACGAAGGTCGTCGGCCTGTTGCGCGCGAGGAGCGCGAACGACTCGCCGATGTCGCGGAGGAACGGCGTGAGCCCCACGGCCTGGGGGCTCATGGCCATCGTCCCCGCTTCGAGCTTCGAGAGATCGAGGAACTCCTCGACCAGGTCGAGCAGGTAGGCGGCGTTGCCGAGGAGCTTCTCGAAGACGTCGTGCGCTTCGGGCGGGCAGGGCCCGAACGTTCCCTCGCGGAGAAGCGTCAGGTAGCCGACGATCACGTTGAGCGGCGTCCGGAACTCGTGTGAGACGCTCGCCAGCATCTCCGTCTTGAGGCGTTCCGCGACGTGGACCTGGGCGAGCTGGTCGTAGGCTCGAAGGGCGACGCCGACCCACAGGAGAAGCCGATCGGGGCCGTCGGTCTTGTCGTGGTAGCCCTGGATCGCGAGCTCGGTGAGCAACTCGGCCGGCGGCTTCTCGCCCGTGTACCCCGTCAGCAGGATGATCTGGATCAGATGGTTGCGCTGGCGGACGCGCGCGATGAGCTCCTCGCCGTTCATCCCCGGCATGGAGTAGTCGACGAGCAGGAGCTGTACGGCCTCGCGCTCGAGGATCGCGAGGGCGCCGGCGCCGCTCTCGGCGGTGAGCACGCGATGTCCCTCGCGCTCGAGCAGCTTGCGCACGGAGGTGAGCGTCTCGACGTGGTCGTCGACGACGAGCATCGTGCGACCCGTCGGGCGTACCGTTCGGCGCATCGTCATGCGTTCGTTTCCTCGCCTGCGCTCGTCCATGCAGCGCTCCTTGCGGTCGTGCGTCGTCGCAGCGACGACGGCCGCAGGGGTCGGGACGAATCTGCACGTTTCGGACCGTCCCGCCGGGATGCGTCGTATGCGCGCGTTTCGGACGGTTGCCTGCGCAAGCGCGCAAGCGACGCTTCGGCGCTGACACATCGCGCGTGTCACCGCTGACACCAACCGTTCGGATCTGCGCGCCCCGGGGCGACGCGCGCCCGACGCTCCGTCACGCCACGCTCGTCGCAGCGGGGCGCGCGCGGCGCGGTCCGCGCCGCTCAGGCCGCAGCGCTCAGCTTGACAACGGCAGAGGCGGACGCTACCAAGCTCGGATCGACGCGCACGCGTCGATCGTGCCGCGGGGTGGAGCAGCCCGGTAGCTCGCGAGGCTCATAACCTCGAGGTCGGTGGTTCAAATCCACCCCCCGCAACTCGTCAGGCGGCGGCCGCGCCGCACGCGACCGAGCCGAGCGGGTCCGACGATCACGCGGGCCCGCTCGCGCTCCGGCGTGCCTCGGGGTCGGGGCGCCAGCCCGCGCGGCCGACGATCGCGCGCAGCCCCCGGTCGTAGGTCACGTAGTTCCACGCCCAGTTGACCAGCACGACCAGGCGATTCCGAAAGCCGATCAGCATGACGAGGTGGACGGCGAGCCAGAGCCACCACGCGAGCCGGCCGCCGACCCGCCAGCCCTTGATCACCGCGACGGCGCGGCTCCGTCCGATCGTCGCCATCGTGCCCCGGTCGCGGTAGACGAAGGGGAGGAGAGGCTCGCCGGCGCGCGCGCGGAGCACGTTCGTCGCCGCGTGCTCGCCCTCCTGGATCGCCGTCTGTGCGACCTGCGGGAGGCGCTCCGCCCCTTCGACGAGCGCGACGTCGCCCGCCGCAAAGACGCCCGGATGGCCGACGACGGTGAGCGTCGGGTCGACGCGGATGCGCCCGCTCTTTCCCGTCGGCAGCCTCAGATGGGCGGCGACGGGCGCGGCCCGGATCCCGGCGGCCCAGACGACCGTCCGTGTCCGGATCGGCGCGTCGCCGGCGATCTCGACCGATTCGGGGGTGATCCGCTGCACCTTCGTGCCGGTGCGGACGTCGACGCCGAAGCGAAGCAGGTCGCGGCGGGCGCGGTCGCGGAGCTCCGGGGGGTAGGGGGGGAGGACGTGCGGTCCGGCCTCGAGGAGGACGATGCGCACGTCCTGGGGGCGGATCGCGCGATAGTCGCGCGGGATCACGTGGCGGCGGAACTCGGCGAGCGCGCCCGCCGTCTCGACGCCGGTCGCCCCGCCGCCGACGATGACGAAGGTGAGGAGCTCCGCGCGCAGCGCCGCGTCCTCGACCATCACGGCTCGCTCGAGGGTGCGGAGGATGTGGTTGCGGAGGGCTCGGGCGTCGTCGAGGTCGTAGAGCCGCAAGGCTTCGCGTGCGCCCGGGATGCCGAAGTCCTCGGCCGTGCCGCCGGTCGCGACGATCAGCTGCGCGTACGCGATCGTGTCGCGCTCCGCGGTGACCAGGCGGTGCGCCGCGAGGTCGGCGCCGACGATCTCGGCGAGCCGGAAGTCGACCGTCGGCAGGCCGTGCAGGATGCTCCGCGCGGGATACGCGATCTCCTGCGGCTCGAGGCCCGCCGTCGCGACCTGGTAGAGGAGCGGAAGAAAGCAGTGGTAGTTGTTCGCGTCGACCCAGAGCGTCGGGACGCCGGCCCGTCCGAGCCGGCGGACGGCGTGGAGCCCGGCGAACCCGGCGCCGAGGACCACGACCGGCGACGTCGAGGGCGACGCCATCCCGACGTCGCATAGCACGCGCGCGCGCCGGCGTGGATCGGGCGTTGACGGCGCCGAAGGCAGTCATCTAGCATCCGCCCGATGAGCGTGAGAGCGGCCCTCGTCCTCGGGCTCTTCCTCCTCCTCGCGGCGCTCGTGCACGGGGGGCTCTACTCGGCTGGACAGGACTTCGTCGTGAACCGGTTCACGGGCGAGTTCCAGTTCGTGCCGGCCGAGGAGGAGGGCGACACGTCGACGCCCATCGTCGCGCACCATCACCACCACGCCCGGCACCGCAAGGTGCGCCCGCGACCCGTGTCGGCGCCTTGACGCCGTGGAACCCCGACGCTAAGTGACGAGAAGCCTGAGCGCGTGGGGGCGCGCGGTCCGGGCTCGGAGGTGATCCATGGCAGGGGGACGAGCCTTCAAGAGCAACGTGCGCGAACGGCGCGAAGCCGAGCGCCGTATGAAGGCGCTTGAGAAGCGCCAGAAGAAGGAAGAGAAACGGAAGCAGGCGGCCGAAGGGACCGCCGGGACGCCGCCGCCACCGGGGTCCCCTCGGTAGCGGCGGGTGGTATGAGCGTGCGGGGGCTCGCTCGGGTGGGGGGATGAAGGGGAGGTGGATGGCCATGCGGTCGCGGATCCTGTGTGCGGTCCTCGTCGTGTGCGTCCTCGCCGCTCCTGCCGCGGCCGGGACGACGACGGGCCCGCTCTCCGACGCCGTGTGGAAGCTGAGCCGCGGGATCTCGAACACGGTCTTCGGGCTGCCGTCCGAGGTCGTCGTCAACACGCTCGGCGGCGCGACCTCGCCGCAGTCGACGACGTGGGGCGCGATGTGGGCCGAGATCCTGGCCGGCATCATGGTCGGGACGGGGAAGGGTCTGCTCCGGACCGGCAGCGGTCTCGTCGACATCGCGACCTTCCCGGTCCCCTTCGACGACAACCGCCCCTTGCTCGAACCGGAGTTCCCCTTCTAGAGACGACTGCGCGTCACGACACGATCCCTCGGCGGCGTACCCAAGTGGCTAAGGGAGAGGTCTGCAAAACCTCCATGCACCGGTTCGAATCCGGTCGCCGCCTCTCGTTCCCCTCACCCGCCTCTGGCGGCGAGCTCGTTCACCTTCGCCGCCATGATGAAGTCGTTCTCGTGGAGGCCTTTGATCTTGTGCGTCCAGAAGGTGACGCGCGCGTAGCCCCACCCGAACGTGATCTCGGGATGGTGATCCTCCGCCTCGGCGAGCGCGCCCACGCGGTCGACGAACGCGAGCGCGGCGGCGAAGTCGGAGAGCTCGAACGCCCGCTCGATCCGCGGCGGGTCGCCGGTGATCGTCCACCCGGGGGTCTCGGCGAGGAGCCGCTCCGCCTCCTCGCGTGACAGCGCGGGAACGCCGCCCCGGCACGGCGTGCACTTCTTGGCAACGAGTTCCATCGCATCCTCCCTCCGCCATCCTTGATCACCGCCGCACGGTCCGCCAGTCCCGAGCCGCCGGCACGGCGGGCGGTGGGCGCGGCGGCTCCGCGGCGTCCCGGCTTGCGCCGGGGCGCGGGCGCTCTTATCTCGCCGGCGTGAAAGGAGGCCCCATGTCGCTCGCGCTCAGCCGTTCCGAATGCGAGAAGTTCCTCGCGGAGACGCACGTCGGCGTCTTCTGCGTGGCCGAGGAGGGGCGCGGTCCGATCGCCGTGCCCGTGTGGTACGCGTACGTGCCGGGCGGCGACGTCGCCTTCGTCACCGGCGAGACGACCCGGAAGATCCCGCTGCTCCGGAAGGCCGGGCGCGCGACCTTCTGCGTGCAGGACGAACGTCCGCCCTTCCGCTACGTGACCGTCGAGGGGCCCGTGCGCATCGAGCGCGCCGACACGGAGCCGATCGTGCGCGAGGAGGCGCTGCGCTACGTCGGGCCCGCGCGCGCCGCCGCGTACCTCGAGAAGTCCGCCGCCGACCGCGCGCACGAGGTCGTCGTCCGGTTGACGCCGAAGCGCTGGTACAGCGCCGACTACGGCGAGTTCTTCCCGCCCGTGTGACCGCAGAGCCCGCGCCCGCGCAGCGCGCTCCGGCAATCGCGAGCCGCGGGGCGCACGGCTAGTCGGCGGCGCTGCACGCGGCGCAGGTCTTCCCGCCCTCGAGCGCGTCGGCCAGCGTCGACGCGCAGAGGCCTGCAGGTCGCCCCGCGCGCCGGCGCGGACCACCCGCTTCGCGGCGCGATGCAGCAGCTTGGCCGCCACGCGACCGCGCTTCGTGCCGCCGTGGCCGAGGACCTTCTTCGCCCTGCCGAGCGCGGCCCGTCACCGCCGCCGGCACGCGTGCGCCCTGACAGGCGCCCAGGGCGGCGGCCGCTGCGCTCGGAGCGGAGGCGACGGTGTCGAGGCCGATGCCGACGGCGTCCGGGCACGTCGCGCCGGAGTCGGCCGCGCCGAGGGGCTCGTCGTGTGCGATCGCCGTCGCCCGCACGATGCGCGGGCTCGCCGTCGGGATCGGTGACGCCGGGGATCGCGACCGGGACGAGCTCGTGGTTCGGCGGCCAGAGCTCGGACACGCTCGCCACGGCTCCCGTGCAGTCGGGGGCGGTTGGGCCTCGTTCACGCACGCGGCCGAGCAGCAGTCACGGCGCGTGACGTGGCGGACGACGCGCCGCACGCCGTCGCGAGCGTCGGAAGCGGCGGTCGGTCCATCGAGCCGCGGCCCGCCGCCGCCGGACTACGATTGGAGGGCCGCTTTCAGGCGCTCGCGCGCGATCCGCTCGCGCTCGATGCCGAGCCGCCCCATGAGGCTCCAGAGCGTGTTCGGATGCAGGCCGAGGATCTTCGCCGCGCCCTGCGGACCACGGACGCGCCACTTCGTGTCACGGAGGACCTGGAGGATGTGACGCGTCTCGACCTCGGCGAGCGTCATGTGGCTCGAAGGGTGCCGTGCGACCTCGCGGACGGGGGCGGGGTCGGGGGTGAGGACGTCGCGCACGATCGTCAGGGCCGGACCCTCGCTGAGGAGCATGGCGCGCTCGATCACGTTCTGGAGCTCGCGGATGTTCCCCGGCCACGCGTAGCTCTCGAGTGCGGTGAGGGCTGCGGGGCTGATCGACGACACGTCGCGGCCGAGGGCGCGGCCGTAGACGCCCACGAAGTGCTCCGCGAGCGGCCGGATGTCCTCCGGGCGCTCCCGCAGCGGTGGCAGGTGCACGCTCAGGACGTTCAGCCGGTAGAAGAGATCCTCCCGGAACTTCCCGGCCGCGACCTGGGCCCGCAGGTCGCGGTTCGTCGCCGCGATGATGCGGATGTCGACCGAGATCGTCTCGGTCCCCCCGACGCGCTGGAGCTGGCGCTCCTCGAGGACGCCGAGGAGCTTTGCCTGCGTCTCGAGCGGGATCTCCGCGATCTCGTCGAGGAAGAGTGTTCCGCCGTGCGCGAGCTCGAACCGGCCGACGCGACGTGCGTGCGCTCCGGTGAACGCGCCCTTCTCGTGCCCGAACAGCTCGCTCTCGACGAGGGTCGGCGTCAGCGCGGCGCAGTCGCACTTGACGAAGGGGCGCTGCCGGCGCGCGCTCCAGCCGTGCAGCGTCCGCGCGAGCACGCCCTTGCCGGTGCCGGTCTCGCCCGTCACGAGGACGGTCGCGTCGACCTTGGCGAGCGTCGTCAGCCGGTTGATCGAGCCGCGGAGCGACGGACAGTTGAGGACCAGGTCGCCGCATCGCTCGGGCGGCTGGATCAGGCGAAGGAGGTTCGCGTTCTCGCGCTGGAGCCCTTCGGTCTCGCGCCGCATCGTCTGGAACGCGCGTGCATTGACGACCGCGATGCCGATCTGGTTCGCGAGCTTGGCGAGCAGATCGAGGTCGAACTCGTTGATCCCCGCGTCGCGCCGGGTGTCGACGGCGAAGGTGCCGATCGGGCGGCCCTCGACGAGCATCGGGATCAAGAGGGACGTCTGCATGCCTTCGCGCGCGAGGGGCACGTCCTCGAAGAAGCCGCCGGGGCCGAGCCGCGAGTAATACGGCTTGCCGGAGTCGAAGACCTTGCCGGCCCGGCTTCCGAAGCGGGGGAGCGAGAGGCCCTTCCCGAGGCTGCTGCCCTCGTGGAGGGCGAGCGCGATCACCTCGAACGCGTCCCGGTCCGGGTCGTGAAGGATGAGACTCGCGCGGTCGATGGCGAAGGAGGAGCGCAGCACGTGCGCGATCGTGTCGAAGAGGAGCTCCGGCTCGAGCTTCGTCGCGAGCCGGTTGGCGATCTCGAGCAGCACGGTGTGCGGGTCCAGCCGCGATTTGCGGCGCTTGGAGGCCCGGGCGGTCCCGGTCGACGGGGCGTATGCTTCGTCCATGGTCGTCGGGTCGAGCCGCCTCACGTGCCGCGTCGGGTCTCCTGCGCCGTTTCGTCGGCGGGCGCGCCGCGGTCGGGGCGGCGACAGCCCCGAGTACAGAGGAGGGTGTAACGTTGTCAACGGGAACCGTGCGCCCCGCGTCCGAAATGCCGGCCCCGTCCGAGCAATCGGATGGTACGGATCCGATATTTCGTCGCGCGCCGCGGTCCGTCACTGTCGGGTGCGGGTCGTGGCCCGGAGCCTGGCTGGCACGCTTCGTGGACCAGAAGGGCTTGGTCCAATGCGTCGGGAAGGGGTCCTTGAATCACCGGGAACTCGAAGAGCCCGCACGGTCAGAACGACGAGCTCGGGGCGCCTGAGCGAGATCACGCCGGCGTCGCGTCGGGCGTCATGGCCGCGAACGGAACGCGGGTAGACGCCGGCGCGAGGGGAGGACGACGATGGCCGTCGCGCTGGGACGCGAGCACCCGACGGGACTTCATCGGCCCGGTGACCGACATCTGCGTGCGGGAGAGCGGCAACTGGGGCATGAGCGGCGAGCCGATCACGACCGAGCAGGCGAAGGCGTTCAGTGCGGCCCAGGGACGCCTGGGACGTGGACCGGTCAGCGGTTCGTCTCGTCGGACATCATGACCACCGGCAGCGAGGAGTGAATGCCATGGGAAGCCTGCTGATCAGGAGGGACGCGCAGTACTGGGGAATCACCCTGGAAGATCTCGCACGGAAGAGCCTCAACGGCACCCGGTTCCTCGGCCTCATGCAGGAGGTGATCGGGCCGTTCCGGACGAAGACGTGGAACATGGTCGACGACTGGGCGCGCCGGATCTCGTGGACCGACAAGAAGGCGTTCAAGACCGTCCTCCAGTTCGGCGCCTTCGAGATGCACGGCGCGCGGCTCTACAACGAGTGGTACAAGGGCACGCTGCCGTACGTCGACTACACGAGCGGCGCGTACGAGGACTGCCTCAACATGATCGCCCGGAAGGCGTACGACGAGCAGAAGCACGGGCGCATCTACTGGGACGCCGTCCTCGAGCGCGGGTGGGCCGCGAACCGGCGGGAGCTGTTCGGACACCAGTACGGTCAGACGCTCTTCGGCATCAAGATGTTCCTCGCCTGGCTCGCGTACGTCGGCTCGTCGCATCCGGCCGTCCAGCACGCGGGTGACTCGGTGGCGTCGGAGTTCCAGTCCGCCCGGAGCATCCACGCGCTCGGCGAATCGCTCGCCGGCTACGACCCCATCATCGCGAAGGCGTTCCTCGCGCAGGAGTACGAGGAGATGACGCACGTGAAGATGGGCGAGTACATCATCGGCCGCTACGCGACGACACCCGAGATCCAGTTCCAGTGCCTGTGGGCGTCCCACCACAATCTCCGCGCGCTCGACCTGGGGCTCCGGGACTTCATCGACTTCGTCGAGGCAGACGACTAGGAGGAATTCGATGGCGAGCAGGGGCGGCAACGAGGCCGAGGTCGTTTTTCAGATCGTGCAGGAGAGGTGCATCGCGTGCGGGAACTGTCGGGAAGTCTGCCCGTGGGACGCGATCATCCACACGTGGACGCCCGAGGCCCGCTACCGCACGACGATCGTCGTGCTCGAGGACTCGTGCACCGGCTGCGGCGGGCCGGAGAAGGCGCCGTGCGTGGTCGTCTGCCCCGTGCCCGACTGCATCGTGCCGGTGGAGCGGGGGGCGCGAGGAGCGGCGTGACGTTCGCGGGCGACCTCGGCGCGGCAGGCAGCAAGCCGGAGTGACGGGCGAAGCCCGGTCGAATTCCGCAACCAGGAGGACGTTTCCGTGGACGACCGTTCCACCGTGAACGAACAGATCATCGATACCGTGCGCCGCTTCGTCGAGCGCGAGGTGATTCCCGTCGCGAGCAAGTACGAGCACGAGAACGCGTATCCGCAGCCGCTCGTCGACCGGATGAAGGAGCTCGGGCTCTTCGGGGCGATCATTCCCGAGGCGTACGGCGGGCTCGGGCTCGACTGCAGCACGTACGCCCGTGTCGTCGAGGAGATCGCGCGCGGGTGGATGAGCCTGACGGGTGTCCTCAACACGCACCTGATACTCGCCTATGCCCTCACGCACTTCGGCAGCGACGCGCAAAAGACGCGGTACCTGCCCGCGATGGCGCGCGGCGAGCACCGCTCCGCGTTCTGCCTCACGGAGCCGCACGCGGGGAGCGACGCCCAGCGCATCAGGACGACGGCCCGGCGCGACGGCGATCACTGGGTCATCAACGGCACCAAGATGTTCATCACGAACGCGCGCACCGCGACGCTCTTCGAGATCGTCGCGAAGACGGATCCGCAGGCCGACCCGCCGCATCGGGGCATCAGCCTCTTCGTCGCCGAGAAGGGGCCGGGCGTCACCGTCTCGCGCGACATCCACAAGGTGGGATACCGCGGCGTCGAGACGTGCGAGGTCCTCTTCGAGGACTTCCGCATCCCGGCCGACGGGCTCATCGGCGAGGAGGGGAACGGCTTCCGGTACGCGATGTCCGGGCTCGAGGTCGGGCGCATCAACATCGCCGCGCGCGCCGTCGGCGTCGCCCGGGCGGCGTTCGAGGACGCGATCCGCTACGCCCAGCAGCGGACCACCTTCGGGAAGCCGATCTGCGAACATCAGGCGATCCAGCTGAAGCTCGCCGACATGGCGACCAAGATCGAGGCCGCCCGCCTCCTCGTCCGGAACGCCGCCGCGATGAAGGACCGCGGCGAGCGCTGCGACCTCGAGGCCGGCATGGCGAAGCTCTTCGCGTCCGAGACGGGTGAGGAGGTGGCGCTCGAGGCGATGCGCGTCCTCGGCGGCTACGGGTACACTCAGGAGTTCCGCGTCGAGCGCTACTACCGCGATGCGCCCCTCATGCTCATCGGCGAGGGGACGAACGAGATCCAGCGCCTCGTGATCGCCCGCAACCTGATCCAGCGCTACAAGATCTGAACGGCCGACTCGGGCGCAGAGGTTCGGGGTGTGCCTTCTCCAGCTCGCACCGTGCTTCTCGACGTAACGCCGAACGGCAGGTCCCGCATCGGCTCCGCCGCACCCACGAGGTACGCGAGTGGGCTGCCGGCAGAGCTTGGCGAAGGAGGCGGGTTCACGACATCTCCGCGCCGCTCGCCGGACTCACACCTGGACACGAAGGACTGCGGCCTCCCCGAGGTCCGGGCAACCTCGACCCGGATCAGGCCCGCTGCAAGGCGCGCGGCCTTCAGACGATCGAGGAAGCGCCGGCAGCGGCGTGTAGACGTTCGGCATGCCCCGAGGGCGGAGGCTGGCGGGCGACGGAACATCCCCGGGACGAGCGTCAGAAAGGCCAGTCGACCCTCGCGCTGCCGCCTGCGCCGCGGCTCGAGACCGCTTCCCCGGGATGTGCGTCGGGTGCGCATCTCAAGCGCCTGCACCCGCGAAGCCAGCTGATGAAAGGCGCAGTGGCCGAGCGGGATCGCGGCACAGTCGCCGTCCGTGGTGCACGCGGCAGTGTGACACGGCGCAAGAGAGAGAACGCAAACGGGCCGCACGCGCGCGCGACCCACCCGGAGCACGGTCGTGAGCCTCCGCGCCTTGTGGCCGTCGAAGTAGTTGTCGTTCTTGAGGAGGACGCTGTGATCGGGATTCGCGCACTCGACGGGCCTGTTCAAGCGTGTTCCCGTGACCCAGAGACGAAACTCGCAGGCATCGCCGCAGGGATCGCTCTCCTCCGTGAGGATTCCAGCGTCGACGCGCGAGACGATCGCAAGCAGCGCGAGCCCCAAGAAGGGTGCCGTTCTCATCATTCGGTCTCCCTCGACTTCATGGGATGCGTCTGCATGGGAATCTTGATCGGGACGATCGCGAGCAGGGCGCCCCGCACACCTCGCCCATCTGTGGGGAGTGCGCCTGGCGTAGATATACCCTCACGTTGCGTTGTGCCCGAGACGGGACCTTCCACGGCCGATGGTCCGGGACCAGCCGACACGAGCGCATCCGGCTGGAGCTCTACCGGAGCCCAGAACCCCGGCTCCGCCTGAGGAATCGAATCGGCTCGCGGGGCGGGGACGAACGTCGCGAGGAAGAGACCCCAGACCACACTTCTCATGCTCCCTCCTAAGGATTCAGAATAAAGCGCCATGCCGTTCTTCACCACACGCGGCAGATGGAGGTATCCGTCCGGATCTCCCCTCAGGTGTCATGGTCTCGTTGTCTGGGAGATTGCCCGACACGAGGAATTTGTACTGATACCACGGACCCATCGGATCCGACGTGGCACTCACGCCGAAGCACCACTGCGCCGGCGTGGTGATCCCTCCCACGTACGAGATGAACCATCTGCCGGAGAGGGTGTCGTAAAAGACGCGCGGATCGAAATATCCAGGGATCGGCCGTGTAGGCACACCCCGTGAACGGATACGGACGGCCATCGTAGAGAAGATTCGGAAGTGGAGCGCGGTCGTAGCCCTGGACCCCTAAGTTTGTAACCACCATGATGTGGTTCGGTCCCGCGGCGACTTGGGAATCCGGCGGTTCGATGCCGCCCGGCGAGGGCGCTCGCGGACCATCGATCGGACAGCCGAAGAGGCAGAGCGCCATGAAGAGCAACAGGACGCCGGGGAAAGCGCACGCAGGAAGCCCAACGTGCCGTGGAGTCATAGCGTCCCTCTCTCGCAGCACCCGCGGGCCGGATGCGGCCGTTCGCTTCCCGCACCCCCTCCGTGTTTCTCGGTCGCGACGAACAACCCGCGAAGGACGTTCGGCGCTGCGCAAGAGGATTTCAAGGCCGCCGTGGATCGATGCCGGACCTTCACGGTCGGTTTCGGTTTCACGAGCATTCCGCCACCTCGTGTGGGTTCTCACGAGCTTTCCCCACGGGCTTCTCACGCTCGGCGTCTGGCGCGTGCGGTAGGACTCGCCGTCGATCGTCAGCTCGTACGCGTTGTTCACGAAGCGGTCGGTCGCCGACTGCGCGCGCAGCGGGTCGGCGAAGGTCGCGAGCCACTCATCGGGGCCGCGATTCGACGTGACCACGATCGAGCCGGCGCGGTGCCGCTCGATCAAGACCTCGTACGTATCGCGGCTCTCGGTCGGGTCGAGGGCGTCGAGGCCGAAGTCGTCGATCA
>Ga0070741_10011765_pt1 | contig 16034 bp, 17 predicted proteins | sample Coa_R1_4_FD_66440 | JGI IMG/M metagenome (GOLD analysis project Ga0070741, IMG submission 66440) | Surface soil microbial communities from Centralia Pennsylvania, which are recovering from an underground coalmine fire - Coalmine... | ecosystem: Environmental > Terrestrial > Soil > Unclassified ...
CGCACGTGGGCCGAGCCGTCACTCGACGTGAACGGCATTGCGACGGGCTCTCCGTTCCTGCAGAAGACGGTGATTCCGGCCGTGGCGGAGGCGAACCTGTCGATGCGCCTCGTGGCGGGGCAGGATCCGGACGCGATGTTCGCGGAGATCGAGCGCCTGCTGAACGAGGCGGCGCCCGCGGGGACAGAGATCGAGCTCGAGCAGATGGCGAACAGCCGTCCCGGCCTCGTGGAGCCCGGATCACCGGCGATCAAGCTGGCGCAGGACTCGTTCGAACGGGCGCTCGGTGTCCGCCCGCTGCTCCTGCGTTCAGGCGGTTCGCTGCCGATCGTCCCGGCGCTCTGCGACCAGGGCGTCCCGACGATCATCACCGGCTTCGCGCTCCCGGAGAGCAACGTCCACTCGCCGAACGAGCGCCTGCTGCTCGAGTACGTGCCGCTGGGCGTCGCCGCGGCGCGCGAGCTCTTCACCGGCTTCGCCGGGTTGCGCTAGGCAGAAGTGGCGAGATCGTGCGAGTGGTCGTGCTCGGGCACGAGCCAGGCGTGGCCGAAGTCGCTCATCGCCTTGATGATCGGCAGCAGCGACGCGCCCTTGTCGGTCAGCTCGTACTCGACCCGCGGCGGCGTCTCGCTGTAGCTGCGACGGAGGACGATCCCTTCCTGCTCGAGAAGGCGGAGCCGCTCGGAGAGTGTCCGCGGGCTGATCCCGGGACAGGAATGCTCGAGCTCGGAGAACCGGCGCGCCCCTTCGGACAGGTCGTGGACGAGGAGCGCCGTCCACTTCGCGCCGATGATCTCTGCGCAGCAGGCGACGGCACATGTCTCGTCGTGCACGTCTTTCATCGTGCGCATCGCCACGGTCCCAGTGTACTCGGTACGGTTGCCGGCATCGACTGCCCGTGATCGACCTCCACTCGCACATCCTCCCGGGCGTCGACGACGGTCCCGCAACCATCGAGGGAAGCCTCGAGATCGCCCGGCGCGCCGCAGCCGAGGGCGTCCGGGTCATCGCCGCGACGCCGCACGTCCGGGACGACTACCCGACGCAGCCCGGGACGATGGAGCGGCTGGTGGGCGAGGTGCGGGCGGCGATCCAGGCCGAAGGGATCCCGATCGACGTCCGGCCGGGAGGCGAGATCGCGATCGACTGGCTCGACCGGCTCTCGGCCGACGACCTCGTCCGCTTCGGCCTCGGCGGCAGCCCGCATTACGTGCTGCTCGAGTTCCCGTACGCGGGCTGGCCGCTGTCGCTGCACGAGTGGGTGTTCCAGCTCGTGACCAGGGAGATCACCCCCGTGATCGCGCACCCGGAGCGGAATGCGGATGTCCAGGCCGAGCCGGAGGAGCTGCGGCCGCTCGTTGACGCGGGCGCGCTCGTGCAGATCACAGCTGCGTCGCTCGACGGGAGAATCGGGCGGTCGGCGCGCGCTGCCGCGACGGCGCTGATCGACAAGGGCCTCGCGCACCTGCTCGCGAGCGACGCGCACACGCCGGACGTCCGCGAGGCGGGGCTGCAGCCGGCGGTCGACGCGGTGGGCGACGAGGCGCTCGCCCGCTGGATGACGCTCGAGATGCCGATGGCGATCGTCACCGACGCGCCGTTGCCGCGCCGGCCCGCGACAAAGAAGAAGCGTTTCCTTCGGCGCTGAGCTGGTGCTAGCCTAGATAGCACCAGTGGCGATCGCGGTTCCGGCGGTGATCCAGGACGCGCGGCGACGGCAGCGGCTTCGCCGGCGCGGGCTCGCCGCGTTCCTCCTCGCCGCGGCGGTTGCCGTGAAGGCGACGTGGAGCGCGGGAGGCCTGCCGGGCGGCGGCGGCTCGTCGACGGTCACGTTCCACAGCACCGACGGCTGGACGGTCACCTATCCGAGCAGGTTCCACCGGTCGGCATTCGGGGTCGGCTGCGGGAACGCGATCTCCTGTCCGGAGGTCGAGTTCGGTCGAGGCGTCTCGATCGGGAACTTCTCGCCTCTTACGACAGATGACGTCGTTCCTCCGACAGGCGTCCTCTTCCAGCTGTACACCGGAAGGCTCGACGGGGTGGGCACGACGAGAGCGCGCCTTCCGCTCACGCTCCGTGACTTCCCGTTGTTCGCGGTCGACCCGGCGCACGTCCGGCAGGCAGGCCCCGGGAGCTATGTCTTCCAGGTCAACGGACAAAGCTTTCACGCGGTCGTCGCCGCCGGCCGCAGTGCCGCCCCGGCTGACCTGCGCGCGCTCTCGCAGCTGGTCTCGTCGGTCCGCTTCTCGCGCGCTCGAGCCCGATAGCGGTGCGCAAACGGGTCGTCGGCGCCGTTGCTGTCCTGGCCGCCGCCTCGATCGCTGCGACCTGGGCCGCGGGCGGGTTCTCCAGGGAAGGCGGCTCGGCCTCGGTTGTGCGGGCGCCCGCGGGTTGGACGGTGACCCTTCCGAGTGCTTTTCACCGACGCACGTTCGACCTCGCCGGCCCGGATTGGAGTGCTCGGGGCGTCTCGATCGGCAACTTCCAGCCCCTGCCGGCCGCGGAGAACGGCCAGGCGGTTCGTGTCCCCGCGCAGGGAGTCCTCTTCCAGCTCTACACGGTGGTCGGGTCGAGCATCAGCCCGCTCGGACAGGAGAACGCGCTTCCTTTGAAGCTCCACAGTCTCCCGGGGGGGCCCGCCGGTGTCACGTGGGTTCGCGGCGGACGGCTCCGACTTCATCGCGGTTGCCGCCACCGGCCGTCGAGCGTCTCGGAACGACCACCCTGCGCATTCAAGACCACGGCGGCTTGCGAGCGATCGGCTCGGATCCCTCGCCGTGCGACATCTGGTTCGACCGGGCTGACGGCCAGCTCTTCTGTCCCGGCGGCGGCAGATGGGGTTCGGCGGGAAACGTGATCGTCAACCCGCCCCATGCCAAGGACATCGACCCGCTCGAGGCCTACCTCATCACGACATCACAGGGCCACCTGCTCGTTTCGGAGTCCGTGGGCTACGTCTCGGGCTGCGCGGTCAACCTCGCGCGTCACGTGCCCGCCTGCCCGAACTACCAGCCGGTCTCGAGCAGCTCTCGGACTTCCTGAACCGCGGTCGACCAGAGCTCGAGCATGTCCTCGTCCGGTCGCTCGTAGGCGCCGCCGAAGGTACCGTCGCCGAGAATCTCGCGGACGCGGGCGGGGTTGCCGCGTTCCTCGTCGATCGTCGCCATCGGCTTGTCCCCGTCGGGCATGGTCACGCCGGCCAGCCGTGTCCACGGGAAGTTCTCGAACCAGTTCGCGTGCGTCGGATCGGGGTAGAGCGCGTCTGCGGCCGCCATCGTCCGCTCGCTCGCCCACCAGCTGTGGAACAGCAGACTCGCGCCGTCCCGCGCCTTGGCCCAGGCAACCAGCGGCTCTCCGGCCGGAACGTTCCCGCCGTGGCCGTTGACGACGAGGAAGCGTCGGAACCCCTGCCCGTAGAGCGAGTCGAGCGCCTCGGTCAGCACCGAGACGAGCGTTTCGAGCCGGAGAGACACCGTGCCGGGGTAGGCCGTGAACGCCGGCGCGACTCCGAACGGCATCGCCGGCAGCACCGGCACGCCGAGCGGCTCGGCGGCCTCGACGGACACGCGCTCGGCGAGGATCAGGTCGACTGCAAGCGAGAGGTAGCCGTGCTGCTCGGTCGAGCCGACGGGGACGACGACACGGTCGTCGCGCTCGAGGTACTCCTCGACCTGCATCCAGTTCAGGTCGGCGATGCGCACTAGTCCCAGGGCGGTGGGTTGTGCAGCCAGCGGCCCCCCACCATCGTGGCGACGACGTTCACCTCCGGAAGCTCTTCAGGCGAGCAGGTGACCGGGTCGCGGTCGAGCACGACCAGGTCGGCGAGGTAGCCGGGGAGCAGCTTGCCGCGGCGGCGCTCGTCCCGTGCGAGCCAGGCCGGTGTCACACACGTCGCGTGCAGCGCCTCCTCGACCGTCACGCCCTGCTCGGGCCGCCAGGCGGGTCGGTCGTCCAGCGTCCGCAGCACGCCCGCGCAGATCCCGGCCCACGGGTCGAGCTCCTCGATCGGCGCGTCCGATCCGTTCGCGACGACGGCGCCGGAGTCGAGGAGCGAGCGCCACGCGTAGCACCCGTCGAGCTTGTCCGGCCAGAAGCGCTCGGCCAGGTCGCGATCCGACGGTGCGTGCGAGAACTGCACGGATGCGGCGACGCCGATCGACGCGAATCGCCCGACGTCCTCCGGAGCCAGGCACTGCGCATGCTCGATCCGGTGCCGGAGCCCGCGCGGGCGCCACTCGTCCGCGGTCTGGTCGAAGGCGTCGAGAGCGTTGCGGTTCGCGAGGTCGCCGATCGCGTGCACGCCGACCGGCCAGCCAAGCCGCGCCGCGCGCCGGACGATGTCCGCGAGCTCCTCGGCGCTCGTGATCTCGACGCCGGAGCCGTCCAGCATGAGTGCCGTCCCCGAGCCGAGCGCGCCGTCCATGAACACCTTGAGGTAGCCGATCCGCAAGTGGTCGTTGCCGATCCCGGACCGGACGCCGATCTCTTCCAGGGACGGCAGCGTCTCGTACGGGACGGACTGCCAGACGCGGATGCCGAGATTGCCCTGCTCGGCGAGGCGCTGCCACAGCCGCGGCGCGCCCAGCCAGCCGTCCTTGTCGTGCACTGCGGTGACGCCGCGGGAAAGCGCGAGCTTGACTCCGGCCCGCATCGCCTCGACGAACTCGTCGTCGGAGACGAGCATGAAGCGCTCCCTGAAGCTCCAGGCCGCCTTCTCCCGCAGGACGCCGGTCGGCTCACCGCGATCGTCGCGCTCGACGACGCCGCCCGGAACCTCGAGCTGGCCGTCGGCCATCGCGAGCGCGGCCGAGTTGAGCCAGAGCGAGTGGTAGTCCTTCGAGATCAGCGCCGCGGGTGCGGTCGTCACCGCGTCGAGGTCGGCGCGCGTCGGCTCGACGGCAGGCGACCAGTCCCCGCTGCGCCAGCCATACGCCCTCAGCCAGCGGCCGGGCTCCGGCTCCGGCGCACTCCGCAAGCGTGCAATCGCCTCGTCCAGCGACCGGCAGCCGTCCAGGTCGATCTCGGCCTGCGCGAGCGCCCACCTCGGGAAGTGGACATGCGAGTCGGAGAAGCCGGGGACGACGGTGCGGCCGCCGAGGTCGACGACTTCTGGGCTCGCAAGCGCGGTTTCGTGCGTGCCGACGCCTCCCGCGACGTGCTTGCCCGCGATCGCGAGGGCGCGCGCGACCGGAAGGGACGGGTCGAGCGTGCGGACGGTGCCGTTCTCCAGGATCACGGCAGCAACTCTATGCGGCAATCACCCTTGCCGATTGCGCTCCGCGCCACATACTGAGTCTGGGTGACCAGGCTCCGAAGAGTCCTTCCGCGCCTGTCTCCACAGGACGACAGGCCCGCAATCGCGACGCTCGACGACGCGCTCTGGGAGCGGGTCGGCCGGCTCCTGGTCGCGCGCGGCAGGCTGGGTCAGCGCGAGCTCGACTCGGCTCTCGCCGAGTATCGCCGCACCCGGGTCGCCCTCGACGACGTCCTGGTGACGCGGGGATACGTCTCCCGCCAGGCGGTCGCGTCCGCCATGCTGCTCGTGCAGGTCGGCGACGAGCTGCACGACCGGCTCGCGGAGCGCAGGCGGCCGCCGCGGGCCGAGGTCGAGGCGTTTCCGGACGTGCCCTGCGAGCCGGTGCGGACGTTCGCAGTCGCCTGCTTTGCAGTCGACGCGCTCGTCTTCGGAGGCGCGGCGGTCGTGGCGGCCGTGGCCCGGAGTAGCTCGCGCGTGCCGCTTCCGCCGGTCGGCTGGATCGCGCTCTTCGGCGCACTCTCGCTCGGGCTCTACTGGGCCTGGCGCGCGCCCACGCTGAAGACGAAGCTCAGGCCGTGGGCGGACACGCTCCTGGTCGCGGGCTCGACGAGCCTCGCGGCGATGACCGTGCTCGCTATCCGGTCGCTCACGGGCAAGTCGGGGGTCGCCGAAGGGCTGCTGCCCCTCTGGGCGTTCGCGAGCGTGTACGGCGTCGCGGGGCGGCTGGCGTTCTACCTGGCCTGGCCGCCGCGCGCGGAGGCGCCGACGGGGGAGACCGGGGTGCCGCGGCCGCGGAGGCGGATCGAGCCCGTGCCTGAGCCCGCGCCAAAGCGGACGCTCGAGGTCGTCCCGCTACGGCCCGACATCTCGGCGGCGCTGGACGAGCTCCTGGCGGAGATCGACCTGCTCGTGCGCGAGCGCGCGGCTAGCTGACGCGCAGGTAGACGCAGACCCGGCGGTCGAACGGCAGCGGGGAGCGGCTGTGCCGCGTCACCGCGAAGCTCTTGCCGTCCAGCTCCACCGCGTCGCCGACGGCAGGCGCGGATCCCGGCTGCTCGACGAGCTCGTAGCCGTCTCCGGCACGCGGGACGAAGTAGAGGAAGCCGTCGGTCTGCACGGCCCGATCCTGTGCGGCGGGCTCGGTCGGCTTCGCCTTCGGTTCTGCTTTCGCCTCGGGCTCGGTCTTGGCCTTTGCCTTCGGCTCCATCCGTGCGTCGACCGTCGGAACCATCGGCTGCTCTACCTCGACCGGCGCGGGCTGCTCGGTCTCGACGGGCACAACGGGCTCCACAGCAGCCGTCTCGGCGACACGAAGCTCGGCCAGCGTCGACTCGAGCTTCTCGACTCGCCGCTCGCGGGAGCGAAGCTTGCGCTGGGACTGCTCGCGCTCGGCGACGACGACCTCGAGCTCGGCTTCGAGCGACTCGACCTGCTCGGCGAGCTTGGCGACGCGGGCGTCGCGGTCGGCGAGCTCGTCGTGGAGGCGCTTGGCGTCGCGCTGCGCCTGCTCGCGAGCGTGCATCTCGATTCCGAGGGTCTCGTCGGTGGCCGAGAGGTTTTCCTGGAGCTCCGCGAGCTGGGCCTCGAGCTCCGCGATCCGTGCGCCGCGGCGCTCGGACTCGGCCGTCGTCGTCTCGAGCTCCGCAGCCTTCGGCTTCAGCCGGGCAACCTCCCCGCGCGCGGTCTCGAGCCCCTCCGACACCTGCTTGATCTCGCCGAGTGCCTTGTCGAGCTCGGTCTGCGTCGCTCCGACGATGCCGCGAAGCTCTTCGACGGTGCCTTCCATGGCCGTCAGGCCGGCGTCGCGCTCGTCGATCAGCGCGTGCAGCCGGGCGATCTCCTCCTCGGCCTGGGCGTGCGCCTTGGCAGCGCTCGCGGCAGCTGTCTGCTGCTCGGCGACCTGCGCAAGCGCCTGCTCGAGCTCGACCGCGCGGGCGATGCCGAACTTCTCGAGACGGCCGACGTCCTGCTCCGCGTCGTCGAGGGCCTGCCGGGCGACGGCGAGCCAGCCGTGCGGCCCCGTCGGCGCCTGCTCGGGCTCGTCGTCCACGGCTTCGGCCTCGGACTCCGGCTCGGCCTCGGGCGCCGTCTCGACGTGCTCGACGAGCTCGAGAACCGCGGTCTCGAAGGACTCCTCGGGCTCCTCGATCTCGGGCGGGGCGGAGAAGGGGGAGAAGGGTGCGACGGGCGCGTCGTGACGGCGGTGGCCGAGAGCGGTCGTCGCCTTGTGGCCGATACGCGAGAACGGCTTTCCGAGGCGCGGCGTCGGCCGCTCGATGTGGATCCGGTCGCGGATGCGGCGGAAGGGAGCGCCGAGCGAGCGCTGCGAGCCCTCCGTGTCGTCGTCTTCGTCGTGACCGCCGTTCTCGGACTCCTCGAGCTCTTCGAGCAGCTCGTCGACGCCGATCTGGTCGACCAGCGCGTCGGTGAGCTGCTGCGCCGTGACGATGCCCTTGTCGATCAGGATCGTGCCCAGGCGCTTGTGGGTGATCCGCTGCTCCAGGAGCGCGTCCTCGAGGTCCTCCTGCGAGATCAACCCGAGCTCGACGATGACCTCTCCGAGCGGGCGCCAGCCCTGTGCCGTGTCCATCTCGATCAGCCTTCCGCGGTGGGGTCGACGGCTCCGGACCAGTACTCGAACCAAGACGTTGCGGCGTCGAGCTGCTCGAGCTCGGCTCGAATCCGGTCGACCGAGGCCCGCAGGACCCTGGCTTCGACGCTCGCTTCGGAGCGGGCGAAGTCGAGCTCGGCGGCGTGCTCCTGCCGCTTCGTCTGCTCGGTCTCGAGCTCCGTCTCGAGCGTCTTGACGCGCTCGACGGCCTTTTGCTCGGCGGCGACCGCGGCGGTGCTCTCCTCGACCTGCTTGCGAAGCTCGGTCACCTGTCGGGCGAGGTCTTCGAGGTCGGTCGCGCGGGAAGACGAGTCGGCGCGGACCTGCATGAGCTCTTCGAGCGCCTGCTGCCTGCCCGTGCGCTCCTCTTCGAGCGCCTGCTCGAGCGCGGCGCGCTCGGCGCTCAGGGCCGCCTGGAGCTCTGCGCGCTCCTCGTCGAACGCGAGGGCGAGCGCGGCGCGCTCCTTGGCGAGAGCTTCCTCCAGTTTCTCGGTGTCCGGGACCTGGGCTTCTGCGACCGTCGCCGGCTCGGGCTCGGGCTCCTGCTCGGGCTCCGGCTCGGGGGCCGTGACCGGCACGAGTTGCGCCTCCGGCTTCTCGACCTCCTCGGCCACCTGCTGGCCGTTCGTGTCGTGCCGGTTGCCGCGCGGGTGGCGGCGGCGAATCTCGTCCCACAGTCCGGATCCGAAGCCGCTCTCCTTCGTCAGCTCCATGCCGAGCTGGTCGACGAGCACGCTCGTCAGCTCGGGGCCGGAGACGAGGCCGCGCGAGACCAGGATCGCGCCCAGCCGCTTGCGGGTCTCCTGCTGCTCGACAAGTGCTTCCTCGAGCTCGTCCTGCGTGATCAGGCCACGCTCGACGAACAGCTGTCCGAGCGGTCGCCAGGTGATGTGGGCGGCTTCCATGTGTGCTCTCTCTATCGTCCGTTCGAGGGAGGGACTTGAGTTTCGGGACGGGTGGTCGAACCGTGATCAGACGGCTTTGGCGGGCGAGGGCGGGGCCCTTCGTGCCTAGACGGCGGTGAGGAAGACGCAGGCGCGGCGGTCGAACGGGAGCGGGGAGCGCCCCAGCTTCGTCACCACGTACTGCTCCTCGCCGAACTCCAGCGCCTCGCCAACCGACGGCAGCTCGCCGTCGCGCTCGACCAGGTCGTAGCCCTCGGCCTTCGGGACGAAGTAGAGGACGCCGGTCTGGGTCGCGCGCTTGCGGGTCGGGCCGTTGCTCGGGACTGCCTGGCGGGAGAGATCCGCGCCGTTGGCGGTGAAACGGGTCGCCGCGAGCTTCTCGAGGGTCGCGATCGCCGCGTCGACACGGTCGGCCAGCGCGTCGGTCTCGTTCTCGAGCTCGGCGGAGCGGGCGGCCCAGGCGGCTGCGGAAGCGCTCGCCTCGGACAGCTCGTGCTCCTTCTCCTCGAGCCGGCCCTGAAGCTCGGCCAGCTGGCCACCGCAGCGCTCTGCCTCGCGCTTGGCCTCGTCCCAGACCGCGATCTGGTTGGCGAGCTCGTCCTCGCGGGTCCGCAGGCGGGCCTGCGTCTGCGTGAGCTCCTTGGCGAGACCGTCGGTGGGAAGGTCGCGAGCCTCGAGCTCGGCGCGGACCTGCTCGAGCCCGCGCAGGACCTGCGCGTGGGCCTCGCGGGCCGCGATCAGCTCGGCCTCGGCGCCGCGGCGGCGCGAATCCGCCTCGGCGATCAGGGCGTGGGCCGAGATCGACAGCTCGAACGGGGCGGGAGCCTCTGCGTGCGGTTCGGCCTTCGGCTTCTTCGCCGCCTTCTTCGGCTCCTCTTTCGGCTGCTGCTTTGTCGCGGCAGCCGGAGTGGGTGCGGGCGCCGGGCGCGGAGGCTCGGGCAGCGCGACCACTTCGGCGGGTTCGGCGGCCGGAGCGGGAGCGGGAGCCGGGGCCGGCGTCGTCGTCGCCGTAGCTGCGGCGGCAGCAGCGGCGGGACTTGCCGGGGCGGGAGCCGGACGCGCCGGAGCCTTGGTGCCGAGCTGCTCCATCAGCGCGTTGGTGATGTCGTGACCGGTGACGAGGCCGCGCCGGACGAGGATGTCCGCGAGGCGCCGCTTGGTCGCAACCTGCTCGGCAAGAGCGCGCTCGAGGTCGGCCTCGGAGATCAGGCCGCGCTCCACGAACAGCTCACCGAGCGAACGCCAGGAAGTGGATGCCGCTTCCATGTCTCTCCTTATCGTCACGTGAGATCACTGGCTTGAGTACTTGACAGGCCCGGTCGTTTCGTTCGGGCTGCGCCGGTTATCGGCCGGGCGCATCCCTGACTTGAGGGTCGGGCTTCGGGGTTGCGCCGCGGTCAGCGCGTGCGGACGCCGAAATCCGCGGTGACGAGCGTGACCTCGTCCCCGTGGAAGTCGCCGGAGGCGGCGGTCGCGTGGACCGCCGAGACGCCGATCTCGCGGAACGCGCCCGTCAGGAGGATCGCGCGGTGCTCGGGGCTCAGGAGCCAGTCCTGGACGACCCCGGTCGCGTCGACGTCGGGCTGCGACCAGAGGAGCGTCTCGCCGACCTGCCAGCTCGTGTAGCCGGCGGACGGGTAGTAACGCGCGAGCCGCGTCCAGGGCGAGGCGCCGTTCGCGGAGTCGTGCGAGAAGAACCCATGCGTCGCCATCTCGAAGGAATGGAACCTCGCCGCCGCGCGCAGCTTCAGGGAGAGCCGCAGCCGCGCGAGGCCGCGATGTGTGCGGGCCGCGTTGATGCCGGCGATCACCTGCCGGTCGAGCGCGGGCAGCGCCGTGACGACATTCGGGGCGCTCGAGGCGGCGCCCACGGAGATTCCGGCGACGAGGATCGCGGCCGCCGTCGCCAGCGCGGCGCGTGTGCGGGGGAGCACCGCGCGACTCTAGAGGATCGACAGCCGGGACGCGGACATCTCAATGTCCGTCATCGGCCGGCCAGCTTCGAAACTGGAGCACCGGATCTCGCCAGATGTCGTGAAATGCGGGGCCGGGAGGCGAATCGCCGACGCGAAGGTGCGCGAAGCGGCTCCCGCTGCCGGCCAGCACGAAGTTCCCGTCTCCCCAGGCTCCTGCGAACGAAAGCCACGGCGTGCCGGCCGACACGTCCACGATCGACGGCTGCACCGGCGCCTGCGCCGAGGTGAAATCCGGCTCGGGAAGCGGCACACCGGAAAAACGGGTGGGAATCTCGTGCGGGAGCGACGCCAGTCCGTGGAAGCCGGGAAGGAAGTAGTTCGCGTGCGAGCCGAGCGCGATGTAGACGTACGGGTGGGTGCCGCTCTTGACCCGGACGCGCGACCAGGTGCGCGTGACGCCGAGATCGTGCTGGCTGCACGCGACCGCGATCGGCTTCCCCGCCGGGCCGAGCTCCACGGAGACCTCCTCCCAGTCGCCCTCGTGCATGTGCCAGAGAGTCGGGCGCGCGAGCGAGTTCCGCCAGTCGTCGAGCGGATAGAAGAGCCAGTACTGGAGGACGGTCGTGGAGTCGAATCCCTTGCCGGACGCCCAGACGCGCCCGTAGACCGTCGGCCGCGTCGCCGTGCGTCGGTAGCACGCGTCCGTGCTCGTCGCCGGGGAGCAGCCGCGCGTGTCGAGACGGAGGTCCGCCGAGCCGTTCTGCAGCGCCGATTCAGGCGGGCTCTTCCGAACGAGGATCCAGTGGGTGCCGTTCAGGCGCTCGAGGTCGGCGGCGGCCAGGAACGGCGCTACCGGGCTCGGCTTCCAGTCGCTCGCGTACTGCTCGAACTGCGGCTCGTAGCGGGCGAGCAGCGCGGCTGTGCTCGCGGCCCGAGCACCGGCCGAGATCGCGGAGACGAGGAAAAGCGCTGCAAGGAGCGCAACTCGCGCGAGCACGCATCCACCGTAGCGCTCAGCGCCGAGTGCCGAGGACGAGTACGTACGCGCTCGGCAGGGAGATGCCGCCGTTTGTCCGGTGCGCCTCGAGGAACTCGACGAACTCGCGGTGGAACCGCTCGAGCTCGTCCGGCTCCAGGTTCTCGGAGCGGGCCTTCATCGGGCCGGCCGACGTGACGAGGAGCTGCCACATCGCCTCTCCCGACTCGCCCGTGAACGTCGCGTCGCCGTCTTCGAAGTCGAGCTCGAAGGCGTCGCCGAGCATCCTCTCGACGTGGGCGCGGGAGGCCCAGTCGTCCGAGTCGCCCTGGCCCGGCAAAAGCGGCGGCGAGTACTTGCGCGAGACGGGGAAGAAGCCCGAGTCGGGCGTCCAGGCCGAGAAACCGATCCGGCCGCCCGGCTTCGTGACGCGGGCGAGCTCCCGCGCGATCGCCTCGTGGTCCGGGGCGAAGATCAGCCCCATCGAGGACGAGACGACGTCGAAGGAGGCGTCCTCGACCGGCAGCGCCTCGGCGTCGCCCGTCTCGAACCGGATCTCGAGCCCTTCGGCGGCTGCCAGCTTCCGCGCGGTCTCGATCAGACCCGGCGCCAGGTCGATCCCGGTGACGTCGGCGCCGGCGCGGGCCGCAAGAGTCGCCACTGCGCCGGTCCCCGTGCCCACGTCGAGCCAGCGGACGCCCGGAGCCGGCCGCAGTGCACGCACGAGGTGCTCGTGGACGGGCGCGAGCTGGGGCGCGACCCGCTCCCAGGGCGCGGCGCTCCAGACCGCGCTCATGCGTGTCTTCAGCTCCTCGAACACGGGGCAGGATCGTAGTCGAGGCGTACACTGATCCGGTGCCGTACGAGGTGCTGAGCGACGAGCAGCGCGAGATCCGCGACCTCGTCCGAACGCTCGCCCGTGAGCGGATCGCGCCGCGCGCGGCGGAGATCGACGAGTCGCACGAGTTCCCGTGGGACGTCGTCGAGCTCTTCCGCGAGCACGAGCTCTTCGGGCTCTTCTTCGACGAGCGCTACGGCGGCACCGGCACCGGCGTCCTGCTGGCGCTCGTCGCGATCGAGGAGGTCTCGAAGGTCTGTGCGACGAGCGGCCTGATCCTCGCGGTGCAGTCGCTCGGCTCGCTGGGGCTCGAGCTCGCAGGCTCCGACGAGCAGAAGGAGCGGTATCTGCCGAAGCTCGCCTCCGGCGAGTGGCTCGGCGCGTACGCGCTGACGGAGGCCGGCTCGGGCTCGGACTCGGCCGCGATGCGCACCGAGGCGCGGCGCGACAACGGCGAGTACGTCTTGAACGGCTCGAAGCGCTTCATCACGAACGCCGACGTCGCCTCGCTCTACACGGTCTTCGCGAAGACCGACCCGACCAAGGGCCATTCGGGGATCTCGGCCTTCGTCGTCGAGTCGGACACGCCGGGCTTCGAGGTCACCCGGCTCGAGCCGAAGATGGGCATTTCGGGGTCGACAACGGGCGAGCTCGCGTTCACGGATTGCCGCATCCCGGAGGCGAACCGGCTCGGCCCGGAGGGGCAGGGTTTCAAGATCGCCATGCAGATCCTCGACCGCTCGCGGCCGGGTGTTGCGGCGCAGGCGCTCGGCATCGCGCAGGGCGCGACCGACTACGCGCTCGAGTACGCAAAGACGCGCGAGACGATGGGGAAGCCGATCGTCCAGCACGAGCTCATTGCCGCCAAGCTCGCCGACATGGAGACCGCCTGCGAGGCGGCGCGCGGGCTGCTCTACCGCTTCGGCCAGATGGCCGACGCAGGAGTGCCCGACGCGGAGCTGACGAAGGCGAGCGCGATGGCGAAGCTGTTCTGCGGGGACACGGCCATGTGGGTCACGACCGAGGCCGTGCAGATCCTCGGTGGCTACGGCTACATCCGCGAGTACCCGGTCGAGCGCATGATGCGGGACGCGAAGATCACGCAGATCTACGAGGGCTCGCAGGAGATCCAGCGGCTCGTGATCGCGCGCGAGATGGTCAAGGAGCAGCGTGCGTTCCTCCTGGCCGGCGTGGCTTAGCGTCGTCGTAGGCGCGGCGGTCGCGGCCGGCGTCGCGTCCGGCTCCACCAGCTCGTACTCGCTGGCACTGCGGGCCGTGCCGGGCCTCGTGAGGGCCGACGGGGACCTGGTCGCGGCCGCGCTCCCCGGTGACCGCAACGGCCATTGCGCCGAGATCGTCCTCTGGCGGCCCGGCCACCGCGCGGTGACGATCAAGACGATCGTGCAGTGCGACAACGACGGCGCAGGTCTGGACTCGATCGACGGGCTCGCGCTCGGAGGTCAGACGGTTGCCTGGGAGGAGACGAACGGCGGCAACAACCTCGAGCTGTCGATCTCCAAGGCCACGCCCGCACGCCCGAAGGAGCAGGCGGTCTCGTACGTCGAGAACGGAGGAGGCGCGGCGGGCGACCCGGCGGGCGACTGGACAGGTGCGCTCGTCGGGCACGGCGGCTTGCTCGCCTACGCGTCGTGGAAGCAGTGCGACCAGAGCGGGAGCGGGTATGCCCGACCCTGTGTCCCGGGCCGGCCCGACTGGTATGCGCAGAGGCTCCGTCGGATCGGCGGTGGCGTACTCGCCTGGGGGCCGGATGCGATCCTGCCGATCTGGACAGACGGGAAGGCGATCCTTGTCCGTCATCTCGATCAGACGCTCGTGCTCTTCGATTCCGCCGGCCGAGTTCTCTGGCGGCACTCCGCTGTGCCCGGGCTGGAATCCGCGGTCTTTCAGGGGTCTGAGCTCGTGACCCTGGCAGGGAGGGAGCTTGCCGTCTGGCGGCTCCCCGCGCAGGCACCGGTGCGGTCGTTTCTGCTGCCTCCCGGCCCGCGGGCGGTTCTCGAGGACGTCGACGGCGGAGTCGCCGTGCTCGGGTCGAACGGGACGACGCATTTGGTCCGCCTCTCCGACGGGGCGGGCGCGACGTTCACGCACGCTGCCAATGCGCAGCTCGAGCCGCAAGGGCTCTACTTCTCGGACGGCCGGACGCTCCGCTTCGTGCTGCGGGGGGCGATCCGCTTTGGCTGAGCTCCGCCTCTCGTTCGGCAACGCCGCCGCGGACTACGAGCGTGGCCGTCCCGGCTGGCCGCCGGAGATCGCCGAGGTCGGCGGCCTTGCCCCGGAAGCCCACGTGCTCGACCTCGGCGCGGGCACGGGCAAGCTGACACAGGTCCTGGCCCGGCGCTTCGCGCACGTCACCGCGGTCGAGCCGGACGACGTCATGCGTGCGTTGATCACCGGGGTCGAGGCTGTTGCAGGATCCGCGGAGGAGATCCCGCTCGCGGCCGGCTCCGTCGACGGCGTCTTCTGCGCCGAGGCCTTCCACTGGTTCGACTGGCCGGTCGCGCTCCGCGAGATCGCCCGGGTCCTCCGGCCGCGCGGCGTCCTCGTCCTCTGCTTCAACCTGCCGGACGGCGGCGCCTACATCCCGCTGCCCGACGAAGCCGCGCCGATCGTCCGGCGCTACCGCCGTCCCGGCGTCGAACCGGGCGGAACGATCCTGCAGTCCGGCGCCTGGAAGGAGCCGTTCGACGCGCCCGACTCGCTGTTCGAGCCGCTACGGCAGGAGGGCTTCCGCCACGTGCACGTCCAGGACGCGCACGCCGTAGTCGCTCGGACGCTCTCGACGAGCATCTTCGCGTACCTCGAGCCCGACGAGCGTCAGGCTCTCGGCGAGGAGCTTCGCGCCGTGGTCCCCGAAGGTTCCTACGAGACGCCGCTCAGGGCGGAAGTTTGGTGGACACGCGCGCGCTGAGCTTCGGGCGCCGCGCAGCCGAGTACGACCGCGTCCGTCCCGAGTACTCGCCGGAGGCGCTGGACCTCGTTGCAGAGCGGCTCGGTCTCGGAGCCGACTCGGAGGTGCTCGATCTCGCCGCCGGCACCGGCAAGCTCACGCGCCCGCTCGTCGAGCGCTTCGGCCGCGTCACCGCGGTGGAGCCCGACCAGGGCATGCGCGCCGTCCTCAGCCAAGTAACAGACTGTTACAAGGTGCTCGAGGGGCGGGCGGAGGCGATCCCGCTGGCGGACGAGTCCGTGGACGCCGTCTTCGTCGGACAGGCATTCCACTGGTTCGACAAGCCGCGGGCGCTGGCCGAGACGGCGCGAGTGCTGCGCCCGCACGGCGGCGTCGTGCTGCTCTGGAACACGTGGTGGGAAACCGACCCGCCGCTCCCCGAGGCGGCACGCGCCCTCCGCGACGACGTGCGCGAGCGCGCCCGCCGCGCGCCCGAGCAGCCACACCCGAAGGAGCCCGACCGCAGCGCGTTCTTCCGGTCGGCGGGCTTCGAGCAGGTGCGCGTGGAGCAAGTGCCAGTCCGGAACCTGGAGATCGACGGCGCGGACCTCGTCACGCTCTAC
>Ga0070741_10011766_pt1 | contig 16032 bp, 16 predicted proteins | sample Coa_R1_4_FD_66440 | JGI IMG/M metagenome (GOLD analysis project Ga0070741, IMG submission 66440) | Surface soil microbial communities from Centralia Pennsylvania, which are recovering from an underground coalmine fire - Coalmine... | ecosystem: Environmental > Terrestrial > Soil > Unclassified ...
TCCGGGCGAAATGGCCGCCGGTGAGATAAAGTCCCGGCGCATCGGGCCCCAGTTCGACCGTGACGAGGTCGCTGGTGTCGACATAGGCGTTGGTGAAACCCCACGCGATGTGGCCGTTGCTGCCGGCGACGACAATGGGCGCGCCGGGAAGCGTCACGCCGGTGATGGCGTAATTCGAAATCCGCGGATCGAAAGGCGAGGCCGGTTCGGCACGCCAGAGGAGCGAGGCGCGGTACCAGATATTGGGCACGCGGAGCGCGAGGTGCATGTCGTTGGCGAGCATTGCCCCGCCGGTGAGGGTATGCGCGCCGGAGAGGGCGAAGGCGTTGGAACCGGCCGACACCAGGTCGCCGCTCGGCGCCGGCAGGACGGGAAAATGGCGCCCTGCGGAAAGGCGCAGATCGATGACCTTGGGCGAGGGAACCGGCGGGAGCGGCGCCGTGCTGCCGTCGAGCGCGGCGTCGTCCGGCGTGGCGGTGGGAGCGAAGAAGTTGAGTCCGGCCAGCCCGTAGGCGTCGCGCACGGCGGCAAGCGAGCGCTCGTAGCGGCCGCCGTCCTGCAGATCGAGCGTCATGGCATAAATCACGAGCACGCTGTCCTCCGGCTTCCACGGCTGCGGCGTCGCCCGGAGCACGATGTATTCAAACGGCCGGGCGCGGAGTGCGTGCAGGCCGGCGTTGACGCCGTCGGCGTAGGCTTGGAGGAGGGCGCGCTCGGGCGGCGCGAGGCCGGCCAGGACGGTGCGGGCGATGCGGCGGAATTCATGCACGCGCACCGCCTTGTCATGATCGAGGGCGGGCCGCCCGAAAAGTTCGGCCAGCTCGCCGGCGGCGTGACGGCGGAGCAGATCCATTTGAAAAAAACGATCCTGGGCATGGACGAAGCCGAGCGCCCGGGCGACATCGGCACGGGTGCCGCCGCGGAGGGTGGGCACGCCCAGAGCGTCGCGTTCCACCGTGATGGGCGCGGTCAGGCCGGGCACCACCGCATCGCCGTCAAGCTGCGGCAGGCTGGCGCGCAGCTGGAGATAAAACCAGACGCCGGCTCCGGCCGCGCCGAGCACGAGCAGGCTGAGCACGCCGGCCAGGAGGCGGAAACGTTTGACAATTTCCGGGTTCACAGCCCGAGGGCGGCGCGAATGTCCGCCACCAAATTTTCCGCCGGCGCGGCGACATCGAGGACCAGAGCGTCGCGCGGCGGTTCGAGCGCGGCAAATTGCGATTGGAGCATGGCCTCTCTCATAAAATGGCCCCGGCGCTGGGCGAGGCGCCGGTGCAGGAGGTCGAAGTCGCCGCGCAAATAGACCAGCTTCACCCGCGCCGGATCGACCATCACGATCTGGCGGTAGCTTTCCTTGAGCGCGGAGCAGGTGACGACGGCGTTTTCGCCGCGGGCGAGACGCTCCTCGATATAGGCGCGGATGGCGGCGAGCCAGGGCGCGCGGTCCTCGTCGGTCAGCGGAGTACCGTCGGCCATTTTGGCGATGTTGGCCGGGGGGTGAAATTCGTCGGCATCCCGGAAACTCCAGCCGAGTTCGGCGGCGAGCCGCCGGCCGACCGTGGTCTTGCCGCTGCCGGCCACGCCCATGAACAGCACGATCATGCGAGCAGGGATTCCCAGGCGCGCGTACTGACCGGATCACGGCCTTCATCGAACTCAATGCAGTCGAACATCGTCAGGATCGGCTTGTCCTGCAGCTGGCATTCGCGGACGCGCATGGCCAGGCGCTCGGCGCCCCCGTCGCGCCAGCCGCGCTTCATCATGAAAGCATTCCATATTTCACACTCCTCGTCGGAGCGGGGCGTGCCCCGGGCATGCGCCCAGGCGAGAATGTCCTCGTCGCTGCCGCCGGCGAGGGTGCGCTCGCGCAAATCGGTGTATTTCACGCCGAGAAAACGGCAGCAGCGGGCGTCGAACACGACCGGGTGCGCCTCGCCGAGATTGGCGACGTATTCGGGCGGCAATTTGCCGCCGGCGTGAAGGCGAATCTTGTCGAGCATGCGCCCAAAATAGACGAGGCGGCCGACCTTGACATAGGGACTGCGGAGACCGGGTACGTTTGGCATGGGAATGAGGGACGGACCGATTCAAGAAATGAATCCGGCGACCGCAACCGCCAATCCGCCCTCATTCGCGCCAGAGATAAACCGCGGTGACGAGGGCGCCAAACATCACCGTTGGAAGGATGATCCAGAGCGGACTGAAGGGCACATGCCAGCGGTGCACCGCCCAGGTCACGAGAATGCTTTTCAGAACAATAAGCGCCCAGCCGGCCATGAGCAGTTGCTCGACCCGGCGGTTGCGGGGAAGTTTGTCGCTGACGGTGACGCGCTCCACAAACGCGTTTTCATAGGTCTGCGGCGGCTTGCGCGAAAAAAGTTGAATCAGATTCGCCAACACGAGGCCGCAAGCTACCCAAAAGCCCGGGAAAAGAAAGAGCGGGCAGGCGCGGGCATAATTATTGTTTCCGCTTCGCGGTCGGCCAGAGTTAAAAGACGGCAGAAGAAGGTAAGTGCATTTTGCAAGGGCTTCAACCTACACCGCCGTGCAATTCCCCCGGCGAAAGATGCCGGTCTCACTTTATAAATATATAACTAATTGCTATAGAATATATTAAAATATTGGCACTCCTTGGGCTTACTTCTGCTAACCATGAAAATACCCATAACAGTGATCGCATTGGTTCTGGTTTCGCTGACCCCGGCTTCCCTGATGGCCAACTACGAAACGGACCGGAAGATCGAGGACGCGGCCAAGGCGTCCTACAATTATCACGCCATTCTTCAGGATCGAGTCAAAGTCAAGGCCCAGGACGGCGTGGTGACGCTGACCGGCACGGTGCCGGATAAAAATCAAAAAACGCTGGCGGAAGATACGGTCTCCGATCTTCCCGGCGTGGTGGATGTAAACAACCAGATCAAAGTGGAATCGTCCGCGCCGGAACATTCGGATGACTGGATCGCCTTCAAGATTCGTTCCATGCTGCTGATGAAGGCGCACGTGAGTGCTTCCAACACCCATGTGACGGTCAAGGACGGCGTCGTGAGTTTGACCGGCACCGCGGACAGCACCGCGCAGAAGGAGCTGACCGAGGCTTACGTCAAGGATGTCGAGGGCGTGAAGTCGGTCCGCAATGACCTCACGGTCAATTCGCCGGCGCCAACCGCCCAGCCCCGCGCCGGCGACACGGTCGACGACGCTTCGATCACGGCCCAGATCAAGTATCAGTTGTTGATTCACCGCTCGACGAGCGCGCTGAAGACGAAGGTCGAGACGCGTAACGGAATGGTTACGATAAATGGCGAAGCCGACTCACCCGCCGAGAAGGACTTGGTGACGAGGCTGGCCACCGACGTCCGTGGGGTGAAATCGGTCGATAACTCCATGACCATCAAGCAGTGAGCCGGATTAGCGGTCTTTTCCGACCGCGGGTTGTTTGCCGGTGGCGCGATTCCGCGCCGCCGGCCTTTTTTTGCCCATGCCGGTCGCCGCTGGCGCCGCCCTTGTTTTGTGCTAACGTATTTCGCCCGTGAAGTCCGGGCCCAAATCACCGTTCCATGAAAACGCTCCACCTTCTTCTCGCCTTTGCCACCCTCACGGTCGCCGCCGTCTGGCTCCGAGCCGATCCTGCGGCGGACAAACCCGCCGGTCTGGTCGACGTCACTTACGTCAACCCGGAAAAATTCACTGACGTCAAGGACAGCGATGTTCCGGACGACAGGGTCCGTGACGAGTACCTCAAAGAACTCAAAACGCACATCGAGACCCACGCCAAGGAGTACATTCCGGCCGGCTGGCATCTGAACCTGAAGATCACCGACGTCGATATGGCGGGTGATTTCGAGCCGTGGCGCGGGCCGCAGTTCCTCGACATGCGCATCGTCAAGGATGTCTATCCGCCGCGCATCAAATTGGAGTTCGCCCTGACCGATCCGGCCGGAAAGACGGTCAAGGAGGGCCAGCGCAACGTCACCAATCTGAGTTTTCTCAACGAGATTAACATCTACTTTCCGGACGACCAGCTGCGCTACGAGAAGGCGTTGCTCGATTATTGGTTCCGGCAGGAATTCGGCTCGGCCAAAAAAGTGGCCGCATCGGAAACCGCGCCCGCGCAGTGAGTGAGACGGACTCCGCCGCCCGGCTCGACAAATGGCTTTGGGCCGTGCGCCTCTTTAAAACCCGCAGTCTGGCCACCGCGGCCTGCCGGGCCGGAAGCGTCTCGGTCAACGCCCGGCCGGCCAAACCTTCGCGCGAAGTCCGGCCGGGCGAGATTGTGACCGTGCGAATCGGCCTGATCCTGCGCACCCTGGCGGTGCAGGCCGTGCCGGTCTCGCGGGTGGGAGCGCCACGGGTGGGGGAATTTTGCCAGGACCGCACCCCGCCGGAAGAATACGAGAAGGCGCGACAGCAGCGCGTGCAGCATGTTCTCGCCCGCGAACGCGGCTCGGGCCGGCCGACCAAGCGCGACCGCCGGGCCCTCGAACGCTTCCTCGGCGGCTGAGGCGGCCTGCACTTTAACCTTGCGTTTCGGCCTCCGGTCTGAATCCCTCGCCCTCTCGTTAGAGAAAGCGTTAAATGTTAGGATCTGGTGAGTCGTTGGCTGAGCGTTCGGCTTAAGTGATGATTTGAAACCCACGGTGGGAACGGAACTGGCAACAGACGGTGGATCTACGAATCATCACATGAGTAATTCCAAACTCTATGTCGGCAACCTGTCCTTCAAGACCAGCGAGGCCGACCTGCGCGCGCACTTCAGCCAGTACGGCAATGTCACCGACGTCTTCGTCGCGATGGACAAAATGACTGGCCGTCCCCGCGGTTTTGCCTTTGTCACCATGGGCACCCCGGAAGAGGCGAAGGTCGCCGCAGAAAAAGTCAACGGCACCGATCTCGGCGGCCGTCCCCTCACCGTCAATGAGGCCCGTCCGAAGGAGGAAGGCGCCGGCCGTTCCTTTGGTGGCGGCGGCGGCGGCGGCGGCGGCGGTGGCCGCGGTGGCTTTGGCGGCGGCGGCGAACGCCGTGGCGGTTTCAACCGCGAGCGCCGCTACTGAGCGCTCCCGCATTCAATTCGAGACGAAGCTCCTCGCGGGGCTTCGTCTTTTTTGTTTTGGATCAAACATGCCGCTCCCGCCTTCTTCTGCCGGTCTCACCCGTCACTTCGCCGCCTTGCGGGCCTGCACCCTCTGTCCGCGCATGCACAAGCCCGTCGTCACCGGCCGGCCGGTGATGAGCCGCGTGCTGCTGGTCGGACAGGCACCGGGAGACAAGGAGCCCAAGTTCGGCCGCCCTTTCGCCTGGACCGCCGGCCGCACGCTCTTCAAATGGTTCCAGGAGGCGCTGGGTTGGTCCGAGGACGAGACGCGCGACCGGATTTATTTTGCCGCCGTCTGCCGTTGTTTTCCCGGAAAGCGCGCCGAGGGGGGCGACCGGGTACCCGCGCCGGAGGAGATCGCCAGCTGCGCCCGCTGGCTGGAAGACGAGTTTGCCCTGCTCGAACCGCAGTTGGTCCTTCCCGTCGGCAAACTGGCCATCACGCAATTTCTGGGCGAACGTCCGCTGGCCGAGACGGTGGGGAAAAAATTCCCCATCACCTATCGCGGCCACGCCGCCGACTGCGTGCCGTTGCCGCATCCCTCCGGCGCCTCGCCCTGGCACCGGATGGAACCGGGCCGGACGCTGCTCCGCACGGCCCTCGGGCACATCGCGGCGCATCCGGCGGTCACGGGCTGAGGCGGTCCGGCCGCCGCGGCTTACTTCAGGTCCGGCGCGCCCATCCCGGCCTTCTGGGCCAGGGTGGTGTAGGGAAACTGCTGATAAAAATCCTGCGTCGCCTGCGCGTGCGCCTCGGCATCGGTGGAAAATTTTCCCTGCATGACGTAATCATGCGCGCGCTGGTCTACCCAGCGCTGCATGAATTCCTGCTCCACTCCCGTGGCGACGGCAGAGGTCGGCTTCGGCTTGCGCGGAGTGTGATGACAGCCGGCGAGACCCACCGCGCCGGCCAGGAGAAAAAGAAGAAATTTGTTCATGCAATGCTTTTGGGATTAGTTTGCGAAAACTGACGAATCCATTGAAAGACCGCGAGTGAATCTTTTTGGTTTCGCTTTGCCGAAAAATTGTTAATCCGAAGTCGCAATGAGTGACGAGCCCAAGCCACCGCCGGTCCCGCTTCGTCTCAAACCCCGCGAGACGCCACCGCCCAGCTCCTCGACCGCCGCGCCTGCGCCGTCGCCGGCCTCTTCCCCTCCAGCCGGTTCCACCCCTCCGCCGGCCGCGCCGGCAATGCCGTCGGAAGCTGCCAAGGCCAGCGCAACACCTCCGGCACCCGCGGGGAATGTCAACCCTCCCGCCTCCTTACCGCCCCCGCCCGCACCTGACACTACCAAAACTGCGGCGCCACCGCCTCCGGCCGCCGAAAAGCCGCCGCTGACGGCGGCTCCGCCTCCGCCTTCTCCGCCGACATACCGAAAGCCGCAGATCTTGCCGACGGCTCCCCCCTTTCCGCTCAAGCCCGCTGAGGCATCGGCTCCGCCTCCGCCCGTCCCGCCTGTTCCCGCCGGGGCGCCTCCGCCGCCTCCGCCACCCTCAAGTTCTTTGCCGGTGGCTTCGGGAGCCGTTCCGGCATCCTCTACGCCACCTTCCGACCGGAAGGCCCCAGCGGTCATCGGTCCCCCGGTGATTTTGCCGAAATCGCCCGTGCCTCCGCCGGTTCCGCCCGGCTCCGCGCCGGCTCCGTCCGCCGAAGGTTCCGGCAAAAGCTCGCTCAGGTTGAAGAGTCGGGAGTCTGCGAGTGCACCGCCGCCAATCCCTCCCTCCGCCCTACCACCGCCTCCGCCTCCTCCGGCCGCGGCGCCAAAGGCGGCTTCTCTGCCTCCGCCTCCCATTCCGGCTGCCACTCCGCCCCCGCCTGCGTCCGCGGCAGCGCCAAAAGCGGCGCCCCCGCCGCCTCCTCCAGCCGTACAAAAAGGTCCGCTGTCACCCCCGTCCGCTGGGGCGCCCAAAACGCCGCCTCCGCCGCCCAAGGCGCAGCCGGCGCCCGTCCCCACGGTCAGCGTTCCGATTGTGCGGGCCGCTCCGGTGCGACGGGTGCTTCCGCCACCCAAGCCGCCTCCGGCCAAAATGAGCCCGATTTTCATTGCCGTGCTTGTGGTCATCGTGCTCGGCGCCGGCGGCTATTACGGTTATATCAGCTTTTTTAAATCAGGCACCTCGACTCCATTATCCAAGCCGGCGGTTGCGCCCAAACCTTCGCCATCGGCCGCACCGGCACCCGCGGTTACGGCCAGTGAGCCCGTTTCTCTGCCGGGCCAGATGATCGACAAGGCGAAAAAAGCCGTCGACGCTCATACCCAGTCAGAGGTGGCTCCCGTCAACGAAGTCGTGTCGGAAGAGAAACCGGCGGCACCGGCTCCTTCCGTATCAGTCAACGCCCGCCCCACCGAAACCCCGCCGCCCGCTGCTGCTCCGGTCGAACCTCCGCCCGCTCCGTCAGCGCCGCAAACCGTGCGCATCGACCTCAACCCGGCCGACGCGGCGAGTCCGGAATTCAAGGCCTTCATCTCCAACCTGCGGGTGAGCGGAGTGTTTCAAGGCGAACATCCGCGCGTGCTGATCGGCAGCCGCACCTACGAGGTGGGGGAGACCGTCAATGACGACCTCGGAGTGGTTTTTGCCGGGATCGACTCGAGCCGGGAACTGGCGCTCTTCAAGGATCGCAGCGGCGTCACCCTCGTGAAAAAATATTGAGGTTGGGCCGATTGCTTTGGAAGGGGCGGTCTCACCACACCTCAACCGGGCCCTTCGGCACCGGAATGGCGGCGGTGGCCGGCGCATCGTTCGCCTGGCGTAGAAACGACGCCACCAGCGGGTCGGGCCGGAATTTTGGCCGCAGCTCGCCGTGCTCGTCGCAAAACGGCGCGCGCCAGCGCAGATATTCCTCCAGCGCCGCCTCAAAATCCGCGCGCGAGGAAATTTTGATCATCCGCCGCTTGAAGATCTTTGCCGGCCCGAAGCGGCGCGCATACCACGGCGCGACCTTGCGAAACAATTTTGCGCCCTGGGTTTCGCCGTAAAACTCGACGTAGCGGTCGAAATGCCGTCGCATCACCGCCAGCCGCTCAGCAAAGCCGGGCTCGGGCGGGAGCTCGCCGGTTTGCAGATAGTGGGCGGTGCGGCGGAAAATCCACGGATCATAAAACGCCCCGCGGCCAATGCTCACGCCGGCGCAGCCCGTTTCATCGAGCATGTGCCTGGCCGCCTCGGGGGTGGTGACGTCACCGTTGCCAATCACCGGAATTTTTTTCACCGCCGCGACCACCGCCCGGATCCCGGCGAGGCTGACCGAGCCGCTGAAACCCTGGGCCCGGGTCCGGCCGTGCACAAAAACCGCCGCCACCCCGGCGTCCTCCAGGATCTGCGCGAGTTCGGGCGCGGTGAGGTTGTCATCGTCCCAACCGAGACGCATTTTGGCAGTGACGGGAATGTTCACCGCCTCGACCATGCCCCGCACCAATGCCGCGGTTTTCTTCAGCTCCGTCATCATGGCCGAGCCGCCGCCGATGCGGACGACTTTTTTCACCGGACAGCCCATATTAATATCGACGCCCTGTGCGCCGAGTTCCTGGCAGAGCACGGCGGCGGCGCGCATCTCTTCCGGCACGGCGCCGAAAAGCTGGACGGCCATCGGCTGGTCCTCCGGATGGGTTGCCACCAGCTGCAGCGCCCGCGGATTCCGTTCGAGCAATGACCGGGCATTGACCAGATCGGTCGTGGCCCAGCCGAGCCCACCGAGCTCGCGCAGCGTCAGACGCATCGGCAGGTTGGTGTAACCCGCCAGCGGCGAGAGAAACAAATTGGAGGACAGCCGAACCAAGCCAAGTTGCATGGGGTAAATTACTTATATTAGCGGAGCTGAATGCCGGAGTAAGTTTGCAGTTTTTAGTTCCACTTGAATATCCCCATTTTAACTTCCTTCGCCAGAAATTGCATGTGTATTTCCCGGTTGTTATCGCCCTGCCGTAACTCCATCGGGCCTTCCGGGGCTGACCTCTGCGCCATCAGCGAACCGGACGGCGGCCCACCACTGGAACGGCAACGACGCGTTTCCCCGCATGGCTCGAAACCCGGCGTTGCCGCCGGCGAGCGGCGATGGCCAGCGACGGCGATTTTTTTCGCCTGCGTATTTCTCGCTGGGCGGGTCCGCGCCCAATCGGTCGAAGGCGAGGCCTCCATTCAATCTCTCAAGAAGATGAGCATCGAGCAGTTGATGGACATCGATGTCACATCGGTCTCGCGCCACGCGGAGAAACTGTCCGACGCGCCATCCGCGATTCAGGTCATCACGGGCGACGATATCCGCCGCTCGGGCGCTTCGAGCATTCCCCAAGCCCTGCGGCTGGCGGACAACCTGGAGGTGGCGCAGGTTGATTCACGCCAGTGGGCGATCAGTGCACGCGGTTTCAATGCCACAACTGCAGACAAGCTGCTGGTGATGATCGATGGGCGCACCGTCTATACGCCGCTGTACGCCGGCGTGTTCTGGGACGTGCAGGATTATCTATTGGAGGATATCGATCAGATTGAGGTGGTCAGCGGCCCCGGCGGCGCGCTCTGGGGGGCGAACGCAGTCAACGGCGTGATCAATATCAAAACCAAGAGCGCCAAAGACACGCAGGGCTTGATGCTGCTTGGCGGCGGCGGCTCACAGTTGCGCGGTTTTGGTGGCGTGCGCTACGGCGGCACCCTCGCATCGGGTATTTCCTACCGCGTCTACGGAAAATATTTTGATCGTAATAGCGAGGTTTTCACCAACGGCAAAGATGCTTCGAATGGTTGGCACATGGGCCAGGGAGGTTTTCGCATGGATTGTGACGCTTCCTCCACCAGTCTCTTGACCTTGCAGGGAGACTGCTACGCCGGTCGGATGGGCCAGCCTCTGGCTTCCGCTGTCACCGCGAGCGGAGGCAATATATTGGGGCGCTGGTCGCAGACCGTCTCGGAAACGTCCGATTTCACGCTGCAGCTTTATTTCGACCGGGCCAATCGCCGCATTCCCGGCACCTTTGCCGAGAATCTCAGCACCTATGACCTCGATTTTCAGCATCATCTTTTGATTGGCGACAGAAACGAGGCCGTCTGGGGCGCGGGTTATCGTTTGATGGAGGACCATACTCCCACGGATTATCCTATCCTGGCTTTTCTGCCCACACGGGCGACCCGCGCGCTCTACAGTGCGTTCATGCAGGACGACATCGCCGTGGTGAAGGACAAGTTGAACCTGACGCTGGGCGCAAAAGCGGAGCACAATTATTACACCGGGGCGGAATATCAGCCCAACGCTCGTCTCGCTTGGTTGCCGCAAAGAAATCAGACGGTGTGGATCGCAGTCTCCCGCGCGGTGCGCACGCCTTCGCGAATCGACGGAGAGTTCTATGCCCCGGCCAAGCCGCCCTTCTTTCTTTTGCAGGGAAACAGCAGTTTTCGGTCGGAGGAGGAGCTGGCCTATGAGCTGGGCTACCGTCTCCAGCTCCAACCGCGGTTGTCGTTGAGCCTGGCGACGTATTACAACAATTACGACCGGCTGCGCAGCACCGAGCGAGTCAATCCGACCTCGCCTTTTCCGATTTTCGTGGGGAATGGGCAGAAAGGCGAATCTCACGGCATGGAACTCACCGCCGAATGGCAAGCCGCCGATAACTGCCGGCTCTCGGCCGGCTATACGCAAGTGCATACTCGGCTTCATCCCAAACCTGGCAGCACCGACACCTCGTTTGGGACTGGCGAAATCCACGATCCCGAACATCAATTATTCCTGCGCGCTTCGTTGAATTTGCCGGATCGATGGGAAGGGAATCTCGACTATCGTTTTGTCGCTGGTATCGCCGATCAGAATCTTCCCGCTTACAGCGAGCTAGATGCCCGCCTTGGCTGGAACGCCACCTCCCGCCTCGAGTTTTCCCTCGTCGGCCAGAATCTTCTCCATCGCCGCCATCCGGAGTTTGGCGTATCCGGTCCGACACGGGAGGAAATCCGCCGCGAGGTCTACGGAAAGGTCGCATGGCGGTATTGAACTTATGCCTGCACCTCCTGCCGCGCCGCTTCTGGCGGATTGGCCTGGCGGTTCTTTTTATTTTCGGCGAGGGCGGCCCCATCCGGGCCCAGAACACGCCGGCGCAGGAATACCAGCTGAAGGCGGTGTTTCTTTTTAATTTCATCCAGTTCGTGGACTGGCCGGCCGAAGCCTTCCCGCAGGCGCAGAGTCCGCTCATCATCGGTGTCCTGGGCGATAATCCCTTCAATTCCTATCTGGAGGAGACGGTGCAGGGGGAAAACATGAACGGCCATCCCGTGGTCGTCCGGCATTATCATCACGCCGACGAAATCGGGCCCTGCCACATCTTGTTCATCAGCCAATCCGAGGACCGGCGGTTGACCCATGTCCTGGCCGATTTGAAGGGCCGCAGCATTCTTACGGTGGGCGACATGGAGGCGTTCACCCAGCGCGGGGGCATGATCCGGTTTATTACGCAAAACAATAAAATCCACCTTCAAATCAACGTGGATGCGGCCAAGGCGGCGAAGCTGACAATCAGCTCGAAATTGCTCGCCCCGGCGCAAATCATCACCTCGCAGGATAGCTGATTCCGCATGCTGCGAAACCTCCCCATCCAGAGAAAGCTGAAGGTAATCATTCTCCTCACCAGCCTGGTGGTGATGGCGCTGATGGGCGGAGCGTTCATCGGCTATGAAATTCATGAGCTGCGCACGGCCACTGCCCGGCGCCTGGCCATCCTCGGCCAGGTCATCGCCACCAACAGCACCGCCGCCCTGGCGTTCGAAAACTCGGAGGACGCCCGGGACACTCTCGCCGCCCTCAGTGCGGATCCCCACATCATCGCCGCCGCCCTTTATAACCGGCAGGGGAAGCTCTTCGCCCAGTACACCGCCGGGTCGGCCAACGCTTTTTTTCCCGAGGTGCCGGACGAAAGAATGGGTTATCATTTCGAATCCACCGATCTCGTGGAGTTCCTGCCGGTGGTGCAGAAGCAGCAGCGCCTCGGCACGTTTTACCTCCGTTTCGACGTCAATTCCATCATCCGGGAATGGATTAAAACCACCTTCGGCATCATCGCGGCGGTGATGGTCGCGGTCGTCTTCGTGGCGTACCTCCTCGCCCGCTCGCTGCAAAAGCAGATTTCCAATCCCATTCTGTCGCTGGCGGGAACCGCGAAAGCCATTTCGGAGCGCCGTGATTACTCCCTGCGCGCGCCCAAGCTGGATCACGCCGAGATCGGGCTGCTGACCGACGCCTTTAATCACATGCTCGCCCAGATTCAGGAGCAGAATCAGAGCTTGCGCAGCAACGAGGCCCAGCTCCAAACCATCATCGAGCACATCGGGGAAGGACTGATCGTCTGCAATCTGGAGGGGCGTCTGCTCCACTTTAACCGCGCCGCGCTGGAAATGCATGGTTTTGCCAGCATCGATGAGTGCCGCTGTCATTTTTCCGACCTGGCGCGGCGATTCGAGCTTTCCAGCCTCGATGGCGTCATCCTTCCGATCGAGCAATGGCCCATCGCCTGCATCCTGCGGGGCGAACTGCTGCACAACGTGGAAGTGGGTGTCCGGCGCCTCTCACCCGCCTGGCAGCGGACGTTCGAATACGGCGGAACGCTGGTGCGCAACGGCGCCAACCAGCCGTTCATGGCGGTGATGACCGTCTCCGACATCACCGAACGCAAGCGGGTGGAGTCAGTCCGTTCCCAGCTTGTCGCCGTGGTCGAAAACTCCGACGATGCCATCGTCACCAAGACCACGGAGGGGATCATCACCAGCTGGAATCGCGGCGCGGAGACGCTGTTCGGCTATACCGTGGAGGAAGCGGTGGGCCGGCCGATGGTGATGCTTTTTCCGCCCGAGCGCGTCCAGGAAGAGACGGAAATTTTGGCCAAGATGAAACGGGGCGAGAACATCTCTCATTTCGAGACGGTGCGGGTGCGAAAGGACGGAAAGCCCCTCGACGTCTCGATCTCCATTTCGCCGCTGCGGGACGGCCAGGGCCGGATCGTCGGCGTCTCCCAAATCGCCCGTGACATCACCGAGCGCAAGCTGGAGCGGGTGCGGCTGCAGTTCCGCGCCTTTTTCGAGTCGCTGCCCGGGCTTTATCTCGTCCTCACGCCCGACCTCAAGATCATGGCGGTGAGCGACGCCTATCTCAAGGCGACGATGACCACGCGCGACGCCATCCTCGGCCGCGACCTGTTCGACGCCTTTCCGGACAACCCCGACGATCCGCACGCCACCGGCACCTCGAACCTGCGCGCCTCGCTCGACCGCGTCCGGCAGGAAGGCGTGACCGACACCATGGCGGTGCAGAAATACGACGTGCGGCGGCCCGACGGCGTGTTCGAGGAACGTTTTTGGAGCCCGGTCAATTCGCCGGTTTTCGGTCCGGACCGCCGTCTGGAATACATTATCCACCGGGTCGAGGACGTGACCGACTTTATCCGCCGCAAGCAGCAGCCGGCGGCGGCCCAAGGCGAGCTGCAGCGGCGGATGGAGCGGATGGAGGCGGAAATTTTCCTCAGCGCGCAAAAAGTCCAGCTGGCCAACCAGCAGTTGAACGCGGCCAACCAGGAGCTGGAGGCCTTCTCCTACTCCGTCTCGCACGACCTGCGCGCTCCGCTCCGCCACATCGACGGTTTCATCGGCCTGCTGGAAAAGCATGCCGTCGGTTCGCTCGACGACAAGGGGCGCCGCTACCTCAGCGTCATCTCGGAGGCGGCGCGGCAGATGGGCCGATTGATCGACGATCTGCTCGCCTTCTCGCGCTCCGGCCGCACGGCGATGAACCCGGTCGAAGTCGACCAAGACGCGATGATCGCGGGGATCATCCGCGACGGCGGCTTCGAAAAGAACGGCCGCAGCATCGAATGGCGCATCGCTCCGCTCCCCCGCGTTCGGGCCGACTCGCTCCTCCTTCGCCAGGTCTGGTTCAACCTCATCGACAACGCCGTCAAGTATTCCGGCAAGGTCCCGCATCCCTGCATCGAAATCGGCTGTCGCAAGGACGAGGCCGCCGGGGCGCATGAATTCTTTGTCCGCGACAACGGCGTCGGCTTCGACATGCAGTATGCCGACAAGCTCTTCGGCGTTTTCCAGCGGCTGCACGCCTTCACCGAATTTGAAGGCACCGGCATCGGCCTGGCCAACGTCCGCCGCATCGTGGTCCGCCACGGCGGACGCACCTGGGCGGAGAGCCGCGTCGGCGAAGGCGCCGTCTTCTATTTCAGCCTGCCGGCGACCGAGTCGGCGCCGCCCGCCGACTCGCTGGCCCTCAGTCCAACTTCCTCTTTCTCATGACCACCCAAATCTTCAGCATTCTTCTCGCCGAGGACAATCCGCGCGACGTCGAACTCACCCTCGCCGCGCTTGCCGAGCATAACCTGGCCAATGAAGTCATCGTCACCGGTGACGGCGCGGAGGCGCTCGATTACCTTTACTGCCGCGGCCGCTACCAGTCGCGCCCGCCCGGCAACCCCGCCGTCATCCTGCTTGATTTGAAGATGCCGAAAGTCGACGGCCTCGAAGTCCTGCGTCAGGTCAAGCAGGACGAAAAATTGAAAAGCGTCCCCGTGGTCATGCTCACCTCTTCGCGGGAGGAGCCGGACCTGATGCGTGCCTATAAACTCGGCGTCAATGCCTACGTGGTGAAGCCGGTTGAATTCCAGTCGTTTCTCGATGCGGTCAAGCGGCTGGGCATCTTTTGGGCCATTCTCAACGAGCCTCCGCCGGGCAGCACTCACCGCGAACGCTAACGGAGCGCCGCCTTCATCCGCCCCAGCGCCTCGGCCAGGGTGGCGCGGGGACACCCGAAGTTGAGACGGACATTTTTTCCCTTCGGCGCGCCGAAGAAGCCGCCGTCGCTCAGTCCGGCGCCGTGCTTTTCGAAATGCGTCACCGGGTCGGGCAGGCCGAGGTCGGCGACGTTGAGCCAGGCGAGATAGGTCGCCTCCAGCGGTGCCTCGATCCGCAGGCCGGGCAGCTCGCGCGCCACGAAATCGGTGAGAAAATCACGATTGCCGCGCAGGTAGGCGAGCAGCGCCTGGCGCCACAGTTCGCTCTCCCGGTAGGCCGCTTCGCAGGCGGCATAGCCGAGGGCGTTGACCTCCGCCACGATGCCGGCGGTGGCGCGGACAAATTGCGCGCGCAATCCCGCGTCGCTGATGATGGCAAACGAGGTGCCGAGGCCGGGCAGGTTGTAGGTCTTGCTCGGCGCCATGAAGGTGACGGTGCGGGCCGCGATCTCCGGCCCGAGGCTCGCCGTCGGCACGTGCGTGAGCTCGGGATCCAGGATCAGGTCGCAATGGATCTCGTCGGATTGGAGAACAATATTATGCCGCAGGCAGAAATCGGCGAGGCGGACGAGTTCCTCGCGCCGCCATACCCGGGCGACGGGATTGTGCGGGTGGCAGAAGAGGAAGACCTTGGTCCGGGGGGTGACGACGCGCTCCAGGGCGTCGAAATCGATCTCCCAGCGCTTTTCCGCCGTATTCAGGGCCAGCGGCACGGCCAGCGTCTCCCGGCCGGAATGGCCCGGTGCGCTGAGAAACGGCGGATAGACCGGCGTGCAGCTGAGAATCTGCTCGCCCGGCTGGGCAAACGCCTGCACCGCGACGTTGAGGCCGACGACCAGCCCGGGCAGCCAGACAATCCATTCCGGCTCGATCCGCCAGCCGTAGCGCGCCGCCATGGCCTCGACCACCGCGGCAGTGGTCGAAGGGGTGGGGCGGGCATAGCCGAAGATGCCGTGATCCACCCGCCGGTGCAGGGCCGCGAGGACCGCCGGCGGCGAAAGGAAATCCATGTCGGCGACCCAAAGGGGCAGCACGTCGCGGCCGGCATATTTCTGCCATTTCTGCGAATCGGTGCCGCGACGGGCGGGTGAATGGTCGAAATCGAAGGTCACGGTGAACAGAGAGTGTGAGTCCGCCAAAAAACTGCAGGACGTGGCGCAAGAAAAGCCCAAACCGG
>Ga0070741_10011767_pt1 | contig 16031 bp, 14 predicted proteins | sample Coa_R1_4_FD_66440 | JGI IMG/M metagenome (GOLD analysis project Ga0070741, IMG submission 66440) | Surface soil microbial communities from Centralia Pennsylvania, which are recovering from an underground coalmine fire - Coalmine... | ecosystem: Environmental > Terrestrial > Soil > Unclassified ...
TGTCAAAGAACGAGTGTGTTTTACTCTTTCTATTTTTACAGTCAAACAAAAACACGCTCCTGTATGTGCTTGTTTTCCAGCCGAGTGCACGCCGTTCACAGCCCAGTGTTACAGAACCTGTGCACTCCTGTGCTACGTATTTCGGTGGAAGCCCGCGTCCGGCGTAATTTTCGCGGCAATTCTTTCCGGGATAGTAACTGATTCGACATACACAGCAGTGTGAAAATCCCGGCAGAAACCGCGCCGGATAAAGCGCTCGCACTTTCAATTCGCACGCCTGTAAAGCAAAAAACCGCCAACCGGTGGTTAGCGGCTCCAAGCTTTTCGAACAGCGGTGCTTAGTCGCGATCGCCCGGAGGGCCAAACTCGCCGCGTCTATCCGAGGGAATCGGCCTCTGTCCGTCCAGGTCGTAGAACTGGCGCGGGCCGTGATCCGAGTGTGCGTTGGGCACAGGCTGGTCGTTAGCCGAACTGGGCAGTGGTTCGAGAGCCCAATCCTCCAGACCTGTCGAGGGAGTGTACATGGCTTCGCTGAAGAGGGTGCCGGGAGTGAATGCCTTGGCGAATACCCCGAAAGCCTTCCCGTTCACAAACGAAGTGGAAATGTAATCTCCGACCATGCGCCCCTGGTTGGTATTGGCGAGCCAACTTGTGTTCATGCCGATGACAAGCGGGTTCACAGCGCTCCAAGTCTTCCCGCCGTCCTGCGAGGAGACGAATCCCACTCCGAGCTTGCAAGTCGATGTGCTGCAGTTGGACGTGGGATAGAAGAAATACGTCAGCGCGAGGTGAGCGGTGCTTCCTGCCGTATTCGGATCGACCGCCAGTCCCGGAATGAAATGATCGACCTTGCTCGAGGTCGGATCAATAGGAATGCGGCTTACCGACGACCATGTCTTCCCGTCGGCGGAAGTGCTGAACACGATATCGTTCGAGGCGCAACCCGAACGGAAACGGCAATCCTGCCACGCGACATATATCGTGCCATTGGCATCGAGCTCCGCGGATGGCAGCGGAGAAGTACGCAAATTACCGCCCACGAAATGATCATTAATTTGCGAGATGGTCACCACGTTGCCCCAGGTACTGCCCCCATCGGTAGAGCTGAAAGCCTGCATGCCGTTTCCTTCGAAGGGAACGACCACCGTGCCACTTGGCTGCACCAGCGGCTGACCGCCCAACCCAAAAGCATTGCGAACAATGAATGCCTTCGACCAGGTGCTGCCACCATCGCTCGAAGTCAGCATCTCTTCCTGATCGCCCAAATCCGCATCGTCGAACTCGATATAGCAGTTGCCGAAGAACGGGCTGGAGGCCGTGTTATCGCAGACAATCCACTCCTTGTCCGCGAAACCGGCAGTTCGATTCGCGGTGATCGGATTATTCCAGGTGAGGCCGTCGTGCGAGGTGCTGACGAGAACAACATTCTGGGCCGCCAAGCCAAGCGATGAAACCATCCACAAACCGTGCTTGGCGTCGTAAGCCACCGAAGGATCGCTCGCCGCCGTGAAAGTGCCGCCCTTATAGAACGTGGTGATACCGGGCAGGTAGCCATGAGTCCACGTAGTTCCGCCATTGGTGGAAGTTGCAAAGCCGATATCGGAGGAACCGCCGTTGAAAATGCGGCCTACCTGGAAGGCCGTGACGATCGTGGAACCGAAAGCAAAGGTGTCAGGTTCAACCTCGGTTTTATGCTGACTCGATGTGTTGCTGAAAATGTCGATACTGATTTGCCGGACCGGAGTCGCGGCCTGCGCTGGTGCGAAGAATACCGACGAGAATAGTGCGACGAGGGCGACGAACATACATACTCTGAGCTTTAACATTTGGGTGACCTTCTCCATGGGCAAACATTCTGAATTGCACAATATGGCGACCGGGGATGGAAATTCCATTTTGTCCTTAGATCGTGGCTAATCCTCGTGAGCGGCAAAGCAGGCAAGGGGAGCGGCCTGAGATCGGGCGTAGTCTACGGACTCCGACAATTGGCTCGGAAGATACTCCGTCTTCTTGCTCTCTGTCAATGTGAAGCACTTTGCATCCTGTGCATACGCCCACGCAACAGCAAGGCGCGTCTGCCGGTAATCGGTGCCATGCAAAGTCACTTACCAGGGGGGCTGGGCACACCTAGAATCTGCTAGAGGAGCCAGTTCATGACTATGTATGGCGACGCCCGCGCCAAAGTGATTGACGGCGACAAGAATCCCCTGCTGCGCACGATCGGCATAGCAATGGTCGCTTTATTCGTGATTGTGCTGTTGTTTTCCGCCGTGACTCGTGTCAGCACCGGTCACGTGGGCGTGCTCACTCTTTTCGGGAGAGTGACCAGCGAAGTGCTCCCGGAAGGCATGCACCTTATCAATCCGCTGAAAACAAATAATGAACTCTCCATTCAGAGTCAGACCATCAAGGAATCGGCGAGCGTGCCGTCCAGCGAAGGCTTGGTCATGAATTTGGACACTTCTTTGATTTACCATCTCAACCCAGACAAAGCCGCCGAGGTCTACCAGAAGATCGGGGCAAACTACGAGACTGTTGTAGTCGAACCCACCCTTCGCGCCTCGATTCGCGAATCCACGGCTTCTCACACCGCGAACGCGCTATACACGGGAGAGCGCGAGATGGTGGCCAAGCAGATCTTCGATCAGCTCGCGGGGCAACTGAATCAACGCGGACTTATTGTCGAGAACGTTCTTCTTCGCGACATTCAGCTGCCGCAAACTTTAAAAACATCCATCGAGGCGAAACAGCAGGCCGAGCAGGAAGCGCTGGCCATGAATTTCCGCCTGCAGAAGGAAAAGCAGGAAGCGGAACGGAAGCGCATCGAGGCTGCCGGCATACGCGATTTCCAACAGATCGTCGCCCAAGGTATCAGCCCAGCTCTGCTGGAGTGGAAGGGCATTGAAGCCACCGAAACCCTGGCTAAGAGCGGGAATGCCAAGGTAGTCGTCATCGGCAACAGCAAGAATGGATTGCCGCTGATTCTTGGGCAGTAATGGCCCCGGAATCGGCGCGCATTGTGTTTGGATTCGCTTCTGCGCGCTCGGCGCAGTTGCGCTGATACCATCAAAACGATGGCCCCTTTGCTAAAGATCAGTAATTTGTGCGTCGAATTCGGGGGCGAAGTCCGTGTTGCTGATGAGATTCCGAACACCGCGCCGGCTGTCCGCGACCTCTCGCTGACGATCGCCGCGGGAGAGGCGCTGGGCCTGGTAGGGGAGTCCGGTTCCGGAAAATCCGTCACCTCGCTTGCTATCATGCGTCTTCTCCCGCCGCAAGCGCGCCTTTCCGGCGAAATCCTTTTTTCCAACGGGAGCGGCACGCGCGACCTGTTTCGCCTGAATGAAGCAGAGATGCGCCACCTGCGTGGCTCTCGCATAGCCATGATTTTCCAGGAGCCCATGACCGCCCTCAATCCGACCATGCGCGTAGGTGATCAGATCGCGGAGGCGATTCTTGCGCACAGGCGTCCGGAACATCCCATCACCGCGCAGGAAGCCTGGAAAACCGCGGTAAATGCGATGAACGAGGTCGCCATCGCCGAGGCTGACCGCCGCGCTCGTGATTACCCTCACCAGCTCTCGGGCGGCATGCGGCAGCGGATCATGATCGCGATGGCAATCGCCAACCGCCCTCAACTGCTGATTGCGGACGAGCCTACGACTGCGCTGGACGTGACCATTCAGGCGCAGATTCTCGATTTGCTGGCGCAATTGCGCACCCGATTTGGCCTGACTATGCTGTTCATCTCCCATGACCTGGCTGTGGTCTCAAACGTTGTCGAGCGGGTTGCAGTCATGTACGCCGGCAGCCTGGTTGAAATCGGCGGCCGGGAAGCGATCTTTCATTCACCCGCTCACCCTTATACTCGCGGCTTGCTAAGCGCGGTTCCCACGTTGAGAACCGACCGTGCTCGTCCGCTCGCGACCATCGAAGGCACAGTGCCGTCACGGGACGCCCTTGCTGGCTGCCACTTCGAGCCACGCTGCGACTTTCGAACGAGCACCTGCGCGACCGTGTACCCCGAGCTGGTGGAAATCGGTCCCGGCCATTGGGCCCGCTGTCCTGTGGTGAATCCGTAACCAGCTGTTCGGGCCTCGCCGTGCGGGCCGGAGTGCGATTCCGAAAAAGGGCTCTTGCGCCCGTGACGTGCGATAAACCGCGTTTTGGTTAGCGTCTGGGTCTATAATCCCCCATTTGCCCGGTGCTCTGTGCGCATACTTCTGCTCAGCGACATTCACAGTAACCTGGAGGCCTTAGAAGAGTGCCTCACGGTGGCCCCTCCGTTCGATCGAGTTATCAACCTGGGCGACATTGTGGGTTACGGTGGCAGTCCAAACGAAGTCATCAACCGAGCGCGCCAACTGGGCAACAGTTTCGTCCGTGGCAATCACGACAAAGCCGCCGCTGGCCTGATGGACTTGAACGACTTCAATCCCCTCGCGGGATGGGCTGCGATGTGGACGCGCGAACAATTGACTCCAGATAACCTGGATTGGCTCAAGCAACTCCCGCAGGGTCCCATTCACTTCGACGATGTGCCCAATACGCAGTTCGTGCACGGCTCACCCATCGATGAAGACGAATATCTGGTGACGTTGCACGATGCGCTCGAGCCTCTGCTCTCGCTGCCTCATCCGCTGACATTTTTCGGACATACGCACCTGCAGGGAGGATTTTCGGCAACTCTCGGGGGAGGCGACGCCTTCCGTCCCGTGTATCGGACTGCGGGCAAGGCGGAGTTCTGCAACTGGCCGCTTAACCGCGATGCTCACTATCTGATCAACCCAGGCTCTGTTGGGCAACCGCGGGACGGAGATTGGCGAGCCGGCTTTGCTGTCTTCGATACGGAAGGGTGGGTGGTGAGCTTCCATCGCACGCCCTATAACGTCAAGGCGGCGCAGGAAAAAATACTGGCCGCGAATCTGCCCCAGCGGCTAGCCACGCGATTGGCAGCGGGGCGATAATCGATCACGCCGCCTTAGGTCAGATTTCTTACGAGCGCTCTGCAAACTTCGACCTGCAGCGTGCAATGTTGCGGTTGTAAACTTTTCCTATGTCCTCTTTCCCGCCTCGCAAGTCATCCAGCCTATTTCCCGAGCCCAAGGTCAGTACTCCTGAGTCCTATCTGATCGCGCATATCGATGGCGGTGCTCGCGGCAACCCGGGCCCGGCGGGATTTGGCGTGGCCATCACTGATCAGTCTTCCCGCAAGATCGCCGGCCTCAGTGAATACCTCGGCCGTCAAACCAACAATTTTGCCGAATACAAGGGCTTGCTCGCCGCTCTCAAATATGCGGTGGATCACGGATACAAAGCGCTGAAAGTGGTGAGCGACTCCGAACTGATGGTGAAGCAAATTCGCGGGGAGTACAAAGTCAAGAATCCCACGCTGCAGGAATTGCACGCCGAGGCCAAGCGCCTGATCGCCCGACTCGAGTGGTTCTCCATGGGGCACGTTCTACGCGAGGGCAATCGGGAAGCCGACCGTCTCGCCAATGAGGCCATGGACAAGGGAATGGGGCGGTCCCTTGCCCCGCCAACTATCGGTATTCCGGAGCGGAGCGAGTTCGAAGGCGTGGTGCGTGGTGGATCCATTCACCTGGTAAACGGGGAAATACCCGAGGGTACCCGGGTTCAGGTCAGGATAAAGGGATAGCCGACGGTGACTCGCCCCTATATGGATCACAGCTTCGGATGGCTATTCTCCTGACGTGTGATCGTGCACGATGTTCCACCCATCCGCAAACTTGCGAAACACGAGCGTGAACAGCCCGTGTGGAGTTTTTCCGTCCGACATGGTGAGGCGCCATGCCCCGCGCACGAATGCCGCATCCGCTCCCAGCGGCTCGATGCGGAGATCGGAAAACTCTAGATGGCCCATCTCCTTGCCTTCCGCCTGGTAGGCCTGACGATAGCGCTCCAGCGCAGCGTCCCAGCCCAGCGCAACTTTGGTGCCGGAGAAAAAAGTGAGCTCCGGCGAGTTCCAGTAACCGCTCATAAAACGGGTCAAGTCGTGCCGGTTCCAGGCATCTTGCTGCATGTGCAGCACCTGCTCGATAGCAGTTTCTTGAGCCGATTCAGAAGATCTACTCGCAGCGAAACTGGTTGCGAGCAAGATGGGAACGACCCAAACCGTGAGCACCTGACGCGAGCCCATGCGCGAACCTCCCTGACCCAACAGTGTCGCATGCGGAAGCAGGGTCGACGTAATGCTGAATTGGCAGGCTTGGAACCACTCAGTGGCTAAGAGTTCAGTGCTTCGCGCCGTAACTTTCGACTCTCTGCCAGCAGTGCCATGGAGTGCATCAGATTCTGTAGGGTTACGATGCCTACCAGGCGTTGATCCTCGACGACGGGGATAATGCTGAGATTGCGGGAATTGAGCTTGCGGAAGGCGGAGGCCAGCGACTCTTGCCGGTTCGCTACTTCGAAAATGCGGTTCATCACCGACTGCACGTAGCCGTTGCCTTCGACCCGCAAGGCATCCAGGATCTTCTGCTTTGAAACTACCCCCACCATGTCGCTCCCACGGATCACCGGGAAGTCATCCTGCAGCGAATGAACTGCCTTGTCCAGCGCGTCTTCCAGGGTGTCCGCTGGTGAAAGCGTGGCGAAGTCGGTCAGCATGATATCTTCCAATCGCACCTTCTGCAGCACCGACTGAAAGATCGCGCTGCGTTCTTCCAGTTGTGCGCCCACGAACAGAAAGAACCCTACGAGGGTCAGCCAGATGTTCGACAACATGCCCACAAGCATGAAGACCATCGAGAAGCTCTGGCCAATAGTCACCGCGCGGCGGGTAGCGAGCACCGGATCCATGCGCCGGACAAATACCGCGCGCAGCACGCGCCCGCCATCCAGCGGATAGGCAGGTAAAAGGTTTAATAGGCCGATGTAGACGTTCGCCCAGACCAGGCTTCGAAGCAGGTGATTGGAATGCAGGAAAGGTTTGGTCCAGAGCCCAATTTCGGGCGCCACTCCAAGCAAGATGCTGCCTGAAACAAACGCGAGTAGGAGGCTGAGAAAAGGGCCGGCCATGGCGACCCGGATCTCGCGCTTCCAGGAAGACGCCGCGGGCTCCGGCTTCGACTCGTCCAGCATGGCGATTCCGCCAATCGGCAGCAGGATAATGGACTTGGCAGTCGCTCCAGCGTGCATCGCGGCCAGCGCGTGCCCAACTTCATGCAGGGCCACCGATCCGAAAATAATGCCGACCAGCGCCAGGCCGCGCGCGATTCCGTCCGGTCCCTTGTTGGTGGATTCGGTCATCCAGACGAAAACCAGCAGGAATAAAAACGTGAGATGTATGCGAATCTCAACTCCAAATATCCGTCCTGCTGCAATCGACCAACTTCTCATCAAGGAATCTCCGCGTACACCATTCTATATATTAGACGCCGGCATGTGTGGCGCAGGCTCACCATCGTGCTGTGTCGAACGTGTGGACGCTATGTCTGCGCAGCTATCCAGCTATTTGGATAGTGCCATGAAGCGGACCGTTGCAAGCTCATGCGAGTAATTTCCGGACAATACCGAAGCCGGCCTTTGCGCTCCTTGCCTGGCATGGACATCCGCGCTAGTAGTGACCGTCTTCGCGAGACACTGTTTAACGTCCTCACCGCCGGCTCTCCCGAGGCGCTGAGCGGGTCGGTTTGGCTCGACCTGTACGCGGGTACAGGGGCAGTGGGCATCGAAGCTCTCAGCCGAGGCGCCGCCATGGTGTACTTTGTGGAGTCGTCGGCCAATGCGGTCGCCGTGATTCGAAAAAATGTGAATTCACTAGGCATTGAAGGTGGCTTCCAGGTCATCGCGCTCGACGTCCGCCGCGCCCTGCGCCAACTCGACAGCCTCTCGGTACGAGCGGATTTCTGCTTCCTCGATCCACCTTACCGTTTCCAGGAGGCGTACCGCTCCACTCTTGATCGGTTGGGCAACTCGCAACTTCTTAATCCCGCGGCCACGGTGATTGCCGAACACGAGAAGAAATTCGATCCCGGAGAAACCTTCGGATGCTTGAAGCGCTTCCGCAAACTGGTGCAAGGTGATGCCGCCCTGAGTTTTTACGGCTTGTGACCCGCCACTCGCCAGAGTCTCGCCGAGCAAAATAAAACGGGAGGCAGATTTCTGCGATCCCATTTCGTCCTTATCTGGCCGGTCAGCCTTGGGAGGTAATCAGCCAACCTCGCTGTTCTCGCGATTAGCGGCGGTCGCCGTCATGATCGCGATCGCGTCCGCGTCGGTCGTGGTCACGGCCGTTTACGCGATAATCGTCGCGATCACGTCCGCGATAATCGTCATCGCGGTCGCGTCCGCGCCAGCCGTCCTGCCCGAACCAGGCATTCCGATCGCGCCAACCATCGCGGTCGCGGCGCTCGCGGTACTCTTGCCGCTGCTGTCGGTCGCGCCAACCATCGTGATCGTCATCCGCGTGCGCGCTGGCCACCACACCGAACAACATGCCTGCCGACAATCCCAGGGTCGCAAGAACTTTCGAAATACGCTTCATATTCCACCTCCGTGGCTTGGATTACCCATTATCTTGAGTAATTAACCAATCAGTTAAATCAAACACCGCGTCCGGTAAAAAGTTGCGGCATTGAAATCAAGCGCTTGCGGCCACGCGCCGTGATTGACTCAGATTCAGCCCGGGCCTACGATTCCTGGGAACGAGAATAGCTTCAGTTCGTCATGTCGGAACAATCCTTGAGTTCGTCGTCGCTGGCTGGTACGCACCTGGGCCCGTACGCTGTCCGGCGCAAAATAGGCGAGGGCGGAATGGGGGTCGTTTACGAGGGCTGGGATGAACGCCTGGAGCGAACTGTCGCTATCAAGACGTTTCATCCCAGTACTGACTGCGCCAATGCGCGCGAGCGCCTGTGGCGCGAGGCGCGATCTCTGGCCCAAGTCAGTCATCCCAACGTCTGCCAGGTCTTCGACGTTCTCGAAAAAGGGGACGTCCTTGTCCTGGTGCTGGAACTGCTCGATGGAGAGTCTCTCGGTGATCGCCTCGCCACCGGTCCCATCATCACCTCTGAAGCCGTGACCATTGAGCGCCAGATCCTACAGGCTCTGGCAGCGCTGCATCCTCTCGGCATCGTGCATCGGGATCTCAAGCCATCCAACGTTTTCCTCACCCGCAACGGTGCCAAGCTGCTCGATTTCGGCCTCGCGCGATCAGCTGGCACGCCTGTTGCGCAGGGGATCTCGGAAACAGCTCTGACGGTTCCAGGAGTGGTTTTCGGAACTCCGCAATACATGTCGCCGGAACAGGCCAGGGGTGGCGTTGCCGGTCCACCATCAGACATCTTTGCCGCGGGCTGCATCTTCTACGAACTGCTGACCGGCAAGCGTCCATTCGACGGTGCCTCTCCTGTCGATATCCTCTACGCCGTGTTGCACCACAATCCTCAGCCGCTTAGCGGATCACGGGCGATCGAAGCGCTGGACCAGGTGATTCGACGCGCCATGTGCAAGCAAGTGGAAAGCCGCTATGCCTCAGCGCGCGAGATGCTCGACGCAATCGATGCAGTGCCGCTCTCCGAGCATACTGCGATTACACCGCAGACTCGAACTGTGGCGCGCTTGATCGCGCTTCCCTTTCGCGTGTTGAAGAAAGATGAGGAGACCGACTTTCTTGCCTACAGTCTGCCGGACGCGATCAGTAACTCGCTCTCAGGCCTGGAAAGCCTCATCGTGCGCTCGACTGCGATAGCCGCTCGTTTCGATGGGCCACCGGATCCCAAGCGGCTGTCGGTCGAGGCCGAGGTAGATGCCTTCCTGACTGGTTCTTTGATGAGTGCCGGTGGTTGCATCCGGCTTACTTGCCAGCTCGTCGAAGTGCCGAGTGGCGCCGTAATTTGGTCCGACACAGCCAGTTCGTCGCTGCACGACCTCTTTAAACTCCAGGACGAATTAACCGAGCGCATCGTGCAGTCGCTGATGTTGCCTCTCAGCGAACGGGAATGGCGCAACTTGCGACGCGACGTGCCCGCGTCGGCCAAGGCGTATGAGTTTTATCTACGCGCGAACCAGATTGGAGCGACTCGAATACTCGACAACATGAAGCTCGCGCGCGATCTCTACCTGCAGTGCCTCGACGAAGACCCCAAGTACTCTCCTGCCTGGGCACGTCTGGGACGGGTGCAGGCTTTCATCAACAAATTCATCGGAGAGGGTAGTCACGATTTGCAACGTGCTGACGAGTCCTTCCAACGTGCGTTCGCTTTGAATCCCGATCTCCCTCTCGCGCACAATCTTTACACCCCGCTTGAGTGTGATGAGGGCCACGCCGAGCGAGCCATGGTGAGGCTGTTGAAACGAGCGACCCACCGTCGTAATGATGCGGACCTCTTTGCCGGACTGGTGCAGGCCTGCCGGTACTGCGACGAACTGCAAGCCTCGGTCGCGGCCCACGAACGCGCCGTGCATCTCGACCCGCAGGTCGTCGATAGTGTCGCCCATACGTATTTTCTGCTGGGGGACTATGCGCGGACGCTTGAGTTCTATGGCACGAACGCTGGCTACTACCTCGATTGCGCCGCTCTAGTGGCTCTCGGCGATACTGAGGCGGCGCTCGCCAGACTCAGAGAACGCGATCAGGTTGGCACCGGGATCATGCGCGCTATCATGCGGTCTTTACAAGCATATCTGGAGGACAACGTCGAGGAGTGTATCCGTGCAACTCAGATCGACGAATTGGCTGCCGCCCGGACTCCTGAAGCCTTTTATTATCTCGGCCGTCACCTGGCCCGAGTCAATCAGAAGGAGCGGGCAATTTCCATTTTCCGTGCTGTAGTCGAGAGTGGTTTCCTGTGTGGGTCCGCTCTTCGCGGTGATACGTGGCTGGATTCCCTGCGCTCTTCACCGCAGTTTTGCGATCTTTTGGAGCTTACCCGGCAACGGCAACACCATGCCCATGAAGCTTTCCTGGCCGCCGGCGGCGAAGATGTCCTCGCAATCATAACCAAGTGATTACTACGCGCCCACCAATCGAATGGAGGATTCTTTCGGAATCAGAGCGGTGGGAGCGGCTCCTGTTTGTAAAGACGGTGAGTGTTCTGCGCAGTGAAGAAGATCACCATGATCGTCATGCCCACCAGGCCAATCGCCCCGCCAATATCAAAAAGGCGGAAGCGCCCGTGCAGCGCCATGGGTCCGTGAAAAAAGAGGGCCAGATTTCCCGCGATAAGCAGCAATCGCAATTCCGTCGGACCGAATTTCCAGAACGACAGATGGAACTCACCCAACGTGTAAGTTGCGAGGTAGGACTGGATCGAAAGCAGCAGAAAGCCAATCAGCAGTCCGATCGCAATCCAGGGATGCATGTAACCCGAAACGGCCAGTCCCAGCATCATTGCCACCGCGCCGAAGCTGTCGACCATGTGATCGACGTAGAAGCCGTACTTGGGGCGCTGTCTTTGCCGGACCCGCGCCAGATTGCCGTCCAGGCTGTCGCCTAGCCAGTTAAGTACCAGGCAGACAATGGCGGCCAGCAGAGCGTTGCGGTTCCCTCGCGCAAGCGCGTAGCTGAGTCCGGCCGCAAGCTGCCCGATAAAGCCCAGGGCGGTCAGGTGATCGGAATTCATCCAGGCGGGCATCCGCCGCGCCAGGCCAACCAGTAGCCGCTTTTCCGCCGCGGCGGTAATGGCTTCGTGAACGCGTCGTGTTTTTTGGACGTCCGCCACTCTGGTCTCCGGCTCACGGCTATGGCGCGGACAATCTTGTCCGGGTCAACCCTCTCCTGCTCCACCCGCAAAATCTACCGCAACTATTTTGCCGCGGCGGGGTTCAATCTCGACAACATAGCTCCCCAAGAAACGGGGGCGACAGAGCGAGTCAGCCCGCTACTGGGTGGCGGGCTTTTATCTTTGCAAAGCCCAACTAAGCGGCAACAGCGCCCGCTTCTTCCACCGCCGCCCGCAACTGCTTTATTGCCCACACGATCTGCTCGCCCGTAATCACAGCTGGCGGCGCTAAGAGCAGATGATCGCCCTCACTACCGTCCACGCAGCCTTGCATGGGATAGACCAGCAACCCGCGTTTCACTGCTGCTTGCCCTACCCGCCCGGCAAAATTTTTCTTAGAGGGATACGGTTGCTTGCTCTTCTTGTCGGCCACGAACTCCACGCCCCACAGCAGGCCGAGCCCGCGCACATCGCCGACGCTGGGGAGTTCCCGTAACGTCTGCAGTTCCAGCTTTAGTTTTTCCCCCAAGCTGCCTGGCGTTTGCGAATCCGCCTGGTCCACCAACTTCTTTTCACGGATTACTCTTAGCACGGCCCGTCCCGCCGCTACTGACACGGGATGTGCGTTGTAAGTGAAACCATGCAGGAACGCACCCGAACCGGCGGCAATCGCATCGACCACCTTGCGGCTCGCAATCACCGCGCCCAGCGGCGCATATCCGCTCGATAAGCCCTTTGCCGTAACCAGGATGTCCGGAGCTACTTCCCAGTGATCGACCGCAAAACTGCGCCCAGTACGTCCCATGCCGGTCATCACTTCGTCCGCGATCAGCAACACGCCGCCGCGCCGGCAAATCTCGCCCACAGTCTTCAAATAACCCAGGGGTGGAACTACCGCGCCCAGCGTTGCTCCGCTCATCGGCTCGAAGATGAATGCCGCCGCTTCATTTTTTGCACTTTCAATCGCCTTTTCTAAGTCCGCTGCGTATTCTTGCCCGCAGTTGTAGCATCCATCAGTGCAATCGAACTTGCAGCGATAGCAATACGGCATCGCCACGTGTTCAAACTCCCGCACCATCCGCAGATAAATCTCGCGCCGCCTACGGTTACCCGAAACCGCCAGTGCTCCAAGCGTCGATCCGTGGTAGCTTTGTTGGCGGCTCAGAACCTGATAACGTCCACCCTGCCCGATCTCCACCTGGTACTGCCTCGCCAGTTTCAGCGCCGTTTCGATCGATTCCGAGCCTCCGCAGGTGAAATACACTGCCCCCGCGCTAAAGTTTTCACCGGCAAAATCCAGCAACTCCCGCGCGTATTCTTCCGCCACAGGTGTGGTGAATTGGCTGGTGTGGACGAATTCCAGCTGCGCTGCCTGCTCGGCCATTGCCGCCGAAATCTCCTTCACGCCATGACCGACAAAATTCACCGCCGCCGATCCCGAAAAGTCCAGGTATTGCTTGCCGTCGGCGTCCCACACGTAGACGCCTTCACCGCGCACCGCCTCGGGAAAATCGCGATGCAGCGATCTCCGCAGTACCGCCGATCGCATGTGGAGGCTCATTGTTGTTTGGCTCACGTCGGGATTATCGAAGCCGCGCAGTAGGCGTGTCAAAGTCGAGCAGACACACTAAGAACTGAGCTGCTGAATACGCGCCAAAATACTGAATGCTAGAATCCAACCTGATGAAGCGGCTTGTCTTCTTATCTTCCCTGCTCTTTGCGATGTGTGCCTTCGCCCAAACTCCCGTTGAGATCAGCGCTGAGCCCCATCATCATCTTGTATTCGAGAACCAATACTTCCGTGTTTTCGACGTCATTGTGCCTCCCAACATCGCTACCCTCATGCATCAGCATCGGCACGACTACTTTTTTGTGACGCTGGGCGATACAGATATTTCCAACCAGATTGCCAACTGGAATCCTCCTGCCCCTATCGAGCTGCGGATCAAGGACGGCGAGACCCGCTTTGCACCCGGCAACTTCGCTCACCTCGTGCGCGACCTTGCCAAAACACCGTTTCGCAACATCACCATTGAATATTTGCAAGATCAGCAGGCCCATCAGGCTCCTCCTGTCGCCTGGAACGAGGAGCGAGGCGTGCACGTTCTGGATGGCGGCACGGAAGAGATCTTGTTTGTGAAGGACGGAATCCGCGTGTCCGAAACCGAATTGCAGCCGAAAGCTGTCTTCCCGGCACGCGCCAGTTTCGGCCAGCATTTGCTAGTTGCCGTGACCGATCTCGACCTTCGTCCGGCAACGGCGGCGGAAACTGCGGCAGGTATGCACTCGCATCAGTTCGCCGAGCCACAGAGTCTGCCTTCAAAGCCCGAGATGCGTTCCCCCTCCAGTTCATCACATGCGCCGCGTCCCGCCCAGTCATCTGCTCACTTGCGGATGAAGTCCGGTGATGTGAAATGGTTCGAGGGAGGTCCGAGCCAGGGCGTGGTAAACGTCGCAAGAACGAAAGCCAGGTTTGTGATTCTCGAGCTGCACTGATAAGTGCGGAAGAGCCCCAACTCGACAAAATCCGCACCCAGGCACGAGACCTGCTCTTTGTGCTGTCCTTTACACATCTTTACCTCTCTTGACCGACTCTTTACTCCCCCTTTCCGTAACAGTTCGTCCAATCCAGTGTTTGAACTCTGTAGCCAGTGAATGCGTTGAGAGGCACCCGCGATCGGTTTCGGCCGACCGTAAAGCGATGAACGTCTCGAACCGCAGGCAAGTGAATCCGCCATGCTCCAACATGGACCTATCAAGACGATTTTCCCCGCGTTCGAGAATCTTCTCTGGACTGCAAGCGTGGCTTTTCCGTCCTGGGCCGGGGCAATCTCTCTCTTCTACATGATGCTGGTTGGCGGCATATCCGCGATTGGCATCCAGCGCCTTTTCGAACACAAGTGACTCGGATGTAGCCGTGACCGCCATTGAACTCTCGTCCGAGGTTGGACTCGTGGCCGTGGGTTTAGCGACGTCGAACATCTGCCTGGGCTTGCTGATCGCGGGGCGATATAGTCCAGTGCGATTTTGGCCGCATCGCCGTATCAATATCTTCGCTATCCATACCTGGAGTGCGTATCTTTTGCTCGCGTCCATCCTGCTGCATCCCATGATCTTGATGTTCTCCGGGTTTCGCCGCTTCCGCCTGATTGATATCGTGTTTCCCGTCTGGTCACCGGGGCAGCCGGTCAAGAACAGTGTTGGAGCCGCGGGATTAGTCCTGCTCTTGGTTGTTGTGATCACATCGTTTTTCCGCCTGTCACTAGGGCGTCGAATTTGGAAGGGTTTTCATTACCTGGTGTATGCCGCCGCGCTGTCTGTTTTCATTCACAGCACGCTGGAGGATCCGACCCTGAGGGGCATGCCCGTTGATTTTCTTGATGGAGAAAAAATTTTTGTCGAGTTTTGCGGGTGCGCTGTGGTCGGCTGTACCCTGCTCGCTCTGCGCTACCGCTTGGCTCACAAACTACCATCGCGCGGGACATCGAGCGGCGAAACTGAACGGAGCCGGGTGGGTGAAGTTCGGCGAGAAGCAGGCTTGCGGCAATGGCGATGACTCAAGGTAGTAAACTGCCCCTTGCGGAAATTCACCGCGTTTGGTATAAAAGACCTCGTCGAGAGCAGTGCGTGGCTAGCCGGACATTGTTCGATTTTTGAATCTCTCGCTTCAGTCCGGCATCAAAACAACAGAGCTTAAATAACAAACTCTGATTTGGTCCCGGCCACGGGATCTATATTCGGGGACAAGGTTCCTCGAAGGGTTTAGCGTTCGTCGCAACAACCTCCAAGCGATCTTTTCTCAAATTGCCTGCTTCCGCCCCGGCTTGCGCCGAAAGATGGCGTCCGCCCCGACGGAAGATGCGTTCTGTTGCGCTCCAAAGTAGCTCCAGTATTGAGTGTTGAGCTCCCCGGCTGTGCAAATCACGTGGAAATTCTGTGATTGCAATGGGTTGACAGCGGCGCTTCAGAACAGCTAGCTTTAAAAGGTTTCGAGGACAGCTGGATTCGCCTCTGGGTGGATCCAGACTGGACTGAAAGCGCGCCGCTCAGGCGGAAGGCGATTCAGTTCTTTGACAAATAGGTTGAACGTGCCAGTCGTGAGTGTAAATTTTCGGGTTCAAGTCCGAACGTACTCACAAGATAGTCTTTCCGCGCTGGTGGGCATTCGTGCCCGCTCGATCGGGAAGGCGGTTTGTTCATTCCGAACAAACATCAGGTTTCAAACGAGAGTTTGATCCTGGCTCAGAATCAACGCTGGCGGCGTGCCTAACACATGCAAGTCGAACGAGAAAGCGGGGGCAACTCCGTGAGTAAAGTGGCGACCGGGTGAGTAACACGTGACTA
>Ga0070741_10011768_pt1 | contig 16031 bp, 11 predicted proteins | sample Coa_R1_4_FD_66440 | JGI IMG/M metagenome (GOLD analysis project Ga0070741, IMG submission 66440) | Surface soil microbial communities from Centralia Pennsylvania, which are recovering from an underground coalmine fire - Coalmine... | ecosystem: Environmental > Terrestrial > Soil > Unclassified ...
GTGGTGTACGCCGTCCGAAACACCAAAGACTATCGCATGTTCTTCGATTGGAATTGGGTTCTTTTTGGCATCATGCTGCTGAACGTCTGGTTCGGCTGCGTGTGGGATCCGGGTGATGCCCTGCTGAAAGGAGGCCGTTACGGGGTACAGGGTATCGGCGGTTTAGGCGTGTGGCTGCAGGGAGTATTTCCCGACGTTTCATCTAATCAGCTATCCGAGTACGCCGGGTGTATTGCGGTAGTCGCTTTATGCCGCCTCCTGCCCTTGAACCGCAGGCGCGAGAACACGGCGTGGTACGTGTTTGTTTTTCTGTTCGGATTCGTAACCATGATCTTCGGGCAGACCCGCTCTGCCCTAGGTGGTTTTTGCATTGCTCTCTTCCTTATTTATCTGCTCTCGAACCGCGTCGCACAAGGCGCCGCCATCGTCATCGGGTCGATTGCTGCCGTGTTTGCCACCGGCTTCGGCGAGTACATCCTCGATTATCTGAAACGCGGACAAAGCACCAGTCAGCTGGAGTCTTTCAGCAGCCGCCTGAACTGGTGGGAAGCCGCACTCCACGCCTTCATGAACTATCCTCTGACTGGAATGGGTATGTGGGCGGCAGGTCGCTTCGGCGTTCTGGCGAAAATCGGGAAAACGCTGACCTCTACAGTCCACAGCGATTGGATCGAGATCATCGTCGGAACTGGCATCTGGGGTCTGGTTCCTATTGCGCTGGTCATCATAGTGTCCTGGTATGTCCTCGTTCGTTGCACCATCAACAAGCGTCTCCATATGGAAGATCGCCAACTGGCATACGAAGGTATGGCAGCTCTGTCCGTACTTACGGCCCGCATGTTTTTCATGACTGACTTGACTCTGCATCCCCCATCGCATTTCTTGGTAGTGCTGGGTTGCGCCGAGTTCCTCCGCAGGCGAGTGAAGAAGGGGTACACCTTGGATGAAGCGCCGGCAATTGCCGTAACCGCCGGAGTGTAAACCCAGGGACTGACAGCGAGGAACTAAGAACCAAGATCAAGCGGAACTTCTGCCGCCACACTTATTGTTGCAGCTCTAATGTCTCTCCATTCAAAACTGAAGATCGTCACCACAAGTTGGGACGATGGCGACGCCCGCGATGTCCGCATCGCGGAACTGCTGGCCGCCCGCGGTATGCGTGGGACCTTCTATTGCCCGGTGAAGCCATTCAACGGCAATCCCGCCCTGACTACGGCGCAGCAGCGGGAGATGATTTCCGAAGGTTTCGAAATCGGCGCTCACACGATTAATCATGAAATTCTGTCCGAGGTCCCGGCCCAGCAACTGGACTACATTGTCCGTACCTGCAAAACCATGCTCGAGGATTCTCTTGGCCAGCGGATAGGCATGTTCTGTTATCCACGGGGCCGCTACACAACTGATGTGGTCACCGCGCTAAAGAAAGCGAATTACGACGGCGCGCGGACCGTCCGGTTACTGGCCACGGATACCAACTATGGTCTGTATGACCTCCCAACCAGCATCCAGGTTTATCCCCACACCCGGACCGAGTATCTGCGAAACATTGTGCGTTCCGGCAAAGCCAACCGTCTGATCGACTATGTAACCCGCCTCGGAATGGACGATGACTGGGTGGCGATCGGCAAGAAGTTGTTTGATCGCGTGCTGGAACAGGGCGGCGTCTGGCACATGTGGGGACACTCGTGGGAGATCGACGAACTCGGGCAGTGGGAGCCTCTCCGCGAGATGCTCGATTATGTTTCAAAGCGCCCCGACGTTCTGTATCTGAACAATGGCTCGATGGTGCGATACCTCAAGCAGCATTCCGCGAATTAACACTTCCAAATGAAAATCCTGCTGGTTCACAACCGCTACAAGATTGAAGGCGGAGAGGAAGTGGTATTCGATCAGGAGCGGCAGCTGCTCGAGCGCGCGGGTCACGAGGTGATCACCTACACCCGCAGCAACTTCGAGGCCGACGATTACCGCGGAGCGCGACAGCTTGCACTCATCAAGAATATTGCTTGGTCCAGCGGCAGCAAGCAGGAGGTCGGGGAACTTTTGCGCAAACACCGGCCGGACGTGGTGCACGTGCACAACGCGTTCATGATGATCTCACCGGCGGTTTTCGCAACCTGCCATGAGGCCGGCGTCCCGGTTGTACAGACCTTGCATAACTACCGGTTGTTCTGCCCGGCTGCAAATTTCATTCGTGAAGGCAGAGTGTGCGAAGAATGCGTCGAGCACAGTATGCTGCGCGGAATTCGCTATGGCTGCCACCGCAACTCGCATGCGGCAACCGCAAGCGTGGCATTAATGATCACCGTTCAGCGGCAGCGACGTGCGTATCCCGACCTGTTCATCGCGCTCACAGAGTTTTCGCGGCAGAAGTTCATTGCGAACGGCATTTATGCGGAGAAAATCTGCGTCAAGCCCAACTTTGTCGATCCCGACCCCGGCGAGCGCAGCGCAGTGGGTGATTACGCGGTGGTAGCAGGACGTTTGTCTCAGGAAAAAGGTCTCGATACGCTACTCGATGCGTGGCGCCAACTCGGTCGGCATATCCCGCTAGTCATCGTCGGTGACGGTCCTCTGCTTGCCTCAACCCGGCAGAGGGCAGCCGAACTGGGGCTGGCCAACGTTACGTTCTGCGGCCGGATTCCCCGGGCGAAGGTGTTGGAAAAGATCAAGGCCGCTCGGTTCCTGGTAACGCCCAGCCAGTGTTACGAGAATTTTCCTATGGGGATTGCAGAAGCTTTCGCATGCGGCGTGCCGGTTATCTGCTCCAGGCTGGGGGGGATGCAAGAAGTCGTTGAAAACAATAGGACAGGATTACATTTTTCACAGGGAAATGCCGCCGATCTGGCCAGCAAAGTGCTTTGGGCATGGTCGCACCCGGACGAGACGCAGCGGATGGGAAAGCTCGCTCGCAAGGAATTCGAGGCCAAGTACACGGCCGCGAAGAATTATCCACAACTAATGCAGATCTACCGTCGCGCCGCAAAGGGGGAAGCGGCCGCGATCCTGGACGAGACTGAAGTGCGTTTCAGCCTCTCTCGCGGATAGGCATCCGCAAACCTCCAAACAAAATCCTCGGTTCAGGAACCATAGTGAGCGTTGTCATCGTTTCGGGATCAGCCGGACTTGTTGGATCGGAAACGGTCACGTACTTCGCCGAAAAAGGCCTGGACGTCGCCGGTATCGATAACGGCATGCGCAAAGAGTTCTTCGGCGAAGAAGCTTCCACCGCATGGGTTCGCGAGAAGCTGAAGCGCGAGGTCCGTTCATACCGGCACTACGACACCGATATTCGCGATCAGGAAGAGATCTTCCGCGTATTTCAGGAGTACGGGCGCGACATCAAGCTGATTGTTCACACCGCAGCCCAGCCATCGCATGATTGGGCGGCGCGCCAGCCTTTTGTGGATTTCACCGTCAACGCTAACGGCACGCTGACGCTACTCGAAGCCACTCGCCAGTTCGCCCCCGAAGCCGTGTTCATTTTCGTTTCCACCAACAAAGTTTATGGCGACACGCCCAACCGTCTGCCGCTGGTCGAACTCGAGACCAGGTGGGAAATTGACCCCAAACATGCGTACGCGATCGGCATTCCGGAAACCATGTCGATCGACCACACCATGCATAGCCTGTTTGGCGCGTCCAAAGTTGCGGCTGACGTGCTGGTGCAGGAGTACGGCCGCTATTTCGGGATGAAGACCGCATGCTTTCGCGGCGGCTGCCTCACAGGGCCGAATCACTCCGGGGCGCAGCTCCATGGTTTCCTTGCCTACCTGATGAAGTGCGCGGTCACCGAAACGCCATACACGATATTCGGCTACAAGCGGAAGCAGGTCCGCGACAACATCCACAGCAATGATTTGATCCGCGCGTTCGATGCATTCTTCGAGAATCCACGCTCCGGCGAGGTTTACAACATGGGCGGCGGACGTTACAGCAACTGCTCGGTTATCGAGGCCATTGAATTGTGCGAGCAGATCTCGGGCAACCAGGTGCAGTGGAAATACGTAGAGCAGAACCGGATGGGCGACCACATCTGGTGGATCAGCGACGTTTCGCGCTTCCAGCAACACTATCCCAACTGGCAGCACAAATACGACGTACCCGCAATTTTGCAGGAAATCTATCAGATGAACCTCGACCGCTGGAGGGTAGTCGCATGATTCATTCCGGAAAGCAGAACGTGCTCGGGGTTCTGGTCGACGTGATCGATTACGAGGGCGCAATCGACTACGTGATGGCGCGTGCACGGCAGCGCCGGCCGGCAGCCATTTCGGCGCTTGCAGTTCACGGAGTCATGACCGGCGTTCTCGATAAAGAACACCAGCACCGCCTCAATAATCTGGATGTCGTACTGCCTGACGGACAGCCAGTCCGCTGGGCGCTGAACCTGCTTTATAAAGCGCCGCTGAATGATCGCTGTTACGGACCGAATCTCACGCTCTACTTATGTGAGCGCGCTGCCAAGGAGGGCTTGCCGGTTTTCTTCTACGGCGGCACGGCTTCCATTCTGGCGAGCATGCGGTCGAACCTGCTCAAGAAGTTTCCCGAGCTGATCATCGCTGGCATGGAACCATCGAAATTCCGCCGGCTCACTCCCGGGGAAAAGACTGAAGTCGCCGAAAGGATCAACGCATCGGGCGCAGCCATGGTGTTTGTGGGTCTGGGTTGCCCGCGGCAGGAAGTGTTCGTGTACGAAATGCGGCACCTGCTCTCGATTCCCGCGCTGGCGGTCGGCGCGGCATTCCCGTTCATCGCCGGAGAAGTCAAGCAGGCACCGCGGTGGATCCAGGATGCGGGCATGGAATGGTTCTTCCGCATGTGCATGGAGCCGCGGCGGCTGTGGCGTCGCTATGTGTACTTGAATCCGGCGTACGTGACATTGTTGACGCTTCAGCTTCTGGGATTGCGCTCGTTCGACACGAACGGAATTTCACCAACTACGGAATTGCTGTACGGATAACGAAACGTCAACGCTGAATTAACGGCCAGACAGTTCGTAGGCCGAAGCCAATGCAGTCGAACCGGACAGGGGGCGCGCTTCCCTGTTCCCTCCGGGCGGATGAGCACAGACACGACGATAAAACCGCTGGACGTGATCGACTCGGAACACGATGCCGGGCTCAGGCGTCCGGCCGATTCCGGATTGTCGATACAGAAACCTCCGCTCAGCGCGGATTACGTCATCGTTGGTTCCGGTCTGACCGGCGGCACGATCGCGCGCATGTTGTTCGATGCTGGGCGCGACGTCGTCGTGCTGGAGCGCCGTGCGCACCTCGGCGGCAACGTTCACGATCACAGACATCCCAGCGGCGTCCGCATTCACACTTATGGGCCGCACTACTTCCGCACCGGCTCGGAGGAAATCTGGGAATACGTGAACCGGTTTGCCAGCTTCTATAAATATGAAGCGGTGGTCAAGTCCTACGTTGACGGCCAAATTGAGAACTGGCCAATTGCCGCCAGCTACATCCGACGGGTGATCGGTGATCACTGGAAGCCTTCGTTTACCGGCAAGCCCACGAATTTCGAAGAAGCCTCTCTGGCAATGATGCCCGAGCAGGTCTATTTCAAGTTTGTCAAAGGCTACAGCGAAAAGCAGTGGGGAGTGAAAGCCTGCCAGTTGTCGGCTGAATTGGCCAAGCGGTTCGATGTGCGCCAAGACGACGAGCCGCGGCTGATGCGTCACAAGTATCAGGGCATCCCGCGGGATGGTTATGCCGAGTTCACCAAGAAAATTCTCGAAGGTATTCCTGTCGTCCTGGGTTTTGACTACCTGAAACACAAGGAACTCATTAACGCTCGCAAGTTGCTGGTGTTCACCGGCCCGATTGATGAATTTTTCGGGCATGACCTTGGAAAGCTGCGCTATCGGGGGCAGCGCCGCGAACACTCCTATCTTCCGAGCGACACCCTGGTGCAGCCGTGCGGACAGGTCAACAATCCCGATCCGTCGAACGGACCGCACATTCGCACCTTGGAGTGGAAACACATGATGCCGCCGGAGGAAATACCCCTGATCAAGGGCACGGTGCTGACGCGGGAATATACGTACAGCCCCGACGATTCCAATCACCAGGAGTATCCGTTTCCGGACCAGCACAACCATGAACTGTATAAGCGATATCGCTCGCGCGCAGATGCTATCCCCGGATTAATGATTTGCGGCCGCTTGGGTGAGTATCGCTACTACGACATGGACCAGGCAATTGGCCGCGCCGTGATGCTCGGCCGGCAACTACTCGCGGAAGGGAAAGCGAGTGCAAGCGTCGCATGAATTTGGCTTGTTCGCTGTTGGTCGTCCGGCCATCGGGAATTGGTGTAACGGGTCAATGCGAACAACCAAGCATGACAGGACAGATTTCACGGCCCCCCAGGCCATTTACTGCAGCCTACGAGTCATGCGCAGACTCGGGTGCTGTGGAACCGAACCCTCGCCAGTCCAGCAACACGGACTCGCGGAACCGTCAGTCTGTAGGACAACCTGTTGGATAGGGACCAACCGATCATGGGACTTGAGCCAATGAAAACCTCAGCAGAAACCGAATTTGCCAGCTCCATTCCGGATTACTTTTATTCGGCCGCATCGGTAACCCAGAGTGAGCGCTACAGCTGGTTGATGGAAGACCTGGGCCGTGTCGAGGCAGAGTTGAAGCAGAAGCACGCGAGTTTAGCTTTCCGCTTCCAGCTGGTGATCAAGCGCCTTTTCGACATCGCAGTCAGTTTCGTTCTTATCGTTTTACTCGCTCCGGTGTTTTTGCTGACCGCCGCGGCGGTGAAGCTCACCTCGCCCGGACCGGTCATGTACAGCCAGAAACGGTGGGGTCGGGACCAAAAACATTTCATCTGCCTGAAATTCCGCTCCATGTTTATCGACCAGCACAAGATTCTGGAGCAATCGAAGGTAAAAGAGATCGAAAACGCCGGCGTTTTGATCAAGCTGAAAGAGGACCCGCGGCTGACCATAATTGGCTCGTTGATTCGTAAAACGAGCATTGATGAACTGCCGCAGCTCTTCAACGTCCTTAAAGGCGACATGAGCCTGGTAGGACCAAGACCTCTGGTGCTGCATATGATGCAGCCATATCCCGCGGTGCGCCGGGTGCGTTGCACGATGGCTCCGGGCGTCACCGGCTTGTGGCAGATTCGAGATCGCGGAAATAACACCATGGTTCTCGGCATGATGCCGCATGATCTCGAGTACCTGACAAACTTCAGCGTGTTGCTGGATATCAAAATTCTGCTGGCCACGTTGCCCGCAGTTCTGTGGGGCACGGGTGCTTGTTAACAGCCGGCTAGTGTTGCCGGAAGGGTTTTGTGTGCAACTAAAAAGAGGCCGTGCAAACGGCCTCTTTCAGTCTAAACATCGTCGAGATTAGCCTAAGCACTTCCGTACAGGACTTCAGAAATCGTTCGGGTCCAGTAACTGCAACGGAAACGCCGGCGGCACGGGCGGCGCTTTCAGCACCGGATTCGAACGCCCCGCCTGTTTAGGATCGAACGGCACGAAACCAATCTGTTTCATCGCCTGCATATTTCTGGGAGTGAAGTTGTCCGCTGGAGGGTGCGGATCCACGAACATTGGATCGGCGATGATGGAGTGAGTGTCTTCTCCAAGTTGTCGCCAACCGTTCCAGTCCATGCGGTTCATAACCGGCCGCGGCCCGCTTAGATCACTGGTAACGAACTCGGGCTGCTGGCCTTTCAGGTTCCAGTACATGTTGTAATCCAGGAAGAACCAGTCCGTGCACTTGTCGGGGCAAGACCACCTCCCGGGGTCGGCCTGGATAGTCCCCTGATCGTAGTAAACGATGTTGTGAGTAAACGAGAAGGTGTTGCGGCTTTCGCCACCCCGCTGCAGCAGTCTTTTCTTGAAATAGGCAAAGATGTTGTTGGTTACATTGTTGTTCTGCGGTGTGTCGGCATCGAATACTTCAGCAAAGTTAACAAACAGTCCGGCCTGCGACACCCGATAGACTAGATTATTCTTGGCCACAACATAGCTCGCGCCCTGATCGAAGTACAGGCCTTCTCCGCCGTATCCGCCGGGTCCGGGATCGTGCACTACATCGTGAATCACGTTGTTGAGAATCTGATTTCCGGTCTGAGCCGAGTTCGCGGTATAGACACCGCCCATATCGCTAGTGACGCCTTGGCCGAGGTTGTATAGGAGGTTATAGGAAACCATGTTGTCGTGCGCGTTTCCCTTGCCGTTCCTGATGTTCAGCTTGAAGCCAATGCGGATCGCACCGTTGTAGAGGTCGTAAATTTCGTTGTGCGTGACCGTGTTGTTGTGCGCGTTCCCGACAAACACGCCCGTACCAATGCCTGAGGGGATGATGCGGCCTAAGCCTTCAATGATATTGTTCTCGACAAGAAACCCCTGGGGCACGCTGTTGTCGTCAAACTCCTGATTGTTTTCGACTCGCCGGCCAACCCGTATGGCGCCATATCCGATGTCGTAAAGGGCGCTGTTCACGATCTGATTTGCAGCGCTGGCCCCGAAGAAATCAATTCCCCATGCCTGGATATGGTCCACGATGTCGGCATCAAAGATGATGTGACTGGAGTTTTGAAAACTGAGCGCGCCGGGAACTTTCGGTCCTCCTTCAAAATCGCCGAGTCCTTCCGGGCCGGGCATCCAGTTGTCATGCGAGAACGTGAGTCCCTTAAAAGTTACGTACTCAAGGTTTTCGGCAATGATGAGCTGCGGAAGCTGCGGAACAATTACCGCTTGCCGATTGGGATTCTCACCCGACTTTGCCAGGTAGGTCAGCGTCCACGCGCCCTGATCGCTGGTGCAAGCCGCATCGGCGCAGCGGTCCAGATACCACTCCCCGGGTTTCTTCAAGTTTTCCTTTACGTTCTCGATTAGGTAGCGATGATTGGGGAAAAAGCCGGAGATCTGGGCACCCGGGAAGGTGGGGCCGGTGAGATACGCGATGTGCGCGCTGGTGTCAACCTCTTTAAGCCGCAGGCGGCTCATGGTCCATTTCTCGAAATTAAGCACTTCTACGTCGCCCAAGGCCATGCCGTGGTAGTTCGGGGCAATGTCGTCATCCTTATAGCGAAACCGGTCAAAGCAGACGAATCCCTGCTGGCCGCCGCGTTCGCCAAGACCGCCCGGGCGTTGTCCTCCGGGAAATCGACGCCCGCGGGGAAAGGGAAATCTGCGGCCGGGGAAACCACCTCCTTGAAAAAAATCTTGACCACCAGGGAATCCACCGCCTCCAGGGCCGGGGCGTGCGCCTGGGCGAAAACCAGGCGGGCGAGGCGGCGGCTGACTGCAATTCGGGGAGCGTTCGTTCACGATCACCGGCCCAGCGTTATACAGATATGAGTTGTCTGTAGTCCGTGGCCGGTAGCGGCGCTCGTCATTGAAAAATAGCGCCTCAAACTTCTGAAAATCGTGAGAGTCCAGCTTTACTGTCCAGACATTGCCGGACGTATTGCTCCATCCAGTGATCACGCGCCCGCCGCTGATGACCGGCTTCTCGCCGGGAAATGCTTCGTAAACAACGGGCGCATTGGCGCTGCCCGAGTCCGAATGATCAAAATTGAGAGCAGCGGGGAGAAAGTACGTTCCGCCGCGCAGCATGACGACTACGGGCCCGCTATGTCCTCGCCTGATTCCCTGCACCGCCTTGCGTGCCCGGTCCACGGAGGCGAAAGGACCGTCATTTTTCGCGGCGTTCGGCGCGTCCAGCTTGCCGCTCCAGCTGTCTTTGCCTTCCGGAGAAACGTAGAAATCCGCCCTGCCACGCGAACGTTCACTGGCTTGGTAGCCGGCCAGGACTGAGGTTCCGTAGCTCACAAATACAAGTGCAAAAACCGCTGCACCCGCGACAAAAGGCAGGCAAATGCGTTGAAATCTTGCGATCATGGTGGCGCAGATTATAACCCGGCGTGGGAAAGAAGTTTCGCGCGGCGTCCAGTGGCCTGAGGAGACATTCGAAACAATTAACGCTAATTGGGGCAACTCATGTCATCTACATACCTAAGATTCGTCATTGCGTATGTCTCCCTTGTAGCTCTCCCCATCTTGGGACTATTAGGCGTACTCAGGGCTGGGCGCGATATGGCCGCCCCTGCCGCGGTGGACGGCGCGTGGAACATTCAAGCCGATGTTGATCAACTTGCTCAGCTGGCCTGTGCAGACGCCGGTTCTGCGGTCACGCCAGCGCTCACCATCTCACAATCAGGCCGATATCTGTCTGTTCGCTTCAACAGCATTCCTGGACTGACCGCGTCAGGCACCCTCGAGGGCAACACGATCCAGATTGTGGGCTCTGTAACTCGGCCCGGTTCGCGGTGTGAGAGCCGATCCGTCTCCCTGGCCGCCACTTTAGATCCGGGCGCGACGTCTTTGAGGGGCAAGATTTCAGCCCAAGGCTGTCCGCTTTGCGCTCCGCTGGACTTTCGCGCTATGCGGGAGCCGCTGCTGCGCAAGGAGGCACGATGACTCTGAATCTCTTCATCCTTGTTCTGCAGATCGCGGTAATCGTCGCGGCTTGCCGCGTCGCGGGTAGCCTGTTCGAAAAACTTCATCAGCCTCGCGTGGTCGGCGAGATGGTGGCCGGCATTCTGCTGGGACCATCATTTCTAGGTTGGATATCCCCCGGCGTTTCGGCCTACCTTTTTCCAGTTGCCAGCCTTACACACCTGAATGCCCTCAGCCAGATTGGCATAGTGATTTTCATGTTTCTCGTCGGATTGGATATCAATCCCAAGGAACTGAAAAAGCAAGGGCATGCTGCCGTGATGACAAGCCATGTGAGCATCACGGCTCCTTTTGTACTGGCTTCTCTGCTTGCACTTTACCTGTATCCGCGGCTTTCCGACTCGAGCGTCACTTTTGCCAACTTCGCCCTGTTTATGGGAGCCGCGATGAGCATTACCGCGTTCCCGGTGCTGGCGCGCATTCTCAGCGAACGGCAGATGCTGGGCAGCCGGCTGGGAACGCTGGCGATAGCATGCGCCGCAGTGGACGATGTCACCGGATGGTGCATATTGGCTTACATCGTCCTGCTGATCCGGTCCTCGCACAGCGATGCGCCAATCTGGATGACCATCGCCGGCGTGCTGACATTTGCGCTGGTCATGATCTACGGCGTGCGCCCGCTGCTGCGCCGTTTCGAAAACAGTTACCGCATTCATGGCCGTTTGAGCCAGAACGAACTGGCTGTGATCGTTCTGCTGCTGCTCGGCTCTGCCCTTTGCACCGAGCGGCTCGGTATCCACTTGTTGTTCGGGTCCTTTCTGATGGGCGCGATCATGCCCAAGCAGAAGCAACTCGTCCGCTACATTCTTGACCGCTTCGAAACCGTGACATTGACTTTGTTGCTGCCTCTGTTCTTCGCGTCTACCGGGTTACGCACGAACATTGGCTTAATCAGCGGGCGGGAAATGTGGATGTACTGCGGATTGATCATCCTGGTTGCAATCGCCGGCAAACTGGGAGGATCGATGCTGGCGGCCTGGATCGCGGGTATGCCCTTGCGGGAAGCTGCCGGACTTGGCGTCCTGATGAACACGCGCGGGCTGATGGAACTCGTCATTCTTAACATCGGACTGGACATCAAAGTCATTTCGCCCGCGCTGTTTTCCATGATGGTAATCATGGCGCTGGTGACGACGTTCCTCACCACACCGGTGTTGGAGCTGCTCTGCCCCGACCACATGCTTCGCGTACATCGGCGGGAGGTCGCGACTCCGCCAGTGTCCGTTCCCGAGCTTGAACCGGGAATGCGGGCCGGGGACTAACCGAGATTTTGCGTCACCGACCAGGCTGGAGTTACCCGATAGCAGCAGGCGAGGAAAGCCGTATTAAAATTTAGTAGCTGCCGAAAACTCGACGAAAATAAAGGCCGCCTCAGCGGCCTTTTTTATTTGCGAGTGAACTAAGTCCTGAATCTACGAGGCGTCGTCTTCTCCCTTAGGAGTTACCAGCACGATTGCCAATGGCATCTCGCGCGGCGTTTTCGACGTGCCCGTTACAACGTGAATTGTTGTCTGCAGGATGCACTGCCCGGCATCATCGGCAATGGCTGCGGGTAGCTCTTTGTACGCCGGATTGGTATCCACCAAACTTATAGCGGCTGGGGTTGCGCTTGTCGAGGCCAAACGGCTCATCTTCAGGAGCTCTTCTTTGGATCGCACCTGGTCCGGAAACGGGTCAGATTCGATTGGTGTGAGCAGAACAAAATCCTGCGACTGGCTCGGGGAGCCTTCGGGAGAAGCAATCGACATGTGAGCGTAGCGCAAGCTATAAAAACCGGGCGCGAGCTTTTGATCGAAGGCATCCTCGCGTAACGGCTCAGGCGTGTCGGCGGGAAAAAACAGCACGCCAAGCACGGCTCCGGGCATCAGATGAGGATAGTTACCTCCGGAAGCTGAAGACGCTTTGTCTGAGCCGACGACGGTCTTTGCGAACCAGATCGCAGCTACAGGCGTCGTGACCCCGTTGACCGACGTTTCCAATTGCGTCCCCTTGGACTCGAGCGCGGCTCTCCATACTTTCGGCACCTGCGCGAGCGTACCTGACCCCGGCGATTCTACGGTGTACTGCTCCTGTGCACGCGTGAGATTCGCGACGCAGCATAGCCCCAGTGCAATTAAGGCGATTTCCCGCAATTTGCGATACACAAATATTCCTGGTTTGAGTACTGGATTGTGGCAGTTCACATCACGAAGCAGTCTTTGGCCCGCATTATTCACGCGATCAAATGCCCGTGCCCGTAAGCTTAACAGATAGCGGACTATCGGCATCACTGTGATAAATCGTCAGTGTGTCGCTGATCGTTCCCTTCACCGTCGGAGTAAAGCTGACATTGAGCGTGCAACTCCCTCCCGGCGGTATCGATCCCACGCAGGTATTCGTTTGAGTGTAGTCGTACAGAATCGGCTGGCTGTAGCTGCCAAGCACCGCCACACTGGTCACATTCAATGCAGTCGTGCCGACATTTTTGAAGGTTACTTTCTGTGGTGGGCTCGTAGTGCCAACCATCTGGTTGGCGAAGGTAAGGCTCGCGGGCGAAGCGGAGACCTCTGTTCCTACTCCGGTCAAACTCAACACTTGCGGGCTAGTCGGGTCGCTGTCGGTGATAGTTACGGTGCCGTATCTGGTTCCGGTTGTGGTGGGTGTGAGTTTTGCCGAGATCTTGCAGGTAGCACCCGGCGCCAGACTAGTGGTGCAATCTGTGCCCTTGGTGTAGTCGACCCCACCCACAATAATCGAGGAAATACTCAGCGTCGTCGCCCCTGTATTGGTCAGATTTGAACTCATCACCGCACTAGTCGTACCGACAGTCTGACGGCCAAACCGTAAAGGATTAGCCGAAAGGGCCACATTTGTGCCGGTTCCATTGAGCGCGACTACTTGAGGACTGGTCACGTCACTATCGGTGATTGTCAGAGTACCCGTCCGTTTGCCGGTTGATTTCGGCGTGAATGTCACGCTGACGGTACAAACTCCATAAGCGGGGACGCTACTGCCGCATGTGGTGGTTTTGCTGAAGTCGCTGCCCGTAAGAGCAATGCTGCTGATCGAAAGGTTTGAACTACCGAAATTGCTAACACTTACCGTTTTTACCGCGCTAGCTTTTGCAACTTTCTGCGGCGGAAAGTCGAGCGCAGTGGTGGACGCCGGAGAGCAATTGCGGGTTTGCAGGACCAACGGTGCAAGCGGCTGCTGAGCAAAATCAAACGAATCCAGGGTGTCGTTGGCGGTCTGATCACGTAAGGTGAGAGGAGCCAGGTTGAAACGCTCCTCCACCAGCTTCAGGAACGAAGCGAATTCGTACTGCGTATGAGAAATGTACCCGGGCCGCGCGTAAGGTGAAATGATGAGGAGGGGCACCCGCGGTCCCAAACCATAATAATCGGTTTGAGGCGGTGGTACGTGGTCGTAAAAGCCGCCAAACTCGTCCCAGGTGATGAACACGACGGTCGAGTTCCAATCCGGTCCTTGCATTATCGCGTTCAGATGCTGGACGGTCCAGTTCTCGCCTGCGCACATGCTGCGGGTGGGGTGTTCCATCCACGGCGATCCAGTCACCACCCAACTCACCGAGGGCAACGTGCCGTTTGCCGCATCCGTGAGCAGCTGATCCGAGGGGACGACCTTTTGCCACAACGAGGTGTTACGGATGCTGTCGATGGCATCGAGCGGATTCCAAATCGATTCCCCGTCGGCATAATATTTCCAGGAGATGTTGGCTGCCTCAAGCGTGTCAGCAAGTGTCTGAAAACTAAAGCAGGGGAACTGACTCGATACATGGCCCTGAGTATCGATCACGGTGACAGCCGCTCCCGGCGTATCGCAGCCAATGCCATTTTTGCTGATGTTGCTGATGACTCCACCCGATTGGGCGGCGACGGTATAAAGATGGCTGGGGAAACTTTCGGCGTGAATAGCTGAGAAATGCTGATCAGCGAGCACAAAATTTCTCGCATATGCCCAGTAGTTGGGGATGTCCTGCTGGGTGAACTGGGTGTAGCACAGATAATCCTGGTTGGCTGTGCACGCGAGGGAAGGACTGGCCGCACCGATCAGATCGAAACTATCCATTTTGCCGTTGTTCATCGCCTGCAAGGTTGCGAGCCAACTGTGACCAATGTCTCGGGGTGTGACGTCGGGTGACCGTCCCAGTGGAATTACTTGTCCCGTCGAGGTAAGGCCGGTGGTCGCCCCATAGGGAGGAGGTTCGAACGCACCAAATAAATGATCGAAGGAGCGGTTCTCCTTCACAATGAAAATAAAATGTTTAATGCTGCTTAGATCTGCGGCGGGACGCGGCTGTTCCTGGGTGGATGCAGTGCCACACAGAAGCACTCCGATCACGATGCAGTATGCAGCAAAGCGTCCCTGGTTCGTCGGGGGAACTCCCAACATGACGGCTCCTTGGTCAGATTCGGCGGGAAGCACTGCGCAAGATATCTCAGCTCAAAGCAGAGGGAAGGCGCACTCACCGGCGTACCATTATCCGCAAGGCAAGTCCCAAGTCAAGGAGCCATCCTTCTCTAATGGGACGCCCCAGCGAGGCGGCGCGGCGTGCGATAGGAGTGGCATTTTCGGACCTGCCCAGAGCCAGACACGCTTGCTTTTAGTAAGCGGTCGGGCTCATCACCTGCAGCGGAAATGCCGGAGGAACCACTGGTGGCGTGAATGCGTTTGTGGTGCGTCCAGCCTGGCTGTAGCTGAACGGCACAAACCCGCGCGAGAAGGCAGTCGAGCTCGCCTGCACGGTGAAGTCGTCGTTGGGGTAGTTGGGATTCGCGAACAGCGGGTCTTGGATGACCGAATGCATGTCTTCGCCCATGTTCTGCCACTCCGAGAAGTTGTGCCGGGTTACCACATACGTGGATGGGTCTGTCGTGATAAACATCGGACTGCCTGACACGTTCCAATAAGTGTTGTAGTCCAGATAAAACCTGGTAGAGCACGGTACTGGCTGACCGGTTTTGCCCACGTCGCTGCATGACCACTTGCCGCCCTGGAGCTGGGCTACATCGTAATAAACGATATTGTGGGTGAACGAGAACGACGCTGGGTTGTCGCCGCCGCGCTGAATGGTTTTGTTTCCGAAAGCGAAGATGTTGTTGTCGACTACGTTGTTCGTCGGAAACGTATCAGTTACCACATCAGACATGTTCTGAAAGAACGCCGCCCCGCTGGTGCGATAGACGAGGTTATTTCGTGCCACCACATTCGACGTGCCCTGGTCAAAATATATGCCGTGGGCGCCGTAGCCCTCCGCGTCCTGCCAGTTGTGGGTAACATCATGAATGACATTGTTCAGCAGCTGATTGCCGGTCGTAGCTGAGGTCGCGAGATATATGCCGCCCATGTCACTGGTGACGCCCTGGCCCAGGTTGTAGAGCAGATTGTGGGATACCAGATTGTCGTGCGCATTCCCCACGCCAGTACTGATGTTGAGTTTGAAACCAATCTGGATCGCGCCAGTATAGAAGTCATGAATCTCGTTGTGGGTAACCGTGTTGTGATGCGAGTTGCCGACCCATATTCCGGT
>Ga0070741_10011769_pt1 | contig 16031 bp, 17 predicted proteins | sample Coa_R1_4_FD_66440 | JGI IMG/M metagenome (GOLD analysis project Ga0070741, IMG submission 66440) | Surface soil microbial communities from Centralia Pennsylvania, which are recovering from an underground coalmine fire - Coalmine... | ecosystem: Environmental > Terrestrial > Soil > Unclassified ...
CTTCTGGCGCAGCGCCGCCCGCGCATCCTCGTCGAGTGCGGACAGCGCCTCGCCTCCCAGCACGACCTCGCCGGTGGAGGGGCGATCGAGCCCGGCGAGCAGCGACAACAAGGTGGTCTTGCCGGAGCCGGATGCACCGACGATCGCCACCGACTCGCCTTCCACGACGTCGAACGTCACGTCGTCGAGAATGGTGAGCGGCTCGTCGCCGCTGCGCACGGTCTTGCCGAGCGCGCGTGCGCTCAGGATCGGGGAGGACATGGAGTCGGATTGAGTGCGCGCCGGCATCATCGTGAACGGCGCGCGGCCCCGCGGCGCGGTTTTCGCGCCACGGCCGGAACGATCGCGGACCGCGGTGGTCCCTCAGTCGTCATTTTACGCTGTGCCTGCGATACGCAATGCGTTGCCTCTACAATTCGCGCGTGCGATCCGTGAACGCGGCATCCGGGCGCTTTTCTAGACGTGGCGCGCTGACGCTGATCGGCGCCGCGCTGCTCTCGCTCGCGCTGCCCGCCAGCGGCCAGAAGAGCGCGCCCGTGCTGCTGGTCGTGGGCGATTCCATCTCGGCGGGGTATGGCCTGCCACCGGATCGCGGGTGGACGCGTCTCTTGCGCGAGCGCCTGCAGGCCGAAGGCTACCGTTATCGCGTGGTCAACGCGAGCATCAGCGGCGACACGACCGCAGGCGGCCGCGCGCGCTTGCCCGCCCTGCTGCGCGAGCATCATCCGGCGGTCGTCGTGATCGAGCTCGGGGGCAACGACGGCCTGCGCGGCGGCGACATCAATGCCATGCGCGACAATCTGGACGCGATGGTCGCGATGGCGCAAAAAGCTGGCGCGCGCGTGCTCGTCGTGGGGATGCGGATGCCGCCCAACTACGGGCCTGCGTACACGCGTCAGTTCGCGGCGGCGTACAGCGACGTCGCACGCAAGCGCAACGTACCGCTGGTGCCGTTCTTTTTCGAGGGCTTCGGCGAAAGCGACCAATGGTTTCAGCCCGATCGCGTGCATCCGACCCTGGCTGCGCAGCCACGGCTGCTCGACAACGTGTGGCCGGCACTGAAACCACTGCTGGACAGACGCGCGTAGCCATGCGATGAGCCCGCCCGTGCCACGCATCGTGTCCGTGGAGGCGCTCGACGATTATCGCGAGCGCATCGACGTGCGCAGTCCATCCGAATATCTCGACGATCATGTGCCGGGCGCGCAAAGCCATCCCGTGCTCTCCGACGAGGAGCGCGCGCTGATCGGAACCATGTATGCGCGAGACGGCGGATTCGCCGCCAAGCGCGCGGGCGCGGCGCTCGTCTCCCGGCACATCGCGGACATGCTGGAAAACGACTTCCGCGACAAGCCGCGCGATTGGGCGCCGCTCGTCTATTGCTGGCGCGGCGGCAAGCGCAGCGCTTCGCTTGCGCACATCCTCAACGAGATCGGCTGGCGCGTCGTGCAGCTCGAAGGCGGTTACCGCGCTTTTCGGCGCCACGTGCGCGCGGAGCTCGAGCGCCTTCCGATCGGTCTCGATCTGCGCGTCGTCTGCGGCCTCACGGGTTCGGGCAAAAGCCGTCTTCTCGCGGCGCTCGCGGCCGAAGGCGCGCAGGTGATCGATCTCGAGGGACTCGCCGCGCATCGGGGCTCGCTGCTCGGCGACCTGCCCGACGCGCCGCAGCCTTCGCAAAAGCGATTCGAGACCCTGGTCTACGAAGCGCTGCGCACGCTCGGTCGCGCGCGCCCGATCTACGTCGAATCGGAGAGCCGGCGCATCGGCAAGCTGCAGGTTCCGGAGTCGCTGCTCGCCACCATGCGCGCCGCGCCCTGCGTGCGCGTCGAGCTCGCGTCGGCGCTGCGCGTGGCCCTGTTGCGCGAGGAATATGCGCACTTCCTGGACGACATCGACCGGCTCGAGCAACAGCTCGCCGCCCTGGTTCCGCTGCACGGGCGCGACATCGTGGCGCGCTGGAATGCAGCCGCCCGCGCCGGCGCCTGGGACGAGTTTGTCGGCGCGCTGCTCGCGCAGCATTACGACCCGACGTATACGCGCGCCATGGATCGCAATTTTCCGCGGCATTCCGAGGCACGCGTGGTGCAGCCGCAGGCGATCGACATGGCGCATTATCGCGAGATCGCGCGCTCGCTCATGGCCGAGGAGGTCGCGCGCGGCGACGAGGCCCGCGTGGGGAGTCCGGCATGACCGATTACGCCTTCCGCATCGTGAACGTGTTCGCCGAAGCGACGCTCGCCGGCAACCCGCTGTGCGTGTTCGAGGATGCGCGCGGGCTCGACGCGGCGACGATGCAGGCGATCGCGCTGCAGTTCAACCTGTCCGAAACGACCTTCATCCTGCCCTCGGAGCGCGCCAGCGCGCACGTGCGCATCTTCACGCCTAGCTTCGAGATGCCCTTCGCTGGTCATCCCACGCTGGGCACCGCGCATGTCGTGCGTTCGATCGGCCGTGCGGGCGACGCGCTGACCCTCGAGATGAAGGCCGGCATCATCCCGGTTCGTGCCGACGCCGACGTGTGGACGCTGCAGGCCAATGCGCCGCGCCATCGTCCGGCCAACGCCTCGCGCGAAGAGCTCGCCGCCATGCTGGGCCTGCAGCGCGAAGACGTTTCCGATCGACCCGCTTTGTGGGTCGATACCGGTTCCGATCAGCTCGTCATTCCGCTCGCGAGCGTCGATGCGGTCCGACGCGCGTCGCCCAGGGCCGATCTCTTGCACGAGCATGGCAGCAACGGCAGCCGCGCGCTCGCCTACGTCTGGGCGCGCGACGATACTGTGCCGCCGACCGACCCGGAGCCCGTCATCGCGCGATTCTTTTTTTCCAAATACGGGGCCGTGGTCGAGGATCCCGGCACGGGCTCCGCCTGTGCCAACCTCGGAGGATGGCTGATCGCCACGGGCGCACCTTTGCCACAACGCCTGGCGATCGCGCAGGGCTCGGCCGTCGGCCGGCCTTGCCGGCTGCTGCTGGAGGTGGCGCAAGACGGCCGGATCCTGGTCTCTGGCCGGGTGATCGAGGTCGGGCGCGGTACGCTGTCGCTCTGAGCTTCCCGTACACTGCAGCGCGTCGTCTGCAGCACAAGACCGCGGTTACGCCTGGTTACATCCTGCCCGCGCGCCGGCGTCAACACTTCGTTATCCTGCGGCGTTCTAGGCCGGGACAGGCAACGGCTTGTCTTCGAACAACCCAGACGGGAGGCCACGTGAAATTACGCATCCTTGCAGTCGCACTACTCGCACCCTTTGCCGGCGCCGCGATGGCGGGCACCCATGATCCGGTCGTGAACGAGCGCCAGGCGATCCAGCACGAGCGCATCGAGCAGGGCATCGCCTCGGGTGAGCTCACGAAGAAGGAAGCGGCGCGCCTGCGCACCGAGCAGCGTGCGATCCGCGCCGAAGAGCGCGCTTTCAAGAGCGACGGGAATCTTACGAAGAACGAACGCAAGCAGCTGGAGCGCGATCTCAACCGGTCGAGCCGCGACATCTACAACCAGAAGCACGACGCGCAGGTTCGCTGATGCTGCGCTGGGTTGTCCTGATCCTCGGCCTCGCCTGCGCGACCTCGCTCGCGCAGGCGGCGCCCAGCGATGTTCTGACGTATGACGATGCGCGCCACCTGCTCTCGCGCACCGGATTCGGTCCGACCGATGCCGAAGTGCGCGCCTATGTGGGCCTCACCCGCGCCGACGCCGTGGCACGATTGCTCGCCGGCACACGCACGACTGCGGTGACCCCGTTGCCGGCCTCGCTCGCCGATACGACTCCGCTGTCCTTGCCGCGCGGCGCCGCTGCAACGCCCGAAGAGCGCAAGGCGTTCGTGCGCGAGCAGGTGCAGGAAGGGCTCAAGCTTCGCGGCTGGTGGGTGCAGGAGATGCTGGCGACGCCCTCGCCGCTCACCGAGCGCATGACGCTCTTCTGGCACAACCATTTCGTTTCGGCGCAACCCAAGGTGCGCATCAGCCGCATGATGGCCGTGCAGAACGCGACCCTGCGCGCGAACGCGCTGGGCAACTTCGGCACGCTGCTGCACGCGATCGCCAAGGACCCGGCGATGATCGTGTATCTCGATGGCGCGCAAAACCGCCGTGGCGCCCCCAACGAGAACTTCGCGCGCGAGGTGATGGAGCTCTTCACGCTGGGTGAAGGGCACTACGGCGAGGCCGACATCAAGGAAGCCGCGCGTGCGTTCACCGGCTGGAGCGTCGATCGCGCGCGCGGCGCCTTCGTCATGCGGCCGCTGCTGCACGACGACGGCATGAAGACGATTTTCGGCAGGACCGGGCGCTTCGATGGCGACGACGTGCTCGATCTCCTGCTCGCGCGCCCCGAGACCGCGACCTTCATCGTCACCAAGCTGTGGCGCGAATTCATCTCGCCCGAGCCCGACGCGAAGGAAGTGGCGCGCATCGCGCAGCATTTCCGCGAGGCTCGCTACGACATCAAGGTTGCCGTGGGCGACATCCTGCGCTCGGATGCTTTCTATGCCCAGGACAACCGCGGCGTGCTGGTCAAGTCGCCGGTGGAGCTCGTCGTCGGCACGCTGCATCAGCTCGATCTCGCACCCGCCGATACCGTGCCGTTTGCGGTGGCGATGGCGGGGATGGGGCAGAACCTCTTTTCCGCGCCCAATGTGAAGGGCTGGCCGGGCGGCGAGGTGTGGATCAACACCAGTACGCTGCTGGCGCGCAAGCAGTTCCTCGAGCGCATCACGCGTGGCAACGACGGCGCCGCGCCGGCCATGGCGAGCGCGATGGCCGGCGATATGCCGATGCAGGACAGCATGCGTCCGGCCCCGCGCCAGGTGATCGCTGCGAACGGCATCGTCGACGAGGACAAGCTGCGGGCGCAGCGTTTCGCGCGCCAGGTGCAGCGGGGTCTTGCCAGCGTCCATTTCGACAGCGCGCGCTGGATGGCGGCATTTCCCGGCAGGAACGCACGCGAGCGCAACGATGGGAGCGAGCGCCTCCTGCTCGCGACGGCAGCACAGCAGGCGCCCGACAGCACCACGGACCCGCTATCGTTCGTGCGCGCCATCCTGCTCGATGCCGCCTACCAGGTGAAATGAAGGTTCGGGAGCAACATGAAGCGTCGTGAATTCCTGAATGGCCTTGCCGCTGTAGGTTCGGCGACCGCCCTCGATCTCGCATTCGGTCACGCGAGCGTGGCCTGGGCGGCACCCGCGGGCGCCGACTATCGGAAGCTCCTCGTGCTGATCGAGCTCAAGGGCGGGAACGACGGGCTCAACACCCTGGTGCCGTACGCCGATCCAACGTATTACGCGCTGCGCCCGAAGCTCGGCATACCGCGCGAGGCCGTGCTGCAGCTCAGCGATCGCGCCGGTCTGCATCCATCGCTGGCGGCGCTGTTGCCGTTGTGGCACGACCGGCAAATGGCCGTCCTGCAGGGCGTGGGCTACGACGATCCGAACCTCTCCCACTTCCGCTCGATCGAGATCTGGGACACCGCCTCGGACACCAGCACCTATCTGCAGGATGGCTGGCTTACGCGCACGTTTGCCAATGCCGCAACGCCGCGCGATTTCGCGGCCGACGGCGTGATCATCGGCACCAACGACCTCGGGCCGCTCTCGGGCAGCGGCACGCGCGCGATTGCGCTCGCCAACACCGATCAGTTCCTGCGCCAGGCGAAGCTTGCGAACCCCGAGGGTCATGCGCGCAACCGCGCGCTCGAGCACATCCTCAAGGTCGAGGCCGACGTGCTGCAGGCGGCCTCGCACCTGAACGGCCACCACGACTTTGCGACGTCGTTTCCGCAAACCGCATTCGGCAACGCCATCCGTACCGCGGCACAGGTCGTTGCCAATCCTGCCGGTGTCGCGGTCGTGCGTGTGACCTTGAACGGTTTCGACACCCACAGCGGTCAACCCGGCACCCAGGAGCGCCTGCTGCGTGAATTCGCCGAGGGCCTCGCCGCGTTGCGCGCGGCGATGATCGAGCTCGATCGCTGGAACGATACCCTGGTGCTCACCTACGCGGAGTTTGGCCGGCGCCCGCGCGAGAACCTGTCACAGGGCACCGATCACGGCACGGCCAACGTGCACTTCGCGCTGGGTGGAAACGTTCGTGGCGGCATGTACGGTGCCGCCCCGGCGCTCGATCGTCTCGACGGCAACGGCAATGTCGCCCATGCCATCGAGTTTCGCAGCGTTTATGCGACCGTGCTCGAGAGCTGGTGGGGCGTGCCGTCGCGATCCACGCTCGGCGGAAGCTTCAAGCCGGTGCCGTTCCTGCGCGCCTAGGGCTATGCCGGCCCGGAGTTCGCGTTCCACGCATTGAGGAACTCGATCCAGTGCACCGCGCCGGTCGCGCCGATCTTGTCGCGCGCGAGGGCAACCTCGTTGCGATATTCCTCGTGTGTCACCGCGCCGCGCAGCAGCTGAAAGCGCAGATAGAGAAGATACGTGTTCATCACGTCCGTCTCGCAGTAGCGGCGCACCGAGTCGATCTCGCCCGCCAGCACGGAGGCATGCACCGCGCTGCCGTCCATTCCCACCTTGCCCGGGAAGCCGCACAGACGCGCCATCGCGTCCAGGCCGGCGGCAGCGCGCGGCTGGAAGCCCGAGAGCACGTCCATGAGATCGACGTGGCGCGTGTGATAGCGGTTGAGATAGTTGTTGTAGCGAAAGTCCTTGTCGTCGTCGCCCCAGTCCCAGTACCGCGCCGCCGAGATGCCGTGCGCCATGGCGCGGTAATGCAGCACGGGCAGGTCGAAGCCGCCGCCGTTCCATGACACGAGCTGCGGCGTGTAGCGCTGAATGCCGTCGAAGAAGCGGCGGATGAGCTCCGGCTCGGCATCTCCCGGATCGCCCAGCGACCACACGCGAAACGTATTGCCCTCGCGCAGCGCGCAGGCGATGGCGACCACGCGCTGGAATTGCAGCGGCAGGAAATCGTTGCCGCTTTGCGCGCGGCGCTGCTGGGTCGCCCAGTCGAGCAGGCCGGCATCGTCGACGCTTGCGGCCACGCCGTTGACGCGGCGCAAGCCGTCGATATCGGGAATCGTTTCGATGTCGAAGACGAGGACCGGCGTCACGCGGGGAACACCCCGGTGGAGAGATAGCGGTCGCCGCGATCACACACGATGAACACGATCGTCGCGTCGCGGACCTCGCGCGAGATGCGCAGCGCGATCGCGCATGCGCCGCCGGACGAGATGCCGCAGAAAATGCCTTCCTTGTTCGCGAGCTGCCGGGTCATGTCCTCGGCCTCGGCCTGGCTCACGTTCTCCACCCGATCGACGCGCGCGGCGTCGAAGATGCGCGGCAGGTACGCCTGCGCCCACTTGCGAATGCCGGGAATCGTGGAGCCCTCGGAAGGCTGCGCACCGATGATCGTGATGCTCCGGTTCTGCTCCTTGAGGTATTGCGAGACGCCCATGATGGTGCCGGTGGTGCCCATCGCCGACACGAAATGGGTGATGGAGCCGCGAGTGTCGCGCCAGATCTCGGGGCCGGTGCCGCGATAGTGTGCGAGCGGATTGTCGGGATTGGCGAACTGATCGAGGATGATGCCCTTGCCGCCGGCGCGCATTTCTTCCGCGAGATCGCGCGCGCGCTCCATGCCGCCTTCCTTTGGCGTGAGGATGAGCTCGGCGCCATAGGCCGTCATCGATTGCCGACGCTCGAGGGACAGGTTGTCGGGCATGATCAGGATCATGCGATAGCCGCGCATCGCCGCGACCATCGCCAGCGCGATGCCCGTGTTGCCCGAGGTCGCCTCGATCAGCGTGTCGCCCGGCCGGATGGTGCCGCGCTTCTCCGCCTCGACGATCATCGACAGCGCCGGACGATCCTTGACGCTTCCCGCGGGATTGTTGCCTTCGAGCTTCGCGAGCACCACGTTGCTGGTCGTGCCGGGCAGGCGTTGCAGGCGCACGAGCGGAGTGTTGCCGATCGTGCCTTCGAGCGTCGAGTAGGGAGGGCGTGCGCTGGGCATGCCTTATTGTAGCGGACCCCATGAACGCAAACCCCGCCGTGGGGCGGGGCTCGACCGGCCGGATGCGGTACGTTTCAGCGCTTGGCCTTCTCGTCCGTCGCGGACTTCTCGTCGGCCTTGCTGCTCGACTTCTTCTGCGCGGCCTTGTCCGATTTGGCGCTCTTCTCGCTCTCGGCTTTGTCGGACTTCTTCGACCGCGATGATTTCTCCGCCTTGCTCTCGGACTTCCCGGCGGTTTCGGCATTGGCGGTCTTCTCCGACTTGGCCGTCTTCTCGGATTTCGCGGCCTTCTCTGCTTTCGGCTCCGATTTCGTTTCCGTCCTGCTCGCGGCCGGCATGCCGGTGTTCGCACCCGACACGCTGATGTCGTTCTTGATCTTGCCGAACTCGCCTTCCTTGATGCCCTTGACCTTCATGATGTCCTCGGGCGTCTTGAAGGGTCCGTTCTGCTTGCGATAGTCGATGATCGCCTGCGCCTTGACCGGACCGATCCCCGGCAGCGCATCGAGCTCTTCCTTCGTGGCCGTGTTGATGTTGACCGCGGCAAGTGCGATTGCCGAAACAAAGAGCAGGATGAGCGACAGCAGGATGCGTTTCATGGTGATCTCCTCGTGGTGAGCAAAGCAATCAGCGATTATGCAGCAATCTCCTCGCGCAGCAGCGTGGCGGCGTACGCCGGCACCGCCTCCTGCACCGTTTGCATGGGCGCGCGGTAGCCCGCGGCGCGCAACTGCGACATGTCGGCCTCGGTATAGCTTTGATACTTGCCGAGGAGCGCCGGCGGAAACGGCACGTAGCCGATCACGTTCTGCTCCACCAGGGCCGGCAGGGATAGCGCCGGCTGTCCTTGCGACGCGCGCACCGCGTTGACCGCCGCCACCGCAACGTCGTTGAAGGTCGCCGACTTTCCGGTGCCGAGATTGAAAACGCCGCTGCGTTCGGGATGATCGAGGAAGTCGAGGTTCACCTTGACCACGTCCTCGACCGATACGAAATCGCGCCGCTGCTCGCCCGCTGCGTAGCCCCCCGAGCCTTCGAAGAGCTTCACCCGTCCCTCGCGGCGATATTGCTCCACGAAGTGATAGGCCACCGAAGCCATGCGGCCCTTGTGCTGCTCGCGCGGTCCGTACACGTTGAAATAGCGGAACCCGACGATCGGCGCGGTGCGATCCTTCAGCACACGCCGCACATACTGATCGAACAGGAATTTGGAGTAGCCGTAGATGTTGAGCGGCGCCTCGTACCTGCGCTCCTCCCGGAACACCGGCCCCGTCCCGTACACCGACGCGGAGGAGGCGTACAGGAACGGCACATCGTTGTCCTGGCACCACTCGAGCAGGGCGACCGAATACGCGTAGTTGTTGCGCATCATGTAGCGGCCGTCCGATTCCATCGTATCGGAGCATGCGCCCTGATGCAGGATCACCCCGATGTCGTCGTCGAAATCGCCTTCGCCAAGGCGCTGCAGGAAGTCGTCCTTGTCGATGAAATCCGCGATCTCGCAGTCGAGCAGATTGCGGAACTTGTCGGCGCGGGTGAGATTGTCGACGGCGAGGATGTCCCGCTCGCCGCGCACGTTGAGCGCCTTCACGAGATTGGAGCCGATGAAGCCGGCAGCGCCGGTGACGACGATGTACACGTGGACTCCGGAAAGAATCAGACCTCGAGATCGACGCGCGAGGTGGTGGTGACTTCGACGGGAACGCGCGGCGCAACCGCGCACAAGAGTTCGTAGCCGACGGTCGATGCCGCGCACGCGACCTCGTCGACCGGCAGGCCCGCGCCCCACAACACCACGGGCGTGCCGACGCTCGCGCGCGGCACGTCGCTCAAGTCGACCGTGATCATGTCCATGGAGACGCGGCCCACCATGGGCACCCTGCTGCCCCCAACGACCACCGGGGTGCCGTTGGGCGCGTGACGCGGATAGCCGTCGCCATAGCCGCACGCGATCACCCCGATGCGCTGCCGCCGATCGGCGACATGGCTGCCGCCATATCCGACCATCTCGCCAGGCTCGAGCTGCTGGATGGCGATGATGCGGGACCGCAGCGTCATCACCGGCGCGAGACCGAGCATTTCCGCACTGCGATCGGCAAACGGCGTCGCGCCATACAACATGATCCCCGGCCGCACGATGTCACCGCCGACCTCCTCATAGCGCACCACACCGGCGGAATTCGCGAGAGATCGCGGATACGGCAGCCCGGCACAGGCGCGGTCGAATACCTCGAGCTGCTCGGTGATGCCATCCTCCTCGTCGGCGCGTGCGAAATGGGTCATGAGGCGAAGTGCCGCAACGGCATCGCAGCGCGACAGACGCTCCGCGATCGAGCCGAGCTCGCCGGGACGAACGCCGAGCCGATTCATGCCCGTGTTGACCTTGATGAACACTTCGACCGGTCGCGAGAGCTGCGCCGTTTCGAGCATGCGCACCTGATCGGCATCGTGCACCACGACCGCCAGACGCCTCGCCGCGATCTCGGGCAGCTCCGCCGCCTCGAAAAAGCCCTCGAGCAGCAGGATGCGCCGCGTGTAACGCTGCTCGCGCAACGCGAGCGCCGCGTCGAGCTCGATCAGGGCAAGGCCGTCGGCATCGGCGAGCGCCGGCAGCACGCGCGCAAGTCCGTGGCCGTACGCATTCGCCTTCACCACCGCAAGCACCTGTGCCTCGGGAGCGCAGCGCCGCACCACGGCAAGGTTGGCGCGCAGCGCTGCCAGGTTCACCTCCGCATGCAGGGGACGGGCCATGGCGCGTGTGGCGTTCGGTCGTGGTATAAAGCCCGGGCGCAAGGCAAGGCAGCCAAGAATTATACGCAAAGCCGGCTTTGGCGATGGTCGCCGATCATCACGGCGCCGTCGCATCGGAGGACAATGAAGCAGGGTTTCTACACCATCATGGCGGCGCAGTTCTTCTCGTCGCTCGCCGACAACGCGCTGCTGATCGCTGCCATCGCCCTGCTGCGCGAATCCGCCGAGCCGGCGTGGATGACGCCGGCACTGAAGATGTCGTTCGTGGTGTCGTACGTCCTGCTGGCCCCGCTCGTCGGCGCGTTTGCCGACTCCATGGCCAAGGGCCGCGTGATGCTGATCACCAACGCGGTGAAAGTGGTGGGCTGCGTGCTGATGCTGCTCGCGATGCACCCGCTGTTGGCGTATGCGGTGGTCGGCTTCGGTGCAGCGGCATATTCACCCGCGAAGTACGGCATTTTGACCGAGCTCCTGCCGCCGCAGCAGCTGGTGGTGGCCAATGGCTGGATCGAGGGCACGACGGTCGGCTCGATCATCCTCGGCGTGCTACTCGGCGGCGCATTGATCACGCCTCGCATCTCGACGATGCTGCTCGGCCTGGACATGCCCGCCATCGATACCGGCATCGACTCGCCGCCGGAAGCGGCCATTGCGGTGATCAGCGTCCTGTACGTGATCGCCGCCATCTTCAACTGGTTCATCCCCGATACCGGTGTCGATCACCGGATCGTCAACAAGAACCCGCTCTATCTCATCCGCGAGTTCGCGCACTGCTGCTCGCTGCTGTGGCGCGACAAGCTGGGCCAGATCTCCCTCGCGACGACGACCTTGTTCTGGGGCGCGGGCGCGACGCTGCAATTCATCGTGATCGACTGGGCAGCGCACTCGATGGGCTTCAATCTGTCGCAGGCTTCCATGCTGCAGGGTGTCGTCGCGTTCGGCATCGCGATCGGTGCCGTGCTCGCCGCGCGCCTCGTCTCGCTGCGCGGGTCGGTCAATGTGCTGCCGATCGGCATGGCCATGGGCGTCGTGGTGGTCAGCATGATCTTCGTGAAAAGCCTGCCGCTCGCGATCACGCTCATGATCCTGATCGGCGCTTGCGCAGGGTTCTTCGTCGTGCCGATGAACGCGCTGCTGCAGCACCGCGGCCACGTGCTGATGGGTGCGGGCCACTCGATTGCGGTGCAGAACTTCAACGAGAACATCGGCATTCTCGGGATGGTGGGCCTCTATGCCGCGCTGGTGCAGATCGGGGTATCCATCAGCACCGCGATCGTGATATTCGCCGTGTTCGTATCCGGCACGATGGGCATCGTGCTGGTGCGCCATCGCCGGAACCAGTCGCGCGGCGACTCGCTGCACCTGATCGGCATGAGCAAGGGGCACTGATCAGAGCACGATCGGCGCGTCCGGCAACTCGTTCGGGCGCTCGCCTCCCTCGGCCGGGAAGTGCAATGCCAGCACGTCGCTGATCTCGCGCAGGCCGGCGAGCGCGCCCTGCTCGAACTTGCCGGCGCGAAACGCGCTCTCCATCGTGCGGCAGATGGCCTCCCAGGTCGCGTTGCCGACGCGGCGATGAATGCCGCGATCGGCGACGATCTCCACTTTCCGATCGGCGATCAGCAGGTACACGAGCACGCCGCAGTTGTCCTCGGTATCCCAGGTGCGCGACAGCGAGAACACCTCGAGCGCGCGCTCGCGCGGCGTCACGCCTTGCACCACGCGGCGCAGCGGCAAGGCAGGCTCGACGGCGAATCGGAGCTGGCCGCGGTGCCTGCGCTCGCCCTCGGCAACGGCTTGCTGAATGCGCGTCAAACCCTCGCGGCCGAACAGGCGCCGCACGATCATGTCGTCGGTCGCGAGGTGGCGCCACCAGCGCGTGCCCTGCGCGGAGCGCTTCGACGTTGCCTCAGTTCCAGCCACCGGATGCTCCTCCTCCCCCGAAGCTGCCGCCGCCGCCGGAAAATCCGCCGCCGCCGCTGCTCCAGCCGCCTCCGCCCCAGCCGCCACCCCAGCGGCCGCCGGGGATGAATACGCCCCGATTGCCGAAGGCCGAAGCCAGGCCCGAGAAGATCATGACGATGAAGCCGATGATCGCCGCGAAAATCGCGATGGCCATCGATCCGGCAACGATCCACGCGGCGAATCCCACCACGCCCGCCCCGACGGTGGAGCCCAGCAGCTTGCCCAGCATGCGCTGCAGGAGGCCGCCCACGAAGGGCACCACGATGAAGAGCAGGATGAGCAGCATGCCGAAATCGACATGGCCTCCCGAGCGTGCGCGCGGTTGCGGTTTTTCCGGCAGTGGCTGACCCGAGCCGACCACCTGGATGATGCGATCCACGCCGGCCGTGATGCCGGCAGCGAATTGGCCCTTGCTGAACAGCGGCGCCACCGTTTCGGTGATGATGCGATGCGCGGTGACATCGGTGAGCGTGCCTTCGAGGCCATAGCCCACCTCGATGCGCATCTTCTTGTCGTCTTTCGCAACCACGAACAGTGCGCCGTTGTCCTGGCCGCGGCGGCCGATCTTCCACGCTTCCGCCACGCGGATCGAATACGACTCGATGGGCTCGGGCTGCGTGGTCGCAACGAGCAGCACCACGAGCTGATTGGTCGTGCGCGCCTCCCAATCGGCGAGCTTCGCCTCGAGCGCCTGCTTGTCCGCGCCCGACAGCGTGTTGGTGAGATCGACCACGCGTCCCGTGAGCGCCGGGACCGGCTGGAGATCCTCGCTCCTGCCCTGCCACTCGGGTGCGGCGGCGACGCTCGCGAAGGCGACGAGCGCGAGACACAGCGCGATCAACGGTGCGCGCATGCGAGGCGTGCTCGCTGGTGCGTCAGCCCGGTGCGGCGCGAAGCTGCAGCAACGAGGTCTTGGGCGGGGTCGCGGGTTTCGGCGGCGCGCCGAAATCGACCGTCGGCGGCTTGCTCACCGCACCTTCGTCGGCCACCGTGAAGTTCGGGTGCAGCGGCATGTGGAACACCATCGCGGTCAGATTCGTCGGGAACGAGCGTACCGTGGTGTTGTATTCCTGGACCGACCGGATGTAACGATTGCGCGCAACGGCGATGCGATTCTCGGTGCCTTCGAGCTGCGATTGCAGATCGCGGAACAACGCATCGGCCTTGAGGTTGGGATAGTTCTCGGCCACCGCGAGCAGGCGTGACAGCGCGTTCTGCAATTGATTCTGCGCCTGCACGAACTTGGCGAAGGCCTCGGGATCGTTGACGAGCTCCGGCGTCGCCCGGATCGAGGTGGCATTGGCGCGCGCGTTCGTCACTTCCGTCAGCACCTGCTGCTCGTGCGCGGCGTACCCCTTCACCGTGTTGACGAGATTGGGCACGAGATCCGCCCGGCGCTGGTATTGATTGACGACTTCGGACCACGCCGCCTTGACCTGCTCATCCTGCCGCTGCAGATCGTTGTAACCGCAACCGGAAAGGCCGAGCGTCGCAACGAGCGCGATCAGGGCGGCAAGATGACGCAGCATGTCGTTTCTCCTCGTGAGTGACCCATGCGAGCGCAACGTGGGGGCGCCCGCGGCCCACACAAGGGCTCGACGCCGCTCAGCCTGCAGCGGCCGCCGCGCACACCGTGCGCCGCGCGAGCAGAAGATCTTCCCACGCCTTCGCCTTGTCGGGCAAATTGCGCAGGAGATACGCGGGATGATACGTCACCAGCAACGGCACGTTGCGATAGCGATGGATGCGCCCGCGCAGGCTCGCGATCGAAGCGTCACGGCCGAGCAGTGTCGTTGCCGCGCTCCTGCCGAGCGCCACGATCAGCTTGGGCGCGACCAGCTCGACCTGGCGATCGAGATACGGCTTGCATGCCTCGACCTCGAGCGGCTCGGGCACCCGGTTGCCGGGCGGACGGCATTTGAGCACGTTGGCGATGTACACGCCCTCGCCGCGCCGCAAGCCGATCGCCGCGAGCATGGCATCGAGCAGCTTGCCGGCCTGGCCGACGAAGGGCTCGCCCTGCGCATCTTCCTCCGCGCCCGGGGCTTCGCCCACGAACATCCAATCGGCATGCGGGTCGCCGACACCGGGAACGGCGCGATTGCGCGTGCGACAAAGACCGCAGGTCGTGCATGCGTTGATGTCGGCGACGAGCTCGCTCCAATCGAGCGCCGCGATTCGGGAGCGTCGCGCATCGGGCGGCGGCACGACGGCCGGAATCGCGTCGGCGGCAGGCGCTGACGTCGCGCGCGCGAGGAGCGCGGTGGATGGGGTCGCGCTTGTCGTCGCCTGCGCGCGCGCATCACGCCGCAAGCGCCACGACGGTGTCAGCCCAAGCTCGAGCAGGATGTCTTCGCGGCTTGCCATGCTAGCGCGAGGACAAGGCGAGGCGCATCACCAACGCGTCCTCGCGCGGCTCGTCCGTGCGTGCGGGATAGTAGGCCTTGCGCCGGGCGATCGCGACGAATCGCTCGCTTTCGTACAGGGCGATCGCAGGCGCATTCGATACACGCACTTCCAGAAAGACCTGCTCGGCGCCGAGCCGGCGCGCGTCTTCCACGAAACGGCGCAGCAGTGCGCGGCCCAGGCCCTGCCGCCGCGCGTCGGGAACGACGGAGATGTTGAGGATCTGCGCTTCCCCGGGCGCAAGCATCAGCACACCATAGGCGACGACGCGACTTTCACGCTCGGCGAGCCACGCCGAATATCCGGCCGCGATCGCATCCCGGAAATTGCGCTGCGTCCATGGCGCCGCATGAATTTGCGCTTCCAGCGCGGCGATGTAGGCGAGATCGCCCTCGCGGATCGGCCGCCAATGCAGCTCCGGCACGAGCAGAGGGCGCGCGAGTGATGCCATCGTGGCGCTAGAGACGCAAGCCTGCTGCACGTTCGGCGGTGGTGAGCGCCACGCGATGTCGCACGTACAGCGGGAGTGCATGTTCCGCGGCCACGCCCTCACCTGCCGCAAGCCGCGGCAGCGCGAGCTCGCCGATCGCGCGTGCGCTGGCGCGCACCTCTTCCAGGACGCACGCGAGCTGCAGGCGTGCCGCGAGCGCAGGATGGGCGGCGAAGCCATTGCCGGCGCCGATCCAGCGTGCAGTGGCATCCGGAACTGCGACATGGTCCGGCTTGATCACGGCCGGCGCACGCGCTTCGCGCCAGCGCTCGCCGTCACGCGCATAGGCAGCGACGTAGACCTCGCCCATGCGTGCATCGGTGCACGCGATGACGTGATCGCTTGCAATGTGGCGCCGCGCTTCCTGCGCAAGGGCTTCGAGTGTGCCGACGGCAAGCGCTGGGCGATCGAGTCCCAGTGCGAGTCCCTGCGCGACGCTGCGCGCGATGCGCACGCCCGTGA
>Ga0070741_10011770_pt1 | contig 16030 bp, 13 predicted proteins | sample Coa_R1_4_FD_66440 | JGI IMG/M metagenome (GOLD analysis project Ga0070741, IMG submission 66440) | Surface soil microbial communities from Centralia Pennsylvania, which are recovering from an underground coalmine fire - Coalmine... | ecosystem: Environmental > Terrestrial > Soil > Unclassified ...
GTTGACCAAACGCTTCAGACGCTGCGCCGGACGAAGCATGCCGGATGCGTAGCCGATCACCCGATCGCCGTCAAACCTGCGGGGCGCACATTTCTCGGGCCGGGCGCGGTGACGGAGACTTCATGAGGTGGTCTCAGGATCGCTCTTCGGTGGCCGCGCTCATGAGCAGACCTACTTGAGGAGCGGCTTCGAGATTTCGCCCAGGTTGACGAACGCGCGGTCGACCATGATGACGAACGGGCGCTCCTCGAACGCGAGATTGCCTTGCCCGTCGTGCTCGATGATCTCGAGCTTGCCCATGCCGTACCCCATCGGTCCGCGCGAGTAGTAGTGCGCCTGCAGCCGATACGGATATGCGCCGGCCGCGCCGGGGATCGTGAAGCATTCGGGGCCGTAGCCGGTGGTCACGTCGGCGTAGAGCTCGCCGCCCGTCGGCAGGGAACGCTGCGAGTAGTACGCATGTCCGCCCTGCGCGTCGAAGATGTGGAAATCGACATCGTTGGCGTCGGTCTCCCAGTTCAGCACGAAACGCAATGAGCGCCCCGTTGGCAGCTCGGCGCCGGCCGCCGCGACGCGCTCCATGATTTGTTTGCGCCGCGCAGGCTCGCGGCGGATCCACGCCGCTGCGATCAGCCCCACGTCCTCACGAAGGATGCGATCCACTCCCGCAAACCGTCCCGACGGGTATTGCGTATGTGCGCCCTCGAGGATCACGTCGAACGCTTGCGCGAGTTGGCCGGCGCGCAGCAGCGCGTAGGCGAGCAAACGATGGCTCGCGGGATGATCGGCCCGCGACGCGCGCGCCTGCTTATAGGTGTCGATGGCCAGCTCCTGTCCGTCCGCGCCCAGACGCTCGAGTCGCTCGCCCGCGAATCGACGCATGTCCGCCCGCGCCGGAAATAGATCGATCACCGACCCGTACGCGCGCGCCGCCAGCCGTTTCTTGCCGAGGGCCTCGCTCGCCTCGCCGAGCGCGATCAGCGCCAGCACGTCGCCCGGATCCTGATCGCGCCAGGCGAACGCCAGCTTGAGCGCCTGATCCGATTTGTGCGCCTGCACGAGCTGCATGACCTCGAGCAGTCGGCCTTCGTACGGCGACGGTTCCGCTGGTTTCTCGACGGGCGGGGCCTGGCGCGGCGGCGCCTGGTGCGCGCGGGCGGGCACGGCGCCGTCGTTGGTCCGCAGGATCACGAACTCGACGCGACGATTCTTGGACCAGCACTCTTCGCTGTGCTGGGCGCACAATGGACGCGTCTCGCCGTAGCCGCGCGATTGCACGCGCTGGGACTCGACGCCGTGATCGATCAGATAGGTGCGCACCGCGGCCGCCCGCTGATCGGTGAGCTGCAAATTGAACCGGTCGTCGCCGCGCTCGTCGCTGTGCCCTTGGACCTCGACGAGCACGATCTGCGGGTTGGCCTTCAGCGTGGCGGCGATCGCGTCGAGGATGGGAAACGAGATCGGTTTGATCAGCGCCTTGCCCGTCTCGAAATAGATGCGTTCGAGCACTTCGATGCGAGAGCTCTGGATGATCACGCGCCCGCGATCGGGGCAGCCGTCCTCGTCCTCGTAGCCGTTGTACGTCTCGGGTTCGTTGGGGCAGCGATCCACCGCGTCGGGAATTCCGTCGTGATCGCTGTCGGCTTGTCCGCCCTCCTCGTGGCCCGAGCTTTCCTGCGGACGCGGTGGCGCCACGGGGTGAATCTGGTGCGCCCCAGGCGGCGCGGGCGGAGGCGGCGGCGGTTGCGCGACGACGGGCGCCGGAGCCGTCTCGCGCGCCGGCTCGGGACGCGGTGGCGCTTTGGTGACCGGCGACGTCGAGCTCGACACGGACTTGGGGGCCGACATTGGATCCGCCGTTCGGGGCTCCTCGGGGGTGTCCAGATTGCGCTGGCGCCGGCCGTCGGCGTGCTCGTCCTTCTCCGCTTCTTTCTTCTCTTCGCCGTGTCGCCAACGGGGGCGCTCATCCATCGGTGGCTTCTCGATGGCCGGCGGTGGCAGTGTCACCGCCGCGGGTTGATCGCGGCGATTCTGCAGCTCGATCCCGTCGGGCCCGACGGCGAGGATGTCCGCCCCTGCGCGCCGGTCGATGCGGAAACGCGCGTAGTCGGCGTCCGTCTCGAGCACCAACATGGCGGTGAAGTCGCACAGCACGCGGAAGCGCGTCGAGAGGTCGACGATCTGGTGCTTGAGCGCCTCGCGCAGATCGGCGTCGTTGGCCGCCAGAGTCTCGCGCTGATACATGAGGCGTTGAATTCGCGCGTTCACCCAGGAGCGCTCGAGCAGGGGGCGATCAACTTGCGCGAGGCGGATCGGGTGGCGTCCCGCGCGCGCGCCCTCCATGACGATCTCGAGCGGTTTGGCCGCCGGCAAGTCGGCGTACACGAGCACCTGATCTCCGGGTTGAATTCCGTTGAGCTCCGTCGGCCAGACCCAGACGCTGCCGGGGGCGGTGATCTTGATGCCGGAGTACGTGGCGCTGGAAAGACGGTGGGCGATCAATGAAGGGGGCATGGCGTCGTCGAGCACCACGCCGTCGCGCGACAGCCCGCCGGTGACCAGGCGGCGCAGCGTCGCTTCGTCGCGGATGCCGCCGGTGACGACGACGTCGAGTCGCTTGATCCCGGAGTTGCCGAGCGTCGAGACTGCCTGGCGCAACTCCGCCCCTTCGGTCGCGCCCGCGGTCGCGATTCCGTCGGTGAGCATCAGCACGCGCGACCAGCGGCGATCCTTGCCAGCCGCCACCCACCGCAGCGCTTTGCTGAGGTCGGAGGCGCCGAGCGCGCGGCGCTCCAAGATCGCCGCGATCTGGTTGCTCCCGAAGCCGGAGATCGGCCCGGCGTACATTTCGCTGACGTCCTGATCGAAGCACACCACCTTGATCGGCGTTTGTCCGCCCGCGGATTGGCGCAGCTCGGTGAGCACCGCGCCGAGGCGCTCAATCTGCGCCCGAAAGCCGAGCGCGCGCGAAGCGCTCGAGTCGACCAGCACGAGCAGGTTCTCGATCTTGTCCGGCGCGGACTCGGTGACCGGGGTGATGCGCGCGACCGTCAGGTTCTCGTTTCTCAGCCCGAGCCGCTGGCCACCGTCAGAGCGCGGCAGCGGAACGGCGAAATCGACGTCGGGCGTGAATTCGCGCTTCTTCACCTCGATGACTTCGTGAGAGAGGGTAACGCCTCCCAGCGTCGAGGATGCCTGCCCCATCTCGCGCTTGCCGAGGAACAGCTTGATGTCGAGCGAGTCGAGCCGCGGCAACCCGCGCAGCAAGATGCGGTACGGGTCTTCGACGTTCGGCAGCTCCTGCGAGTAGGAGATGATGATCTCCTTGTCGGCCGACGCAGGTATCGGGAACACGCGGGCGTGAAATTGATTGCCCCCCTGCTTCTCGAGCAGCGCCGGATCCTGCCTTCGATGCAGGAAGTCTTCGTACGCCTGCCGCGCCGCCTGCAACTCGACGACTTCGCCCTCTTGCCAGCCCCAACTTTGCCGCATTGCGAATCGGCTCACCGTCGCGCCCGGCGGCAGGGTGATCTCGAACGTGCCCTCGATCTGTCGCGGCTCGGGGTTGTGGAACGTCAGGTGGAGCTCGGTGAACGCCAGCGGATCCTCGATCGCCGCGCGCGCCTGGAACGAAGTGATGCGAAGGCCCGCGCCGTCGGACGCCGTGAGTGCCACCGGCGGTGCTTGCGATCGATCGGGTTGCGCCAGGTGCGCGAGCACGGGCGACGAGTCGACACACAGGACGAGGGTCGCGAGCAGGAGGGATCGCCGCATACTCGATTAGTACGCATGTGCGCCCCCGTTGATCCATTAATAGGGGCGCTCAGCTCGAAGGTTAAAGTAATGCTTTAGGTATGGTCCGCCAAGGCCAGGCGAGGCTTCAATCCGCAGACGAATGATCGTGAATGATCAGCCACCCGGCCGGGAAATGGCGGAACACGACCGTGAACAGACCGCTGCGCTCGTCGCCATGCGCGAACTTCAGGCGCCAGCGGCCGTGTACGACGGCGCCCTCCGAGCCGAGCAACTCCGTGGTCGTTTCCTGAAACGCCAGCGTGCCCATTTCGCGGCCGTCGCCCTGGTAACGTTGACGGTACCGGGCGAGCGTCGCCGCCCACCCTTTCGTGATGGTGGCGTTCGAGTAGAACGTGAGGTCGGGCGAGTTCCAGTACCCTCGCATATAGCCCTCCAGATCCTTCGCGTTCCATGAAGCTACCTGCTTCGAAAGTACGGCGGCAATCTCGGCGATGGCCGCATCCTGGCTCGGCGACGCGCGCGCGTCCCCGCCGTTCGACGACGCCGTGACGAGCGCGACGGCCATCGCGATGTGCGCCCCGCGCGAGATGGTGGCGCGGCCCCGATGGGTCAAGCGGAGGTCAAGCGATCGACGAGCGCTACGTAGGCCTCCATCGCTTGCTCCTTCTGCATGCCTTTGTGTTGCTTCCATGCGTCGTATTTCGCGCGACCCTTGAAGTCGAGCATGCCGGGTCGCTCCCCCTGTACGTCGCCTACCGAGCCTTGTTTGTAGAGGGCATACAATTCCAAGAGCGAGTCCGTCGACGGAGCCGCCGTGAGCGCCTTGACTCGCTTTTGCGCGTCTTCGAATTTCTCGACCAGGTTCATGGGACTCCTTCAGCGCGGGGCGCGCCGCAAGCGGGCCATCATCCTCCAAACCCGGATCGTCGTCGACTCAGGGCGCGGGGGTCGTGACCGCGAGCATGCCCATGAAGTCGCCGGCGTCATCAGTCTTGCCGATTGCGGGGGCGTACAATCGCGAGATGGTTCCGTCGAGGTACAGCGCGTCGGGGCAGTGAAGTGTGTCGCGAAAGAAAACGGCGAGGTCGTAGAAGCGAATCGCGCCCTCGGAGAGCACGAGCACGATCTCGTGAGGTGACTTCACTCCGACGCCGCTGCGAACCAGTGCGTTCTTCGAGTCGGCGGTGAACTTGGGATGAATCACTCCCGATTGAACCAGCAATGGACCCGACTGCGTGGCCAGCTTGACCGATCGTGAGCTGCGCGCGAAGGACTGCGACTCCAGGATGCCGGCACCTCGCTCGTCGACGAAGAACACTCCGTTCGGAAGCAGGAAGAAGTTTCCGCCGTGGCGCTCGAGGTTGATGGCGTGGAGCTCGCGTCCCTCCTCGACGTGCAGACCGGACGGCGTCCGCTCGTTGTAGATGCCGGCATTCGTGATCGCGAGCGCAGTCTCGCCTTTTCGTTTCAGCTGATCGCGGGCGGCGTGTAGCGTCGCCAGGCGTTCGCCGCCTGGCCCCTGCCAAAGCAAGCGCAGCCGAGCCTTTCTCAAGTCGACAGCGACGACGTCGAGCTTCACGCCTTTGTACGCCACCACACGCGCCTCGACCCCGTGCTCGTCCCCGGCGGCATCTCCGGCCACCAACCACGCGAACGCAAGAATGAGCGCCCCTCTGCCCATCATTCGAGTAATACCGGTCGCGGTTCCAAGATGCTCCGCGCCGTCGATGCGATTGTGCGCCCTATAAAGGCGCGGCACGCAGCGCACGTGACGGGCGGACATCCTCACGACGTGGCTCGAAACGGGTCGCGAACGGACCTGCGCGCTGGTGACGCAACTTTTTTTCGGCGTCGCCGAAAAGAGGGCATGCAGTGTTTGCAGCAGCAAGTCCGAGAACCCGTACAGCTTCGGCTTCCGTTTCGCCGGCGGCCGGCCACACGTGCGCGGGCAAAGTGGAGCTCGCAGCGACCTCGTCACAGGACGCGGCCCGCGCTCGATAGCACCTTTCCCGTGCACGTCGTGGTGCGAATGCGACGAGGGACGTGGAATCTGCGGAGTGGACGCTGCTTCCGCCTGCTGCGGCGCGCGTTCGCCGCTGCGCGCGAGCGGCTTGGCGCGCGGCTGTGTCACTTCTCGGTGCAGGGCGATCGCGTCCACTTTCTCGTCGAAGCGGAGGGGGCGCGCGCGCTGGGCCGGGCGATGAAGGGCCTCGGTGTGCGAATGGCGCGAGCGCTCAATCGCGCGATGGGGAAGAAAGGCGCGGTCTACGCCGAGCGCTATTCCGCCACCATCTTGCGAACACCCGCGGAAGTTGCGCGCGCTCTCGACCACGTGCTCGATCACGCGACGCGGGTGGGGCTGATTCGTCGGGGTCCTGACGTCTACTCGTCGGAGACCGTCGAGGCGGCGGCTCACCTCGTCGCGGCGGCGCGGACGTGGCTGCTCGCCACCGCGTGCGCTGTTCGTCGGCTTTCCCGACTCGGGAGTGCGCGCGCGCCGAACCGCTGACGCTCCTACGAGCCACCCGAGGCGCTGAGCCGACGCCGTCGCGTTCACTTCAGCCGACTACGCGCGCTCGTCGCGTCGCCATACGTAGGCGCCCTCAAAATAGTGTGACTGTCGTTCTCGCGCGACTCGAGTAAGATGCCGCCGTGGTTCGCGCCTCATTGATGTGCGCCCTGCTCCTAGCCGGTTGCTCCGAAGAGTCGGGCGCGCTCGATCTGGCGATGCAGCCGGACCTGGCGCGGCAGATCGGCCAGAACGGTACGGTCGCGCTGTTCGACAAGACCTTGTTCGACTCCGGGCACCAGACGAACGATGTGCGCCTCGCGCTTCCCGGCGGCCTGTTCTCCTCGGTGACTCTGCACGTCGAGCTGGCGTGCCCCACGCGCTGCGACCAGTGGGATCGCCTGGCTTCGATCTCGATCGTCGAGCCGGCCGGCGACGACGCGGGCTCGGAGCGAACCATCGAGATCGGGCGATTCATCACGCCCTTCGGCGTCAAGGGCGCTTGGGACATCGACGTGACCGATCTGCAGCCGCTGCTCTCCGGCGATCGAAAGTTGCGGGCGTACATTGCCACGTGGGTCTCGGCGGGCAGCCAGTACGGGAACGGGTGGTTGTTGACCGCTCAGCTGATCTACGTCGGTGGAGTTCCCGCGCCGGAACCGATCGCGGTCACAGCGCTGCCGTGGCGCGACTTCCCGATTGGCGATCCGGCGCAACCGATCGAAGCCAGCCTGCCGCCGCAGCCGGTGGTGCTCGCGGCCGGTGCGACGGGGGCGGCCGTGCGCGTGACGGTCACTGGTCACGGTCAGGGCAACAAGGACAACTGCGGCGAGTTCTGCACCCAGGATCACCGACTGCTCGTCGACGGCCAGCTCGTCGAGGCGCACACGGTGTGGCGCGACGACTGCGACCAGAACCCGATCATGATTCAACACGGCACGTGGATGGATCCGCGCGCCGGTTGGTGTCCCGGCGAGGACGTCAAACCCTGGCGCGTTGATCTTGGTTCGCGTCCCTCGTCGTTCACCGTCGCGTACTCCACCGATCCGTACGTGAACAGCTGCCGCCCCGAAAATTGTGTGCCCGGCGATTGCGCGCTCTTCACCGGCTGCGCCTATGACGGCGCAAACCATACGCCGCCGTTTTATGCGTTCAGCGCCCTGCTGATTTCCTACCGCTGAATAGGGCTATACTGAGTGCCCGAAGGGGCGGGGTGAGGGGATGCCGGGACTGGACGCGCGCCTGCTGCTCGATGCGTTGGCCGATCCGGTGGTCGCTTGTGATTCGTCCGATCACGTCGTCTATTTGAACGCCACGGCCGAAGCGGTGCTGGGCTGGCCGGCGGGCGAGCTCACGGGGCAGCCCATCGAGGTCATCGTCCCGGCACGGCTGCGCAGCGTCGGGGGGCAGACATTCTACCGGTACGTGGCCGCGAGGACGTCGGCGCTCGAGGCGCGGACCGTGCGCGCGCCGGCGCGACGACGCGACGGCGTCGAGATCGAGATCGAGGTGACGGCCGCGATCGTGCGCGGCGAAAACGGGGCGGAGTTGTTGGTGGCGTCGATGCGGCCGTTGCACGAGCCGTTCGCGGTGCGTCCCGACGAGAGTCATCGCCTGGTGTTCGAGAATGCCCCGATCGGCATCCTGCACTTCGATCATCGCGGGGTCATCACCGCTTGCAACGATCAGTTCGTGCAGATGATCGGTTCGTCGCGCCGTCAGCTGCTGGGGCTCAACATGCTGACGCTGCCCAACACCGAGATCGTGAGCCAGGTGAAGGCGGCGCTCGGCGGGAAGCGCGGATTCTTCGAGGGCGAGTATCGCTCGGTGACGGCAGGCAAGCTCACGCCCGTGCGCGTGATCTTCGCGCCGATTCTCGACGGGACGACGGTGCGTGGAGGTATCGGCATCGTCGAGGACGTCACCGAGCGCAAACGCATCGAGGCCGAGCTGCAGAAGGCCGAGCGGTTGGCGCTCATGGGCACGTTGGCTGCGGGCGTCGCGCATGAGATCAACAACCCGCTCGCCTACGTCCTCGCATCGGTCGACTTGCTGGAAGCGCGCGACGCAGGGGCGGACATTTCACTCGGGCTCAAGCGGGTGCGCGAAGGGGCCGAGCGCGTGCGATCCATCGTGAACGATCTGAAGACGTTTGCGCGCGGCGGCACCGTCGAGCGACGGGATCTCGTGGACGTCGGGCGGGTGATGGACAGCGCGATCAACCTGGCGTGGAACGAGATCAAGCACCGCGCGAAGCTCACCAAGAGCTACGGCACGGGTCACACCGTCATGGGCGACGAGGCGCGCCTCGGGCAGGTGTTTTTGAATCTGCTGGTGAACGCGGCGCAGTCGATTCCCGAGGGTGACGGGCAGAGCCACGAGATCCACGTCAGCACGAGCCAACTCACTGACGGGCGCGTCGAGGTCGTCGTGCGCGACGACGGAGCCGGGATTCCCGCCGAATTGATCGGGCGGATATTCGACCCGTTCGTGACCAGCAAGCCCGTCGGCGTCGGAACGGGGCTCGGACTCTGGATCTGCCACGGCATCATCACGGCGCTCAACGGCGAGATCGCGGTCGAGAGCCCGCTCGAGAGTGGGCGAGGAAGCCGGTTTCGCGTGCTTCTTCCTTCGAGCGCGCAGCGCGAGCGGCACTGAAATGTTCGCCCTCGTGTGACTGGCGCCGTCCGCCGCAACCGGGGCGCACATCTTCTTCTGCGGCGCGGCAGATTAGCGGGCGGAGATCTCGGCGCAGGATGAGCAGGTGTCGAGCCACGGGAGTTGCTCGAGCGCCGGGAACGGCAAGCCGTCGCCACAGGTCGCGCAACGGCCGTAGGAGCCGGCGCGGATGGCTTGGATTCGGCCGTCGACGAGCGTGAGGAAGCGACGGAGCCGCTCGATCGGAGACTCGCCTGGTTTGACGTGACCGAGCAGCGCGTCGACGTTGACGCGCTGGCCGTTCAGCAGCTCGGTCAGCTTGGTGTTGATCTCGGCGCCTTTTTTCAAGAGGTGCCGGCGCAAAATCTGAATCTGCGCTTCCGACAGAGGATCCACCGATCGACAGTAGCAGAGCACGAGACGACGAAGGCGCGAGGATGTGCGCCCCATTCTAATGATCGCCGGGCGGGCGCACATTTTCTCGGATGGGGCGGCGCACGGTCGTTTGGCTTGAGAGGGATTGCGAGACGCTGCCGTCGGCGGCGGAGCAAGGGGCACACATCCGTTGGGATTGGCCAGCGCAGATGAGCTGTCGCGTTTGGCAAGCGGGGTGTCGAGTTCCCGACGCGGATGTCGGAATATCCAACGGGCTGATCGGTGATCCGTTGCACTGGAGCTGGGCGAAGTCCTCGCGATCACGGAGGGAGATTTCGTGCGGAGGCGGGCGGCACTCAATTTGCTCGAGTGCGGGCGCATGAGCCCACATTTCCTCGACGGTTCGATGGCGCTGTTCCTGGTGGTGTGCCTCGGCATCGCGCTCGGCGTGCGCTTCATGACGGGCGGCGAGGGCTGATCGGTTCGACGAACCTTCGGCCCGCCGGATTTGTCTTGAAGCGGCGATCTTGATTCAGCGCGGCGGTCTTGCCGTGAAACCCACTCTCACGACAGCTCGATCGATCAGCTCTGTACGCCTCACGGGCAGCTGGTGCACTTGCAGCACGGCTCGTCGCAGTCCTCGGGGAAATCGTCGCAGTCGGCGTTGACCTGGCCGTTGCACGACGCCGGCAGCGGCTTGCACGTGTATTGCGAGCACTGCGGATTGCCGGCGCACACGGTCTCGCCGCAGCACGCCGCGTTCCCGCAATCGTTGGTGGTGCAGGGGCAGCACTCGAGCGATCCGGGGAACCCGCCCTTGTTCACGCCGAGCATTCCTTCGGGGCACGTCGCCGTATCGCCCGAGCCCTGCGGGCACACGCAGCCGTTGTCGAGCGGATTGGTGCAGCCCTGCATGCACGCCGGCGACGTGATGCACGCGAACAGATCGAGGCACCCCGGCAAGTGGTTGCAGTTGTGATCGAGCGCGTCGGTGCAGTTCTCCGTCGTCGGCAGTGTTTCGCCGGGGCAGTTGGTCGGCCACATGCCGCCCGCGCACGTCTGCGTTCCGTCCTTGCAAGTGCCGACGTTCTCGGTGCCCGACGGGCCGTCGTAGCACGGCCGCGTTTGCCCGTCGGTGCAGCCGGTCTTGCACGCGGGATCCGTGGCGCAGGTGGCGTCGGCGCAGTCGATCTTGCCGTCGCAGTTGTTGTCGATGCCGTCGGTGCAGTTCTCGGTCACCGGCGTGATCGCCCCACCGCACGTGCCCCACGACGGGAACTCGCCGGTGGGGGCGCACATCTGCGAGCCGTCCTTGCACGCGCCGACGTTGCGCGTCGCGGGGTCGGCGCTCGACGGGTAGCACGAGCGGGTCGCGCCGGCGGAGCACGAGCAGCCGGTGAGGTCGGGCCCGTCCATGCAGCTCATGATGGCGCCGCCGTCGCCGTTGGGCGCGCCTTGATCGGCGCCGTTGTTGACGCCGAGATCGGTGCCGTTGCCGGGGCCGTGATTGCCGTTGCGGCCCGTCGAGGTGTCGCAGCCGGCGGCGAGCAACGCGATCGCGGCGAGGCGGGCGGCTCGGTGCATCGGGAACCTCCACGCGGTGAGTGACTCGACTGCGGCCGCAGGGACAATGTACGTTTCGCGCGTGCACGTCGCCGGCGCGGTTGGTGGTTCGACCAGCAACGGGCGTGGCGTCGTCGAGACGGCGAGCTCGCGGGCGTGGCCGGCGAAGCGCGCCGAGACAGCACGCGTCAAATCCGCGCGGACACGAGCCCGACGCGCGGCGCCCGCCGATGCAGCAGCAGCAGCGAGCGTCGAAATGCCGTCGCGGCTTCGCGCTCACGTGTCGACGCGTCACGCTCGTTTGGGGCGAGCTACCGCGCTCCGAGCTGGCCGTAGTGCGAGCCGCCGAGCTGCAGAGCTGCAGAGCTGCAGAGCTGCAGAGCGGACGAGCTGCAGAGCCGGACGAGCTGGCCCGCAGTGCGAGTTGCGGCGTTGCAGAGCGACGAGCTGGCCCGTGCGGCGAGTTGCGCGTTGCGTGCAGCGGAGTTGCTGATTTACTGGCTGCTAGGATGGGAAGTGAACAATGTGTTCAGGGAATGAATATGTATTCACTAAATGAATTTTGGTTCATAACATGAAGCTTTTGGCGGTGACGGGAGCGGTGTTGGGGCTCCTCGCGATCGGAGGGTGCGCGCATGCGCCGGCGGGCAGCGGGGCGCCCAAGGCGGCAGGGGAGGCGGCGGCGGTCGCGTCCGGCGCCACCGTCGAGAAGTTGCGGGCGGACGCGCGCGCGGCGGCGGCGGTCTGCCGGGCGCCGTGGGTGCAGCGCTTCCTCGCGGCCACCGCCGAGCTGCCGCCGATCGCGCCGCGCGTGCTGTACCGCGACGCCGGCAAGACGCGCTTCTTCGGCGAGGCGGAGGCGGCGGCGCTGCCCGCGGCGCAGCGGCGCGCGCTGGTGCGCGTCCCCGTCGACGAGGAGCTTTACTACACGACCCGGTACGGCTCGCCGATCGCCTATTGCCGCGCGCTCGAGCTGTTCGGCGTCGACGGCGTCGACGGCAAGAAGCTGCTCGACTTCGGCTACGGCACCATCGGGCACCTGCGCCTCCTGGCCACGCTCGGCGCGCACGTCACCGGCGTCGATGTCGATCCGCTGCTGCCGGCGCTCTACGGCGCGCCCGGCGATCGCGGCGCGATCGGCGCCGGCTCGATCGCGCTGGTGAACGGATTCTTTCCGCGCGACCCGCAGGTGCGCGCGGCGGTCGGCGGCGGCTACGATCTGATCGTCTCCAAAAACACGCTCAAAGAGGGCTACGTCCATCCGCGCAAGCGGGATCCGCGCTTCGACATCGGCGTCGACGACGCGACGCTGCTCGGCGCGTTCTTCGACGCGCTCGCGCCGGGCGGCCGGATGCTCATCTACAACTTGTCGCCGGCGCCGAACGGACCGGGCCGGCCGTACCGCGCCTGGGCCGACGGGCGCACGCCGTTCGCGCGCGCGCAATTCGAGGCGGCGGGCTTTCGCGTGCTCGACTACGAGCGCGACGACACCGAGACCGCGCGCGCGCTCGGCCGCGCGCTCGGCTGGGACCGCGAAGATCCGCCGATGGATCTCGCCAGCGATCTCTTCGGCGTCTACACGCTCGTCGAGAAACCGCGGTGAACGTGTCGCCGCGGTCGCGCCTCGTCGCCGCCGCGCCTCGTCGCCGCTGCGCGTCGTCGCGGCTTGTGCGTCGTCGCCGCTTGCGTGTCGTCGCGCGTCTTGCGCGTCGTCGCGTCTTGCGAGTCGTCACGGCACGCGCGTCGCGACTGCGAGTCGTCGAAACTGCGAGTCGTCGTGGTTGCGCGGTGGGGGCTGGCGCCTCAGTAGTTGATCACGCGGCCGACGAGGTGGCCGGGGTGCACCGGGAGCGGGAACGATTTCCACCTGGCCGGGTCCTCGTCCTTGAACGGAATGATCACGCCGCGGTTCTTGCACGTCTTGAGCGTGAGCACGTTGGCGATCATCCCGCTCTCGTCGGGCAGGAAGTCGAGCACGCTCACCACCGTGCCGGCCGCGAGCACGAAGCGCGCCGCCTTCGACTTGCCCTGCTCGTACAGCGCGGTGGCGTCGCCGCCGCAGCGCTTGTCGTCGGAGTACGCCATCGTGCCGGGCAGGATCGACCACCGCTTCGACGGCGACGGCAGCCCCGGCAAAAGCGCCGCCGGCGCCGGCTTGAGCTTGCGGCTCTTGAAGTCGAACACCACCACGTCCGCCTCGCTGAGCTTGAGCGCGCCCTCGCTCTCCTCGGCCTGCGTGAACATCTGCAGCGCCACCTCCGTCGGCGACAGCGGCTGGCGCAGCGGGCCCGGCACGAAGTTCTTCGACAGCCGGATCTCCTCGAGCGCGCCGCTCTTGGTGTCGACCACCAATAGATCGTAGGCGTCGAGCGGCTGCGTATAGTCGCGCACCGCCACCAGCGCGGTCGCGCCGTCGGGCGTGAGGTACGGGCGCTCGAGCTCCCAGCGCCCGTCGCGGCGGTAGGGGATGAGCTTGGACGCGCCGTCGCGCGTGAGCTTGAGCGACTTCTTGTCCTCGATGCCGGCGATCACCGCGAAGTCGGGCGTGGCCGCCGGATCGGCGCCCACCAGCGACGCCACGCGCGACAGCGCCGCGCCCTTCAGGCGGAACAGCTCGTCGTCGACGGCGAGCAGCGCGCCCTCGCCGGGCGTCACCGCCACCAACTCCAGCCGCTTGGGGGCCGGCTCGAAAAGTGAAACCGATTTCACTTTTGCTTCGGAAGGTGAAGCCGATTTCACTTTTTCGCCGGCGACTGGGATGATCACGTCGTCGTCGGCGATCAGCAGCACCGGCCCCTCGGCGAGCAGCGCCGCGGCGGCCGCCGTCAGCTTGGGCCGGGCGGGGCGCGCCGAGGCGATCGACGCGGAGAGCAGCAGCAGAGTGAAAACGCGCGCGCGCATGGGGCGCATGGTACGGTGAAACGCATTCCGGGGGAATTCATGAGAACGATCATCTGGGCGCTGATGTCGACGCTGGCGGCGGGCGGCGCGGCGCGCGCGACCGAGTGCGGCGAGGCGCGCCAGGCGGTTCAGCACCTGCGCGCGGCGATCGGCTTCGAGCAGAGCGCCGGCCACAAGAAGGAAGCCGCCGAGGCGCAGAGCAAGCTCAAGTCGTTCGAGAAGAAGCTCAAGGACGCCTGCGCGCCGCGCAAGGTCACCATCGTCGCGCTGCCGCTCGCCTACGTCTCGCTGCCGCCGGGCAACCTGTCCAAGGCGGGATTTCAGCCGAGCGCCGATTGGAAGCTGAAGATCACCACGCTCGCCGGCTCGGCGGCGGGCGTCGTGTTCACCGATCCGGCGGCGCTCGACGTGCCGGCCGGGCTCAAGTGGGAGACCGAGCCGCAGGCGAAGAAGAGCGAGGGCGAGATCTGGCTCGCGGTCGCCGAGGGCGCCACGCTCACCGTCGAGGAGCCGCAGGCGGGCAAAGGCACGTGGCGCATCGAGGTGAAGTCGCGGCCGCTGCTCTATCCGATGTCGAAGCTGGCGGCGTGCGTCGCCGGTAAGCCCGACCCGTCGGTGAAGCTGCCGGGCGCGGTGTGCTCGATGCTGCTGTCGGTCGATCCGATCGCCACCACCGGCGGCCTGCCCGATCGCGGCCGCGCCGTGCCGCTCGGCGAGTGGCAGTACGGCTGGCACTCGACGCTCGACGTCGGCGGCGACGAGATCGCCGAGGCCGCGCCCGCCGAGGGCCCGCCGCCGCGCCTCGATCTCGCGCTCGAATTGTCCTCCCCGCTGCCGGGAATCTCCGACGGCAAGAAGCTGGCGGTGACGCTGGAGGCGAACGCGCAGGACAAGCCGTCGGGCGCCACCTTCAAGCTCGGCCACGGCTGCGGCGACGACGACGAGGCGTGCGAGAAGGCGCGCTTCTCGACGGAGGTCTGGTACGACCGCGTGTTCGGCGTGCCGTTTTTGCGGGTGCCGCCGAGCGGCGTGGCGCAGGCGCGCCTCGTCGGAAAAGTCACCGATCGCCTGGCCAAGCCGGTCGCCGGCCAGCGCGTGCTCATGACCTCGGGCGCGCGTCGCATCGTCACCGCCACCGACGATCTCGGCGACTATCGCTTCGACGCGCTCTCGGCCGGCGACGCCACCGTCGTGCCGTGCGGCAAGAACCCGGCGAACGTGCCGACCGGCGACGAGACGCGCAATGTCCGCCTCGGCCTCGGCGAGACCAAAGCGCCGGTCATCTACATCAACAAGCTCTTCGAGTAGTAAACTGAGCGCGTGAAGGCGCTCATCAAGGTCGGCTACGGGTGCAACGAGAACTGCACCTTCTGCCACACCCTCGACGTGCGCCACGTCGAAGGCTCCGCCGCCGAGGTGCACGCCAAGATCGATCGCGCCGCGCGCCTCGGCCACACCATGGTGGTGCTCTCCGGCGGCGAGGCGACCATCCGCCCCGAGCTCACCGAGTGGGCGGCGCACATCGCCGAGCTCGGCCTCGACTTCGGCCTGGTCACCAACGGCCTCATCTTCGCGTACCCCGACGCCGTCGAGAAATTGTTAAAGTATCGCTTGAAGTACGTCTATATGTCGCTGCACGGCGGCTCGGCGCCGGTGCACGATCGCCTGGTGCGGGCGCACACCTTCGAGCAGGCGCGCGCCGCGCTCGCGAACCTCGCCGGCCGCGGGCTCGACTTCACCATCAACACCGTCATCACCAACCAGAACGTCGACGCGCTCGAGCCGATCGTCGAGCTCCTGCTCGCGTACCCCGACGTGGTGTTGAAGTTCTCGATGGTGCAGCCGAAGGGCGGCGGCGACAAAGCGTTCCAGGCGCTCATGCCGCGCGTCGCCCACGTGGCCGATCGCGTGCGCGCGGCGATCGCCTACGGCCAGGCGAAGGTGGCGGCGTCGGGCGCGCCCGGCCCGCGCTTCGCCCACGACGGGATCCCGCTGTGCCTGCTCCCCGGCTACGAGGCGCTCTACGACGATCTCAAGACGCACCAGTTCGCCACCATGGCGGAGATCGGCGAGCCCGACTTTTTTCCCGTCGACGATCGCGACAAGGTGCAGCCCGAGCCGTGCGCCGGCTGCGCGCTGCGCGGTCCGTGTCCCGGCCTGTACCGCGGCTACCACGAGATCTTCGGCGCCGCCGAGCTGCGCCCCGTCGAGGATCGCGCGCGCTCGAACTCGTTCAACTACGTGTTCGAGACGCTGCTGCCGCCGATC
>Ga0070741_10011771_pt1 | contig 16029 bp, 15 predicted proteins | sample Coa_R1_4_FD_66440 | JGI IMG/M metagenome (GOLD analysis project Ga0070741, IMG submission 66440) | Surface soil microbial communities from Centralia Pennsylvania, which are recovering from an underground coalmine fire - Coalmine... | ecosystem: Environmental > Terrestrial > Soil > Unclassified ...
TATGCCCTTGACAATGCCTTCGCTCTTATCGAGGGCCAGCCTGCCCCCGCCGATACTGGAACGTAGGGCACGCCGTCCGGATCGCTTCCGCCATTGGCAAACCGCCAGATGCCGCCATCGCCGCGTTGGTACTCGATGAGACCATCGCCACCCACGTACACGCTCTCTTCAAAATTTGATGTCCACCTGAAACCGAACATGCCAAGCTGGGCAAAGCCGTCGAACAAAATGCTGTTCCAGGTTCTGGACAAGGTGAGCCCGCCACCTAGTCCGGGCAGTCGGATATCCGTTTGACCGATATAAGTGTCTCCGGACGCAAGATTGATAGGAGCACCGGCGTCGCCGCAACTCAGGCACTTTGGCTTCGCAGGGCATTTGTTGTTCCGCACGTAATAGTCCGTTTCTCCTCTGGGAACCCCGTCAGGGCAGATCGGTACGGCTCCTGGTGGTGGCCAGTTCCAGCTGAAATCTCGGACCACGATGTACTCATAGCATTCTAAAGGGTGAGGAGGAGTCGTAACGCAGCCTTGGGCAGTGGCAAGATGTGACCCGAGAGCTAACATTGATGCGGCAAGGCAGCATGTCAAAATGCAATTTACTTTTCTGATCTTAACTGTGCGCACAGTCTCACCTCCACACGAACCTGATTACATCACTCTTCAATTCTCTTCATTTCTCGCCATTTTCTAACCCACCCTTCGAACCCCGCGAAGGGTGGGGCAGCCCATTTAGTTGTGGCCCAAAGATGGGCCAGCCCGCCCAGCCGTTTGTTAGTGGCCCAAAGGTGGGCCAGCCCGCCAAACCCCAAGGGAATACCATCGGGACAGATTAGTAGCGCACCCGGAGGAGGCCAGTTCCAGGAGAACTCTCCGACCCCAACACTAATCGAGTGGTAACATTCGGCGGGTTGCGGTGGGGATGTCACGCAACCCTGGGCAAAGACAGCTTGTGATCCGAGGGACAGCATCAACCCAGCAGTCAACGCCATCAGAGTGCAACTTTGTATTTTGATCTTAGAATTGCTCAAAACTCACCTCCCACAAGAACCTGAACATTTCACTAGGAGTCCTGTACGGCTCTGATTTAAGAGTTTCCTCCCGAGCTTAAGCGCTCCAAAAGCTTTGCTACTCTATCGTGCCCCAACAATCGAGCGCGAGATACTGCTGTGTTGCCGGTGTCATCTGTTTTGTTCACGTCCGCTCCGTACTTCATCAGTAGTTCAACTAGAGCCGGATTATCATCCTTCGTCACTGCCCACATCAACGCCGTTCGGCCTGATTTGTCTTGTAAGTTTGGATCTGCATGTCGATCCAATAGAAGTGTGAGCACATCTCCAGCTTTACCTTGAGCAGCGGCTATCAGTGGCACAGTGCCCTCTGTATCCTTCTCATTGAGGGCCGCGCCGTAATCGAGCAGCAGAGTTGCTAAGCTTGCGTGATTGCATCTTGCAGCATCATGCAACGGAGTCCGCTTATCGTTTAAATTTTTCACATTCGGGTCTGCGCCCGCGGCGAGAAGTACACGCGCTGCCTCGACGCTGCCATTCTGAGCCGCACTATGGAGCGGGGCATCTCCGTCTTCGCTGTAGAGATTGAGATCAGCTCGATGATCCAGGAGTATCGAGATGACTCTCACGAAATTGCGCCTTGCCGCACGATGAAGGGCGGTTTCCGCTCGTCTCCCTCTTGAATTTACGATCGCGCCGCTCTCCAGCAAAGTAGCAACCAAGAGCGGATTGTCCTTTTCGCACGCGAGATGCAACAGGGGAATTCCTGCCGTGGGCTCAGAATTAGGGTCCGCTCCGTCCGTCAGTGCCGAGGCAAGACTTTGGACACTGTTTTCCTCGACAGCTTTCGCTGCTCTCACATCTGCTTCCAGCTTCCCCTCCATCATGGCAATACTCCCTCAGGAACTAAGCCAACTGCTCCAGCACCAGATCCGGCGCCGCTGAGTACACCGAAAGCCCCGCCCGTGCCGACTTCTCCAAGCAAGATATCTCCGACGAGAATGTCCTTCCAAAACTGTTGCATGTATTCTGCTGATTCTTGCTCCATTTGAAGCTCAAATAGTGTCCGAGCATACACAGGTTGGCGCACCTCTTGGTTCACAGTCTTAAACACCTCACAAGGTATTCGTGGGCCAGTTCCACACTCGCTCTGGTACTTTGCAATATCAATCCATAAATTCGCCTGCAGACCAACAATTTGGGCAAAGTGAGAACCTGGGATTGTTATCCCAGTCTTTCCACCTGCACGGTAAGGCCATCCTCCGAGCCCATCTTTGATTGGATCGTACTTTGCAAGTTTTTGCCGAAGAATTTCAGTTCGTCGCTCTATATCCTCTAGTAGCTCTGCGCACTGAGCAGCGGTCATCGCCAATCCCTTCGGATCTACCCAAGTAATCGGCATGTTCATGACGTAGTCGTATTTGTTGACGCCGCCGCCGAAGCCAATCGGATCTTCACTCACAAACCGACCAAGCACCGGGTCATAATATCTGGCCCGGTAATAATACAAGCCGGTTCCTTGATCGAGTTCGCGACCGGTGTAATCGAAGGGATTATCGAGTCCCTCGGACAATGAAAGCGCCTTCCCAAAACTATCGTAGGAATAAGTGGCAATATTAGTGCCACTCGGATTGCTCACTGAAGTGATAGAGTCAACTCCATCCGCCTGATAATAATGAGCTTCTGCTGCCCGTAATTGGGCGAACGGCGTGTCCATACCCTGATCATACGTATAGCTTGCTAATACATTTCCAGAAACACCAATCTCGTGGGTTATGTTAAATCCGTCATAAACGTAGTTCCTTGTATCACTGCCGGATTTCTGGACTCTTCTTCCAAAAGGATCGTACTTGAAGGTCGTTGTCCCGCCGTTCGTACCAGGAACAATCGCCTGCGTCAGCCGATTCTCGAAGTCCCAGGTGAAGCTGCGGCCCTGGGCATCCGAGAGGGTATTGCCGTTTGCGTCATACGTGTAACTGCCGACGGATGTTGAAGTCAGTCGTTTGACGCATTGTACTGATATGACGGCACGCCGAGAGAACTGAGCCTATTCCCAACAGCGTCGTAGCTGTAGCTCTCGGTGGTGCTTCCGCCTTGCGTAACTTGCGTCAGCTCGTAAAGCGGATCGTAGCTGTAATTCTCGGTGACACTGTTCAGGTAATTCGTCTTGCTGGTGCGGTTTCCTGCCGGATCGTAAGTGTAGCTCGCGCCATCGAGAATATTGGTTCCGGCCTGGTGTAACACGCTGAGCAAATGCGAGACGGAATCATAACTGTAGCTGGTGTTCACTCCATTCGGCCGTTTGAGGGATGTTCGGCGGCTCAGCGCGTCGTAGCTGAAGCCGAACGATCCCGCCCACGAATTCGCCAATCCGTTCAGCCGGTTCAGTGAGTCGTAACCATAGGTGGTGATGCTGCCATCGGGAGCGGTGAGCGATTTGCGATTCGACGCCGCGTCGTAGGTATAAGAATTGGTGAACGTCTGGCCCGGCAGGAACGAGTACTGTGTGGTCGTTCCGATCAGCCGGCCCATGTTGTCATACGCGAATCCATACACGCCGGTTGGATCGCTGACCTGCTTGATTTCCGCGTTGCAATTAGCTTTGCTCACTTACTTCCACTATTTCCTGTTCCCACCCTTCGAACACCGCGAAGGGTGGGGCAGCCGTTTGTTAGTGGCCCAAAGGTGGGCCAGCCCGCCCCGCTGCAACTAAACGCGGCCCCGCCTAATCCTCCACCTATACCAATAGGCTTTGCTGGAGGGCTAGTGAGAGGCGGGCGCGGAGACAAACCCACATTCCCGAATCCGCAGAGGGTAGTGAAGGGCACGTTGAACGTCGGATTACTCGGACATATCATCACGCCAGAAAAGAGCAGCAATCCTCCGCCTGCAAATCTGGCACTGGCGTACGCCTCGGCAGTCACGGCCCCACTCACCCATCTCCCTCCTGGGCAGTCGGCGCAGTGACCTGAAGCGCATGAAGCCCAGCCAAGGGGATCCACACGGTTTACAGGAGAGTTCAACGCATATCTGTAAAAGTTAAATTCGGCGGTCGTCTTCTTTGGGTCTTCGTTGAGGAATCTTCCGCTGCTCGGATCAAAGAAGCGCGCCCTGTAGTAGTAGATTCCTATCTCTGTGTCCAATTCGCGGCTTGTGTACCGGTAAGGATTAACGATTGTGCCTGTGGATGCAGAGAGGTTTCCGTAAGAGTCGTAACTGTATGTGGCGGAAGGCGTTGCCGACGAGTCCGCGAGAGAAGTGATCGAACCGGAATCTTCGGCTTGGTAGTAGGTTCTTATACCTGAGTGAAACTGCGACAAAGGCTCGTCGATCAGTGGCCCGTGCGTGAACCTCGCGACGGCGCTGCCAGCAGCGTCTGCTTCCTCAATGATATTAGTCCCGTCGTAGAGATAGTTCGTTGTACCGAGCGGAGCAGATTTCTGGATTCTCCGACCGAAGGGATCATAGGCGAAGGTTGTGGTTCCCGTGCCAGGCACCATCACTGACGTGAGCCGGTTCTCAAAGTCCCACGAGTATTGTTTTCCTGAGGCATCGGAGAGCGTGCTTCCGTTTGCATCGTACGTGTAGCTACCGGCAGAAGTCGACGTCAGTTCGTTGGACGCGTTGTACTGATAATTAGGCACGCCGAGAGAACTCAGCCTATTTCCTACGACGTCGTAGCTGTAGCTCTCGGTAGTGCTTCCGCCTTGCGTAACTTGCGTTAACTGGTAAAGCGGGTCGTAGGTGTAGTTCTCTGTGACGCCGTTCAGGTAATTCGTCTTGCTGGTGCGATTTCCGGCGGGATCGTAGGTGTAGCTCGCGCCGTCCAGAATGTTCGTTCCAGCCTGGTGCAGCACGCTCAACAGATGCGAGACGGAATCGTAACTGTAGCTGGTGTTCACGCCGTTCGGGCGCGTCAGCGAAGTCCTGCGGCTGAGCGCGTCATAGCCAAAGCCGAATGATCCGGCCCACGAATTTGACAGCCCATTCAAGCGGTTCAGGGAGTCATAGCCGTAGGTCGTGATGCTCCCATCCGGCGCGGTCAGGGATTTCCGGTTTGAGGCTGCATCGTAGGTATAGGCATTGGTGAACGTCTGGCCGGGCAGGAACGAGTACTGTGTGGTCGTTCCGATCAGGCGGCCCATGTTGTCGTAGGCGAATCCATACACGCCGGTCGGGTCGCTCACCTGCCGAATTTTGCCTGCAAGATCGTAAATGTAATCCACACCCGTTGAATCTGGATAGCCCTTGTGCGTAAGCCGGTTCAGCGGCGTCGTAGACATACTGAATCGTTTGGTTCTTGCGATCGGTCTTGCTGGTCAGGTTGCCAACGGCATCGTAGCCATAAGTCTCGACGAGAGTCGACGGGAATGTCGTTTGGGTGACCCAGCCGCGCGCGTTGTATTCGAAATTTGTTGTGTGATTGTTTGCGTCGGTGATCGAGGTCAGATTGCCCTACAAGGGCCAAGCGGGTCGCTGGCGTTTTATGTAGTAGAGAGAACCGCGGGAGTCTATATGATCCGCAATAGGAGCAGCGTTATGTTGTCGGGTCCTCCGCGGTCATTGGCGAGAAGGACCATATTTTTGCAAGCATCGGAGAGCGACCTTAAGGCCAGATTCGACTGGATTTCGGCTTCCTCCATCTGACCCCAAAGCCCGTCGCTACAAATCATAAAGACATCGCCGCGCCGGGCTACCAATGGAGTGCTGGGGAAATCAGGTTGCAGTTGTTCAGCCACTCCCAATGCCGCGGTTAGAACGTGTTTTCGCGGGTGGTCCGCGGCTTCGTCGGGGCTTATCACACCCGTCGAGAGCCAGTGCGCTACCAAGGTATGGTCATGCGTCAGACGCTCAAGCTTGCCTTCCCGAAGTAGGTAAAGGCGGGTGTCCCCAACGTGAGCAAAGTAGAGCTTCCCCTTCACGAGCGCGATTGCCGTGCAGGTCGTACCCATGCCATTCAACACCAGTTTTTGGCTACCATGCTGTTGAATGCGCCGGTGGGCTTCGGCGAACGCACGTAACAAGCGATCCTGCGGATCGAGATCAACCAAGGAAGAGTAAGTGTCTCTGACAACTTCGACAGCAATGCGACTCGCGATCTGCCCGCCTTCATAACCTCCCATGCCGTCGGCGATAGTCGCGAGCCGTCCGAGACGCTCGAACAAAACGTCGCTTTCCGGCTCCCAATAAAGGTAACTGTCCTCGTTATTGTTTCGAACGCAGCCTACGTCAGTGAGGCTGGCAAGGTCCACCCCGGGACGGACTTTCATTCGCGAAGGACTCCGAGTGGCGGAAATTATACGCGACGGTTCGACTGACATTTGTCACGCGGCTGTGATGATGATCAGCACTGGTGACCGAATCATGGGTTCGGCGAACATGGACCTTCAGAAAGGAACGCGCATGGCGACGGTGCAGGTATTAACGGCACGGAGGCAAGGTGCTCAGGCTGCTTCGATGGGCAATGTTTCCAAGTTCTATGGTCCAGTGCAGGCGTTGAAAGACTTCAATCTGGAAGTCCGTGCCGGCGAACTCACAGCAGTATTGGGGCCCAATGGCGCCGGGAAAACCACCGCGATCAAGCTGTTGCTGGGTCTGGCCCGCCCGACCATCGGGCGCGTTTCGGTTTTTGGTGGCGATCCGGCGATGACTGAGACCCACATTCGGGTGGGCGCCATGCTGCAGGTCGGCCGTGTGCCCGAGACACTGCGCGTTCGTGAGCACGTTGATCTGTTCTCTTCTTATTACCCGCAGCCGCTGCCGCTGGCAGAGACACTGGCAATTGCGGGCATTGAGAACCTGCGCGACCGTAAATTCGGGGACCTTTCAGGCGGGCAAAAACAGCGAGTCTTGTTTGCGCTTGCGATCTGCGGCAATCCGGATTTGCTCTTTCTAGACGAACCAACAGTGGGCCTCGACGTTGAAGCGCGGCACTTGCTCTGGGAGGAGATTCGACAGCTCCTCGGGCGGGGCAAGACGGTGGTTCTGACCACGCATTATCTGGAAGAGGCCGACGCCCTGGCGGACCGCATTGTGGTGATCAATAAAGGTTGCTTGATGGCTGAGGAGACACCGTCTGAGATCAAAGCTCGCACGGCAAGAAAGAAGATTCGTTGCCATACTCGGCTTAGCGAAGCATTGGTGCGAGGGCTACCGGGTGTCGCCGATGTTCGCGAAGACCGGGGGGCAATGGTGATCCATACCTCGCAGCCTGAAGATGTGCTGCGCGAGCTCTTCCGTCTGGATTTGCAAGTCTCAGGACTTGAAGTGATCGGCGCTGGGCTGGAAGAAGCCTTCCTTGCCCTGACACAGGAAACAGAGAATTAGAGGAGACAAACATGGCGACAACAGCGATGACTCCCGTCGCAACTCTCGCGCGACCAAACCCGATTGGGATTTGCTTCAAGGAGGCAAAATACGAATTTCTGAAGTGCTTACGTCTGCCGATCTATTTGGTTTCGACTATCGTCTTCCCAGTCATGTTCTATGTGCTCTTTGGGCTGATCATGGGAAAACAATCGATTGGAGGAATTGGAACTACTACCTACTTGATTCCGGCGTACGGGACGTTTGGCGTGATGGGCGCGTCGCTGTTCGGGACTGCGGCAGGTCTTGCCGCCGACCGTGGCCTTGGTTGGCTGCAGGTAAAGAAAGCAAGCCCCATGCCGCCGTTTGCGTATTTTTTCGCCAAAGTTGTGATGAGCATGATCTTCAGCGCCATGGATGTCATCCTGTTGCTCGTGCTCGGCTTTGTTTTCGGCGGAGTGCACTTATCGGCAACCGTCACTTTGAAGCTAGTGCTGATACTTGTGGCTGGTTCACTTCCCTTCTGCGCTATGGGACTGGCCATCGGCTATTTCGCGGGACCAACCTCAGCCCCGGCACTCATCAACATCTTTTATCTTCCTATGTCATTCTGCTCGGGATTGTGGATGCCGTTCATGTTTCTACCGAAATTTATTCAGAAGATTGCGGTAGTGCTTCCGCCATATCATCTATCGCAGCTCGCATTCCACCTGGTCGGGCTCGACAGCGGCATTGCACCTGCGCGACATTGGGAAGCTCTGGCTGGCTTCGCCATGATCTGTCTGGGGATCGCGTGGATGGGACATCAGAGAGATCAGCGGGCGAATGCTTGAGCAAGGGATAAGATAATCAACAGTGGTGCAGGCTGAAAATGGGCTTAATTCCGAAAAACCGTGACCATGGTTGGGTGCCATACGTCTGGCTTGTATTTCTCACCTTTTTCTTTTTCCAACCAATACTTGACAAGCAAACTACAGGTAAAGACTGGATAATCACGCTTTCGGCAACCCTTGTGTTCCTGGCGCTTTATTTCACGCTTTTCCGAGTCGGCAAGCCGTGGAATGTTTTAATCCTCGTCGGCATGACTGCAATGGGGCTCGGCTTAGGGAACATCAACGTTGGTTCGTCAATCTTTATCATTTTTACCGCTTCATTCCTGGCGTGGGTGGTTGAGAATCCGACAACAGTATTTGTTGGGATCGGTGTCCTAATTTCTCTTCTGGCGCTAGACGCCTATTTCTTCCATCCCGATCCGGGGTTTTGGGCAACATCAATGGTGGTTTCGCTGGGAGTGGGGCTGTCTAACGCCCATTTCGCTCAAAAGAACCGAGCCGACCGGAAGTTACGCATGGCCCACGAAGAGATCGAGCACCTGGCCAAGGTCGCCGAACGCGAACGCATTGCGCGCGATCTACATGATGTGCTCGGTCACACCTTGACGCTCATCGTCGTGAAGTCGACTCTGGCTGCGAAATTGCTCGACCGGGATCCGCAGAGAGCGAAGGGTGAAATCGCCGATATCGAAAAAGTGTCGCGTGAGGCCATGTCAGAAATTCGCAACACACTCCGCGGATACAGTACATACAAGTTGACCGAGGAGTTGCAGCGGGCAAAGTCAGCGCTCGAAAGCGCGGGGGTGTCGGTTGAGACCGAGACAGCCGACGTGCCGCTCACACCGGCACAGGAGAGCGTAGCGGCGCTTATCATGCGGGAAGCTGTGACCAATGTTGTACGACATGCGCAGGCGCATACCTGCCAACTGCGACTGGTGCGGAGCAATGGAAATTGCGTGCTCGAGATTCGCGATGACGGGCGCGGCGGGTTGAACCCCGATGGAAACGGCGTGCGTGGAATGCGCGAGCGCGTCGAGGCGCTTGGCGGAACGCTGCACTACAAGAACTCGGCCGGAACCGGATTGAAATTTGAGTTCCCACTAACTGCCGCCATGGACTCCAAGAGTTGACCCCTCCAGCCAAAACTGCGCGCAAGACCATTCGGGTGGCTATCGCCGAAGACCAGGGAATGGTGTTAGGCGCGCTCGCTACGCTGCTCGAAATTGAAGGCGACATTTCTGTTGTGGCGAGGGCACGCAATGGTTCAGAAGCCTTAAGCGCGGTGCTTGCCCAGAAACCTGACATTTTTCTCACCGATATCGAAATGCCTGAGATGAGCGGCCTGGACGTTGCGGCTGAATTAAAACGGAGGCGGTCGCCAACCAAGACGATCATTTTGACTACATTCGCGCGTGCCGGATATTTGCGCCGTGCTCTTGACGCAGGCGCGGCAGGCTATCTGTTGAAAGACATGGCCGCAGAAAAGCTGGCTGATGCGGTTCGCCGGGTGCAGAGCGGCCTGCGTGTAATCGATCCTGAGCTGGCTGCTGAAGCTTGGGTTGAGCCTGATCCTCTTACCGATCGCGAGCGTCAAGTATTGCGGCTTGCCGGCGACGGCATGACGAGCATCGACATCGCCGGCAAGCTCAATCTTTCAGAAGGCACGGTGCGCAATTACCTTTCTGAAGCCATCAGTAAGCTAGGTGCAGCGAACCGGGTCGAGGCCTCTCGCATTGCTCGAACAAAAGGCTGGCTCTGAATCATTTCCCCGGATTTGCAGATCTGACTTCGACCTCCCTTTCTTCCAATATGCGATTCAATTTCTCCACTAATTCCATAAGCCGCTTTGAATCCGGCTCCTGCACGATTGCTTCGCATAACTCTCTCCAGCGGTCGTCGTGATTGTTGCCGGTCATCATTGTGTTTTCCTTTCAAAACCGTTAAGAGGTGCACAAGACGTGCCAAAACGCAATATGAAGGAGATAGGGAACAAAGAAGGGAAAGAAGTGCGGCTGGCGCGGAAGAAATTTCTTCGAGGGTTCCGGGTAAATTTCCGAGCAGAATACTGTAGGGCCGTGGTCACCTGATCGATGGGCAACTCGAAGCCGTGGTGAATATTTTGCTAGCGTCAGTTTCCTGATTACTCGAAGTCGCGCGCGAGTTTCTGTTGTTGTGAGGGTTCGAAAGCCACACACGCGCTTGCTCGATGGCAAGACTTCGTCCGGAGGCATTTCAGCAAAGTGGATTTCCGATTTCGAGCATGCATATGGCTTGAGGAACGTCCAAAGATAGATCTAGTATTCGCCTGTCCGCAGCTTAGCGAGATGCTCCTGGTGCAAGTGCTGCCGCGCTTCCAGATGCTTCTGCCGGAAATGCGTGTGGGCCCGCTCAGTCCAACCCCGCACGAAATAGTAATTCAAGGCGGCGCCGATTAGAGAACTGGCAACCGGAATCAGCCGTCCTGACCACTTTTCGACGAACTCGGCGCTAGCCTTCGCCGCAATCTGTTGAATCAGGCGAGGTATGAGGCGATTCACGACATTCTTTTCCAGCAGGTCACGTCCGAAGTCGACTCCGGCGGCGCTGGCCGCGGCCATCCAGAGTCCCGCGACCTCTTCGTCGGTGTTGTATTCGTAGCCGTAAAGAAGACTGAGCTTCTGAATTGTTCGCAAGGTGATACCGGCAAGAATACTGAAGTCAGGAACAATGGTTAGAAATCCGCCGATGCCAAAACCTGCGCCCTCAACGGCAGCGAGTCTCATAGATCCGTGGATAATTCTTTCCGCGACTTCATCGAGCACGACGATGTCTAGCGAATACATCCCGTGGAAGCTGCTCACTGGGAGTCCATAAGCGGCGCGAAGTTCGACCAGAAACCGATCTGGCTCAACGCGCACTGTTTTGTATGCGCGAAGCAGTGCTGTGGATAGCGACTTCTCAACCCGCCGGCGGAGCCACGATTTCTTGGTCGGGGTGTTCAAAACTGACCAGCGTTTCACTTTCTTCATTTTACTGGTTCAGCAACAAAGGCATGTTCCAGGCTCCTACTTGCCTTGGAGCTCGGCGCAAGCGGTCCGAGTGCTTGCAATTCGCTATGCTACGATCATTATTTCTTTGTAACCGTCAATGCCTTCCGGAAAACTTCATTTAGTGCCGCTTGGCGGACTCGGCGAATTTGGTATGAATTGCATGGCCGTGCGCTGGGGCGATGACATCATCGTCGTTGACGCCGGCATGATGTTTCCTGAGGCCGAACTGCTGGGTGTCGATATTGTCGTTCCTGACATCTCCTATCTTCTTGAGAATCGCGAACGGGTTCGCGCAATTGTTCTGACTCACGGGCACGAAGATCATATCGGTGCCCTGCCGTGGATTCTTAGCGAGCTGAATGTTCCGGTCTGGGGCACGGAATTTACTCTGGCATACGTCGAAGACAAGCTGGACGAACACGGGCTTCTCGACGACGCCGAGCTACGGGAGATTCGCCCCGGTGATCGCTTCAAGATTGGGCCGTTTACGATTCATCCTATTCAGGTAACGCACAGCCTGGTGGATTGCGTCTCGCTTGCGATTCATACCCCCCTTGGAGTTGTGATTCACACGGGCGATTTCAAGGTCGATCCGACGCCCACTGATAACCGGCTGTTTGATTTGCATGCTTTTGCGGAATACGGCAAAGAAGGTGTGCTCGCTTTGCTTCAGGATTCCACCAACGTCGAGCGTCGGGGATACACACCGAGTGAGCGCGCCGTCCGGCGGAAATTCGATGAAGTCTTCGCGCGAACCGAGCGGCGGCTGTTCATCTCGTGTTTCTCCTCTTCTATTCACCGCATCAAGCTGGCGGTCGAACTGGCATACCAGCACGGACGCAAAGTTGCTTTCATCGGCAGGTCGATGATCAGCTCGTCGGAGATTGCCGAGGACCTCGGATATCTGGAGATTCCTGATGGTCTGTTGATTCATCCCGGCGAGGTTAAGAATTTTGCGCCAGAAAAGATCTGTGTGCTGATTAGCGGGACGCAGGGTGAGCCAATGTCCGCACTCTCACGTGCCGCGGTGGACAATCACAAGCACGCGAAGATCGAAAAGGGCGACACGGTCGTGCTCTCGTCGCGGATTATTCCCGGAAACGAGAAGGCGATTTACCGTATGGTCGACCATCTCTTTCGCCGCGAGGCGCACGTGATTTATGAGGACGGCTCAAGTCCCCCGGTTCATGTGAGCGGACATGCCAGCCAGGAAGAACTCAAGCTAATTATTAATTTGGTGAAGCCGAAATATTTCATTCCTGTTCACGGCGAGTATCGGCAACTCAAGCTTCACGCCGAGCTGGCTGCGTCGATGCATGGGTCGATCGGAAGCGTGATGCTGATCGAAAGCGGAGATGTTCTGGAATTCGACGAGCTCGGGGCCCGCAAAGTCGGGCGAGTAAATGTGGGGCGTATTTGCATCGACTCGGGATCGCGCGCGGATGTGGTCGAAGATCTAGTTATTAAGGACCGCCGCCACTTGAGTGAAGACGGTTTCGTGTTACCGATCATCGCGATCAATAAGTTGACAGGCCGGGTTGAGATTTCGCCGGAAATTGTGACGCGCGGGTTCTCCGTGGGCGAGAATGGCTTTATGGACGAGATTCGACAGCTTGTGGCACAGACTCTCAGCCAGTCGAGCGAAGAGGAGCGCGCCGACTACGGCGTGATCAAGGAAAAGATTCGCGCGGACTTGAAGCGGTATATTTCAAAACAAACGCAGAAGCGGCCGCTGATCATGCCGGTGATTCTGGAGATATGAAAACATTTAAACCACTAAGGGCACGAAGGTACGCGAAAAAATCCCAAATCCGGATGCCACAAGGAGTCCTTCCATAGTCACCCTCGGCGATATTCGGGACGCCTGCTCACGTCTGGACGGCATAACCGTTCGCACTCCTCTAATTCCGCTATATTACGGTGGCCGCTCGATCTATTTGAAGCCTGAAAACCTGCAGCCAATCGGCGCCTTCAAGTTGCGAGGAGCGTATAACAAGATTGCTTCGCTGACTCCCGAAGAGCGCGCGCGGGGCGTCATCACATACTCCAGCGGTAATCATGCGCAGGGCGTGGCGTATGCGGCGCGGGCACTACAGACCAGAGCTGTGATCGTGATGCCGCGTAATGCTCCAGTGGTGAAGCGCGAAGCCACTGCAGCCTTGGGCGCGGAGATCGTTTTCGTCGGGCCTAGCGGCGTTGAACGGCAGGCAAAGGCAGAGCAACTAGCCGCTGAACATGGTTACGTAATCATTCCACCCTACGATGACGAAAAGATCATCGCTGGGCAAGGGACAGCCGGACTGGAGATTGTTGAAGATTTGCCCGATGTGGATTTGGTGCTGGTGCCGATCGGCGGTGGAGGGCTCATCAGCGGAATCGCGACTGCCATCAAGTCTTTAAGACCAGATGCGAAAGTGATTGGCGTAGAGCCGGAACTGGCATCGGATGCGCGCGAGAGCCTGCATGCGGGTCACATCGTTAAACTTCCCGCTGAGCAGGTGCTCTCAACCTGCGCCGATGGCCTGCGTGCGCAATTCGTTGGCACGCTGACGTTCGAACACATCCGCCGCTACGTGGACGACGTGGTTACCGTAACTGAGGACGAAATTCTGCAGACGGTCCGCATTCTGGCGGATAATCCTAAGACCACGGCAGAACCGAGCGGCGCGGTGGCAACTGCGGCGTGGGTGTTTCACCATGAGTTGCTGCCCGCATCCAAAAATACGGTTGCAATTATCAGCGGAGGCAATGCCGATCCCGACCTGCTCCGCCGAGTTCGTTCGTAAAGGTAGTCACGCATGCGCATGCTGAAACTGTTCACTGCGATTGCAGCTTTCTCTCTGTGTTTTCCTGCCCTTGGTACTGCCGACGTTATACGCGCGGCGTCGATCCGAGTAGCCCCGATCTATGTCGCCCCGGATGCTTCGTCTGCGAAGCTGGCAGACGTAGATCGCGGCCGCGAGCTAGTGTTTCTCGAGACCAGCGGCGACTGGGTAAAGGTAGAGGCGGCGCTGACCGAAGAGCGCGTCGTGACCGGCTGGATGAGGAACAAGGGACTGGTGCAGTCATCCACTCCTGACGGCGACAAAATTTTGTTTGGAGAGGCAGTCGACTCAGAAGATCAGGCAAGCGAGCGCAATGGACGACGATACGCGGCCCAAGATGCCATGCGTCTGTATGCGGAAATCTATGAAATCTTCCCGCAATCGCCACTTGCCGGCGAGGGACTCTATCGCTCAGCCGATATCCGCTGGCAGATTGAGAAAGCTGATGTAATGTCTTTGCCTTCGGCGAAAGAGCAGGAGCCCTATCTGCGGCGCGGTATGAACGAAGACTACTTTAAGAAGGTAATAAAAAAATTCCCAGGCACCAGATGGGCATTCCTCTCGGCTTTTCACTTGATCGACAACAAACTATGCGGAGATTGGCAGGGGCAGTCAAAGTGTCCGCAAAAAGAAGCGGAGGTTTACGAGAATTACGCGAAAGATTATCCGCAATCGCCTGCAGCCACTCAGGCGCTCTACAATGCCGCTTACCGTTGGGCTGCGCTGATCGAGATATACAAAAACGAAGACGAGATGAAGAAGTCAGAAGACGCGAAGAACCGGGCGATCAGTGTTGCCCAGCGTGCAATATCCCAGGCAAATGGGCAAGGTGATTGGGCAACCCGGGCGCAACGTCTTCTTTACATGGTGCAACAAGGGATTCCGGCGTACGGAAATGGGGATTGAGGCTTCGCGCTTTTTCTTTGGATCGCCCCGGCCTATTGTGATTGCGATGACGCCGGCTTCGGCTCCTCAAGCGCGATCTCGTGCTTGGCATCGCATTCGGCCGTTGGATCGTACATCAAGCTTCCCTTCAACTGGTCTTTCGTGGCAACAAATTCGAGCGGCGGTCGATGAACTCGCGCCGGAAGTCCAGTAAATTTCACTTTGCCATCTGAGTTAGTGCCAGCCTGCAAATCGAGCCTTCGCGCTCCGGCGAAACCGTACGAGATGTGGACCTTGACAGTAGCGTCGTAGAGCGGCTTCTTGTCCGCACCGGTTATCGTTAGTTCCAGCGCACAAGGGCCAGCGCCGCCGTCCATTACCGGAACTTTCTGCTGGGCTTGCGCTGCACCCTGCTTGGCGCCTATCAGAAGACACGCGCTCGCAGTCAGGTAGCACAACCAACCGACGATTTTGTTCATACCGGGAATTATACGGGGACGAGACTTGGCGCCACTCGTAAAAACAAGTCCTGCACTCGATTCGCAGGCCTATCGGTCATAGCTTGTAGAGATGTTAGTGATGTGGTTCCGTTCGGCGTCGCACAGGGAACGCCCAGCACAAGCGTAGACTGAGCCGCTGAGCCGTTTGCCAGCGACGGCCCAGCGCAACTGCCTTGCCCTGTTCCGCCGAGCGCCGGAGTTGTACACGCCTCCGATGTGTCTGTTCCGCCTCCCGTTGGGCATTGAAGTTGGTTTCAGTGTCGAACTGGCCGGGTGTGCAAGCCAGTCCGACACAATTGAGGATTAGAAAATCAACTTGCCCCCGAACCACCACTGCCGCTGGCCACCGCTGCCGCCAAGGCTGGCATTGGTAGTCACGAGCGTAGAAGTAACCGCGCCAAAGTTGCCTCTGCTTATATCGGCGCTATTACCGTTATTTACTGGATTATTAAAATGCGGAGTGTTGGTGACTCCGAATGCGTCCGCTTCGAACTGCAGTGTGAATCGCTCGGTAAGCTTGAAGTTGCGCATCAAGCTCATTGGTAGATGATGGCGCGGTGTCAGCGAGGCTGATCCGTTTCCATCGCATCCCCTTTCAAACCGTGCATGCCGTTTTCCGGCACACGGCTTAACGATGATCTTCTG
>Ga0070741_10011772_pt1 | contig 16027 bp, 20 predicted proteins | sample Coa_R1_4_FD_66440 | JGI IMG/M metagenome (GOLD analysis project Ga0070741, IMG submission 66440) | Surface soil microbial communities from Centralia Pennsylvania, which are recovering from an underground coalmine fire - Coalmine... | ecosystem: Environmental > Terrestrial > Soil > Unclassified ...
ATGATCGAGCGGCTGCACGGGTCGGTGCGCTCGCTCCGGTCCTCCGACGAGGATGCCGACCCCTCCCGCGACGTGGCCCTCGTGCGCGGGGTCGAGGTCAAGCAGGGCGACAAGGTGCGCGTGCACCCGCTGGGTCGGTCCGACGCCCAGGACATGTTCCTCGAAGGCCGCGTCGCCACTGTCACGGGCGTGTTCCACGACCTCGACGGGGACACGCACATCGCCGTGGTGCTCCACGACGACCCGGGCGCCGACCTGCACGAGTGGTACGGCCGCTACCTCTACTTCAAGCCCGACGAGCTCGAGGCGGAGGGCCTCCGGTGACCGGCAAGGTGCTGGTGGCGGGGATCGGCAACATTTTCCTCGGCGACGACGGGTTCGGCGTCGAGGTGGCCCAGCGGCTCGCGGCGGTGGCCCTGCCCGACCACGTGAAGGTGGTCGACTTCGGCATCCGTAGTCTGCACCTGGCCTACGAGCTGCTCGACGGCTACGGCGCGCTGATCCTCGTCGACACGATCGGGCTGGGCGACGAGCCGCCCGGCACCGTCGTGCTCGTCGAGCCCGAGATCGACTGGGACGCGGCGGTGCCGTTCGACGCCCACACCATGAACCCTGACACGGTGCTGGCATCGCTGCGCGAGCTCGGCGGCGACGTCGGGCGGCTCCTCCTCGTCGGTTGCCAGCCGGCGACGCTCGAGGAGGGCATCGGGCTGTCGGCTCCCGTGGCCGCGGCCGTCGACGAGGCGGTGCGCGTCGTGCAGGAACTGGTCGGCGAACGCGCCGGCGTGTTGGAAGGGAGGACGCCATGAAGATGTTCGTCGTGCTGCTCGCACTGGCGCTGGCCGGGGTGGTGGCCAAGCGAAACGCGCCCGACGTGGCCCGGTACCTGAAGATGAGGTCGATGTAGGAGTGCACGAGCTCGGGCTCTGCTCCTCCATCGTCGACGCCGTGACACGGCGAGCGGGCGACCGTGCGGTCGCCCGCGTCCGCGTCCGCGTCGGACGGCTCAATCACGTCCACCCGGACGCGTTCGACCAGTCGTTCGAGATCGCTGCCATGGGCACCGTGGCCGAGGGCGCGGTGGCCGAGCTGGTGCTGGTCGACGGGGACGAGCTCGTGCTCGAGTCGCTCGAGTACGCGGGGTAGGGCCGAACCGTGTGCCTCGGCATCCCCGGTCAGGTGGTGGAGTTCCTCGACGAGCACGAGCACCTGGCGCGCGCCGACGTGGCGGGCGTCAAGCGGGTCATCAACGTCGGGCTGCTGGAGGACGAGGCCCTCCAACTCGGGGACTGGGTCCTCATCCACGTCGGGTTCGCCATGTCGAAGATCGACGAGGCGGAGGCGTCGCGCGCGTTGGAAGGGCTGCAGTTGATGGGCCGGGCGTTCGACGACGAGATGGCGGCGTTGCAGGCCTCGCCCGTGGCCGAGCCATGAGGTTCGTCGACGAGTACCGCGACCCCGCTGCCGCCCGGGGATTGATCGGGGCGATCACCGAGCTGGCCGGCGACCGCCACCACAAGTTCATGGAGGTGTGCGGCGGCCACACCCACACCATCTACCGCCACGGCATCGAGCACGTGTTGCCTTCGACCGTCGAATTGGTGCACGGGCCCGGCTGCCCGGTGTGCGTCATCCCGATGGGCCGGGTCGACGACGGCATCGCCCTGGCCGAGACCCCCGGCGTCATCTTCACGTCGTTCGGCGACATGATGCGCGTGCCCGGCAGCAAGGGGAGCCTGCTCGAGGCCAAGGCGCGGGGCGCCGACGTGCGCTTCGTGTACTCGCCACTCGACGCGCTCCGCATCGCTCGCGACAACCCCGACCGGACCGTCGTCTTCTTCGCCGTCGGCTTCGAGACGACGGCCCCGTCGACGGCGGTCACCCTGTTGAAGGCGCGCGCCGACGGCGTCACCAACTTCCGTGTGTTCTGCAACCACGTGACGATCGTGCCGCCCATCAAGGCCATCCTCGAGTCGCCCGACCTGCGCCTCGACGGCTTCCTCGGACCCGGACACGTGTCGACGGTCGTGGGCAACCGGCCCTACCGGTTCGTGCCCGAGGTGTACGGCAAGCCGCTGGTGACGGCGGGGTTCGAGCCCCTCGACATCCTGCAGGCCATCCACATGCTGCTGCTCCAGCTCCGCGACGGGCGGTGTGAGGTCGAGAACCAGTACAGCCGCGTCGTCGCCGATGACGGCAACCAACGCGCCCTCGAGATCCTGGCCCAGGTGTTCGAGCTGCGGCCCCACTTCGAGTGGCGGGGGCTGGGGTTCATCTCCCAGAGCGCCCTCAAGCTGCGGCCCGAGTTCGCGGCGTGGGACGCCGAGGTCACGTTCGACGTGCCGGGCGTGCGGGTGGCCGACCCCAAGGCGTGCCAGTGCGGCGAGGTGCTCAAGGGTGTCATCAAACCGTGGGAGTGCAAGGTGTTCGGCACCGCGTGCACCCCGGAGACGCCCATCGGCACGTGCATGGTGTCGTCCGAGGGCGCGTGCGCCGCGTACTACAACTTCGGCCGCCTCCACCGCGAGGTCAGCGTCACCCTGAACGCTCGCTGATCATCAGCCGGCACGGCCCGTCCTTGTCGGGGACGATGCCGGCGAGGCGGAAGCCGGCCTTCTCCAGCGCCCGCCACGAGGCGGTGTTCGCCTCGTAGGGCGCGGCGCACGCCTGCGTGTACTGCGGGTGCAGGCCGAACACGACGTCGCGCACGAAGGCGCGGATCATGGCCGACCCGGTGCCGCGCGCCCGGTCGCCGGGGTCGCCGAGCAGGTAGTCGATGCCCGCGGCGTCGTCGGTGACGCCGAAGGCGCGCCACGGCGCGATCTCGTCCTGCTCGCGACGAGCGGCCCAGCACTGGATCCACCCGACGTCACGGCCGTCGACCGATGCGATCCAGTGCTCGGTCGGGTCGGGGTTGGCCTCGCCGTACTCCTTGACCACGTTGTCCCACGACACGTCGTCGCCCTCCCACCACGTCACCACGCCGGGCTCGTTCAGCCAGCGGTGAAGCATCGGCAGGTCGTCGTCGGTCAGGCGGCGGAACGTGACCTCCACGGGCGCTCGCCCTCAGTTCAATGCGGGGAGGGCGGCGACCATGCCGCGGCCGGCGACGGCCCAGAAGTCGTAGGTGCCCTTCTCCTTGAGCTCCGTCGCCGCGTCGACCAACGCCCCCATGGCGACAAGCGCGAAGGCGCTGCCCACGGAGACGCGGCCGACGCCGGCGCCGGCCAGCTCGGCGACGGTCGGCGCACCGGGGAGGGCGAGCACGTTCACCGGCCGGTCCACTGACGCGATGATCGAGCGGATGCTGGCGAGGTCCGACACGCCGGGCGCGTACAGCACGTCGGCGCCCGCCTCCTGGTACGCCTGCAGGCGGGCGATGGTGTCGGCCAGGTCGGTGACGCCCCGGATGTGGTTCTCGCACCGCCCGGTCAGCACCACGTGGGCGGGGCCGGCGTGGGCGGCCTCGGCGGCGGCGGCCACCCGGTCGCGCGCCAGGCCGGGGTCGTAGATGCCGGCGTCGTCGCCGGGCCGGTAGTCCTCGATGGAGAACCCGGCCAGGCCTGCGTTCACGGCCAGCGCCGCGTTGGTACGCACGTCGTCGGGGGCGTCGGCGAAGCCGTTCTCGTAGTCGCACGACACGGGCACGTCGACCGCGGCCACGATGGCCGCCGCGTGGGCGACCGCTTCGTCGCGCGTGACCTTGCCGTCGTGGCGGCCGAGCGTGCTGGCGAAGCCGGCGCTCGTGGTGGCCAGGGCCTCGAAGCCGAGCGACGCCAGCACCTTGGCGGTGCCGGCGTCCCATGGATTGGGCATCAGCAGGGGACGCTCGCCGCGGTGCAGGGCGAGGAACCGTTCGGCCTTCTCGGTCTGGGTGGGCATGCCGCCATCTCAGCAGGCGCTACCGGCCGGTGCCGTCAGATTTGTCAGCAAGCCCTACGATCGGGCAGTGATGGACCCGCTGGAGCTCGGCCTGCGCGTCGGCGAACGCGTGCGCTTCGTGCAGCCCGACCGCGCCCGCTGGCAGACCGGCGTGGTCAAGAAGATCGAGCGCGACGGCAGCATCGGCATCGTCGACGCCAAGGGCGCCAGCCGCGCCGTCCGCCCCGAGCACGTCGAGGTCCGCCGCACCACCCGCCGCGGCTCCAAAGCCTGGGAACCCCTCCTCGACCGCGCCGCCCGCACCGAACAGCTCAACCTCCTCGACTGACGCCGGACAAGGTGCGGACCGCACCTGTAGCCGGCACTATCGCGTAGGTCTCCGAGCCTTCCTCTGTCTAGTAGACTAGGCAGGTGACGAGCCGAGCGCTGCTGCGCTTGCTGACCAGCCGGAAGTTCGGCTGTGTTGTCGTTCGCCAGCGCGGCTCCCACGTTCTCGTGCAATGCGGCACGTGCCAGACGGTCATCCCCATGCACTCCCGGGACCTCGCTCCGGGCACGTGGGCAGCCATCCGGTCTGCGCTTGCACCCTGTCTCGGACCAAGGTGGTGGGAATGACCAAGAAGCACGTGAAGGTGACGGTTCGTCGTGATCCCGAGGAGGGCGGCACCTGGCTGGTGAACCTGGCCGGCACCCCAGGAGCGCAGACGTTCGGCCGCTCGTTGGGCGAGGCCAAGCGCCACGGCATGGAGATGGTGGCGCTGTGGTTCGACCTGGAGCCCGAGCAGCTCGACATCGACTGGCACGTCCGTCTGGGTGACCTGGCCGGCCCGGTGAGGCAAGCCCGGTCAGCCATGGCTCACGCCGATGCCGACCGCCTTCGTCGAGACGAAGCCGTTCGGGCCCTCACCGAGGCGGGGATGAGCTACCGCGACATCGCCGAGCTGCTCGGTCTCTCGCACCAGCGCGTGGCCCAGATCGCCCGCGCTTCCTGAACGTGCCGATCCCGCGCTGTCCAGCTAGGACGTTGTGGACTGATGCCAAGTGCCTTCCACGACGAGAACTTCATCGCCCGAGTCGTAATGGCGCACGATCTTGATCGGTCGCCCCGCGAAGCGGAGTCGCCAATTGTCGACCGCCGCTTGGCGGGTGCAGTGTCGTTCGAGTCGCTCATTGGTGACGGCGTCGATCAGCCAGTAACCGTTCGGGGCATGGCGTGCCATGGCCGGAGTCTTGCCGACGAGATGCGCACTCGGTAGGTGCCGCTCTCGCACGTGCGGCTTCGGGCTATTGCGTCTGCGTATCCCCAGCGGCAGGTGTGGCTGCGTTGGCCTTCGGGCGCCAGGGCCATCGACCGTCGAGTTCCACTTCGAGGCTGAAGCTGAGGAAAGTTCGGATTGCGACGATGATCGCCAGCACGCCTGCCGTCTCGAATGTCGGCGTGACCGCGACCGTGCGAATGATGTCGGCGGCAACCAGCAACTCCAGTCCCAGGAGGATTGCTCGTCCCAGACGCTGTCGATAGACCCGGTACTCATCCGCGCCGCTGCCGGCGCGCCGCACCGACATGGCGGTGGCGACGAGTACCCCGACCACGATGGTCGCTACACCGACGCCGTCAACCGTCTTGCCGATGGTCTCTACTGCGTCCTTGAAAGTCACGGCCGCCACCGTACGGCAGTGCGTCCGATAGCAGGCTGAGCGTCCGAGAGGTGCCGTTTCCGGTAGCCGCGAGCACCGGGATGGACCGAGTGGGATTATCGAACCGTGCGCGCCGCTCGGTGGCTGCTGATCGTTTTGCTCGTCCCCGCGTCGGCTTGCACCGGCACCCACCGGTCAACGTCACAACTGGCGAAGGCCACCGTCCGGGCGAGCGACCTCCCGCCTCCAGCATGGAAGGCGTTCGCGGCACCTCCACCGTCGGACCCAGCTCGGATTTGCGGGCGCGACGTCGCGGTCTTCGGGATCTTCGTTCCGGGAGCAATCGAGGCCGCGCGGACGGCGTGGGCGCGAGATCCAACCAATGGACCGATCTTCGGCGAGCGGATCGAGCGCTATCAGAAGGGCATGGCGACAAAGTGGCTCGCTCAGACTGCTCAGGGATCGCCCAGCTGCGAATGGACCGAGGCAGGGACCCATTGGCGAGCCAGCGTCGAGGCCCCGCCAACGGTCGGCATCGAGGGACGGATCACGCTGATCACGAATCTCGACCGGCCCGACAGTTACAACTACGAGGTTGCCGTCCGTTCGGGTGACGTGCTACTTCGCGCTGCCCTCAACGTTCGCCGGCCAGACCGACCCTTGCTTGACGATCTGCTCAAGCGAGCTTGGAGGAGGGCACAGACGGCGCACGCGGTTGCTGCGTGACCGGCGATGACCGCCTGAGCACGCAGCCGCTTCCGGATGCTTCCTGCACAGAGTGTGGGCCGATGCGGCGCTGGTGGTGGTCTGTTGGTTGAGCTAGATGCACTAACGAAACGCCATTCGGGGCAGCGGCGCTTGAGGCGTCGTCATAGAAGGACCGGCGTCAGCCGCGGGGGCAGTCGTTCCAGAGCGTCTTGAGTGCTGGCGGCAGCTGGGTGAACCGGGCGCAGCTGGGGGTCTGGTCGTAAGGCTCGGTGCCGACGACCTTCCAGCTGCCACCTGACTTCATGACGAAGAACCTCGGTCCGGCGCCGTCGTCCTGGAAGCTCACCTGCTCCTGCAGGGTCGCGTTGGCCGCCGGCTCGAAGTGGGCGACCGCGTACGACGTCGATCCGCAGATGCCGTAGTACGTGTCGCCGGGGACGGCCTCGCCGCCCGGCGAACCGTTCGCCGCCACGAGGGCGGCCCGGATGGCGTCGGTCACGACGCCGTTGGCGCAACTGCCGACGGGAGGCGTCGAAGTGGTGGTACTCGTTGCCGCCGGCGCGGCGGACGTTGAGACACCCGTGGTGGCGGTGGCGGCGCGGTTGTGACTGCTGCTGCAGGCGCCGACGAGGGCAACGAGGACCATGACCGGGGCGAGCCGACGGAATTGCACGGCGCGCACGGTAGCTGGGGGGACCTCGCGCAGATGAGAGCGAAGTGTCGCCCTGGTCGTGGGGAGGGCAAGCTGACTCGCGTGGCTGCGACGCTGGTGATCCGGGGTGGGTCGGTGCTCGACGGGACGGGCGCGCCCGCGGTCGCGGCTGACGTCGTTGTCGAAGTTGACCGCATCGTACAGGTCGGGACTGCGCCCGAGTCGGAGGGCGCGGACGTGCTCGACGCGAGCGGGCTGGTGGTGGCGCCCGGGTTCATCAACGTGCTCAGTCACGCGTGGGGCACGTTGCAGCTGCACCCGTCTGGCGCGTCGGACCTCTTCCAGGGCGTGACGACAGAGGTGTTCGGCGAGGCGTTCTCGCTCGGGCCGAACACCGCCGAGACGGTGCAGGCCACCGACTACTGGAAGCGAGGCGAGGTCCGCCTCCAGTTCGACCGCCTGTCGGAAGGGCTGTCGTACCTCGAGTCGCGTGGCGTGGCGCCCAACGTCGCCAGCTTCATCGGGGGCCACAACCTGCGCGCGCTGGGCGCCCGGTTCGACGACCGCGAGCTGACGCCGGCCGAGCTCGACACCCTTCGCGCCCTCGTCGACGAGGAGATGCAGGAAGGCGCCCTCGGCATAGGCACCGCCCTCATCTACCCGCCCGGCAACTACGCGAGAACGGAGGAGCTCGTCGCTCTCAGCGAGGTGATCGGCCGCCACGACGGGCTCTACATCTCGCACATGCGCAGCGAGGGCGACCAGTTCCTCGAGTGCCTCGACGAGCTCATCCACATCGCCCGCGCCGCCGGCACACGCGCCGAGGTGTACCACCTCAAGGCCGCCGGCCGGGCCAACTTCCACAAGATGCAGCTCGCCATCGAGCGCATCGAGGCGGCGCGCGCCGAGGGCCTCGGCGTCACCGCCGACATGTACCCCTACACCGCCGGCGGCACCGCCCTCGCCGCCTGCATCCCGCCCAAGTACCACGAGGGCGGCCCGCAGGCGCTGTACGCCCGCCTGGCCGACCCAGCCGAGCGCACGAAGATGGCGGCGGACATCGCGCAGCCGTCCGACGAGTTCGAGAACCTCTACCTGGCGTCGGGCGGCGGCGCGGGCCTGCTGTTCTTCAAGGACTTCGGCGACGACCTGCGCGGCAACGGCCGCACCCTGGCCGACGTGGCCGCCGACATGGGCCTGGACGAGATCGACGCCCTGCTCGAGCTGGTGGCCCGACACCCCAACACCGGCGCCGCCTTCTTCATCATCGACGAGGACAACATCCGCCTCGGCCTGCGCCAGCCGTGGGTGTCGGTGGGGTCCGACGCGGGCGCCCACCCCGCCGAGCCGCCGTTCACCGACGAAGCGACGCACCCGCGGGCGTACGGCACGTTCGCCCGCATCCTCGGGCGCTACTGCCGCGACGAGGGCCTGTTCCCACTAGAGGAGGCGGTGCGACGGATGACGAGCCTGCCCGCCGCCAACCTCCGGCTCGCCGACCGGGGCCGCCTCGTCGACGGCGCGTTTGCCGACATCGTCGTGTTCGACCCCGCGGCCGTCGCCGACCACGCCACCTTCACCGACCCCCACCGCTACGCCACGGGCATGCACCACGTGGTCGTCAACGGCACGCCCGTCGTGCGCCACGGCGAGCTCACCGGCGCCACGCCCGGCCGCCGCCTCCGTCGCGCCTGACGGGCGCGATCAGCGGTCGCCGAAGCCGACGGTGTCGAGGTCGGGCCGCACGACGGAGATGGGATCGCGCAGGTCGTCGACGTAGCCGAGCGCGTAGGCGCCTCGGCTGTAGCCCATCAGCCGCAGCATCTCGACCGGAAGGGTGCGTGCGACTTCCTGCGGCACCGACAGGTACTGGTTCTCCTCCTGCCGGAGCCACGCCAGGTTGTAGGTGATGTTGACGCCGACCCGGACGCGGTCGGACCGGTTGGCGCCGCCGCCGTGGTACACGCTGCCCGTGTAGAAAAGAACGGAGCCCTTGGCCATCTCGGCCGGCACGGTGTCGTCGTGGGTGAAGCGCAGCTTGTCCTCGAAGTGGTTGCTGCCCGGCACGACGCGGGTGGCGCCGTTGTCCTCGGCGAAGTCGGTGAGCGCCCAGATGGTGTTGCACTGCACCTCGAAGCCGGGCGGGAAGGTGAAGAAGTCGAAGGCCCACTGGTCGCGGTGCAACGGCTGCGCCGGCTCGCCCGGACCGATCGAGATGAGTTGGGTGAGGTGCAGCTGGTGGTTGGTGGCGTGGGCCAGCACCGCCCCCACCGTTGCCAACGCGAGCGGGTGCATGATCAGCGCGTGTGACGCCGGCGACCGGGCGATGAGCGCACCGGTGCGCCGGGTGTTGTGACCGGAGAAGTCGTCGGGCCCCGGCGCCGTCGCCTCGACGAACGGGGCCAGCTCGGCGGCGATGGCGTCCATCACCGAGTGGTCGACGAGCTCGTCGACCACCACCGCGCCGTCCGCCGCCAACGCCTCGGCCGCCTCCTCCGCGCTCGCGGTCGCCGCCAGGTGCCGGATCCCGTCACTCATGCTGGTCGAGCCACCAAGTGGCGGCGGCGGCGGCGTCGGGGGGCAGCGGCGGGTCCCACCCCTTCCCGTCGACGTACCGGCGCACGACCTTGGCGGGGGCGCCGGCCACCACCGAGAAGTCGGGCACGTCGCCGCGCACCACTGACCCGCCGGCGACGGTGACGTTGCGGCCGATCGTCGTCCCCGGCAGCACGATCACGTTGGTGGCCAGCCACGTGCCCGCGCCGATGCGCACGGGCGCGTCGGTGGGCCACTGCTGCCAGATGGGGAACCGCACGTCGGCGTAGCTGTGGCTGTGGTCGGTGATGTACACGTGGGGCGCGATCATCACGTCGTCCTCGATCACGACCTTGCGCCGCGCCACGATGGCGGTGCCCCGGCCAAGGCTGCAGCGGTCGCCGATATCGATGATCGTGTCGTCGGACGAGAACCGCTCGCCGGGCATGCCCACCGCCAATGTCACGTGAGTGCCGATCAGCGTGCGGTCGCCGATGCTGATCCACTCCTCGCCGTAGACGTCGCCGGGAGGGAAGGCGATCCGGCTGCTGGCGCCGAAGGACTTGAACCGTCGGCCGCGCGCGTCGCCGGCGCGGACGTCGGCCACGTCGCCCACCCACTGGCGCGCCTTGTACACGGCCGAGGCCAGCAGGTTCTTGACCCGGGGCGACAGGTCGGAGGGCGCGAACACGCCTACTGGTGCGCCGCCGCGTATGCCGCCAGCCGGCGGGCGAAGCCGCCGACGATGGCGCGTAGGTACCAGCGCATGACGCGGCCGGTGCCGGGGATGGCCGGGCGGAAGGAGGCTGCCCACTCGATGCGGGTGCCACCGCCGTCGGGGCGCAGCCGCACGTCCGCCCGGTAGTCGCGGACAGGTTGGCCGGACAGCATCGTGTAGGCGAGGTGGCCCGGCGGGTCGTACTCGACGATCTCCTCCCGGCTGTAGACGGGCGGTGCCCCCAGCTTGCGGACGGCGCCCACCCCGCCGGGCGGCGGCGAGCCCTGGCGGTCCCAGGTCGACCGCCGGACGAGCGGGCCCGCCCAGTGCTTCCAGCCGGCGCCGTCGGCGAGAAGCGCGAACACCGCCTCGGGAGCGGCCGACGACGTCGCCTCCACCTGGAACGCCACCATTTCGGCCACGGGCGGACGTTACTCAACCGACACCGCCGCCAGCCGGGCCCGCCCGCTCAAGCGGCGCCAGCAAACTGCCGATATAGGGCGACAAGGGCAAGACCCGTTGCCTTGTCCAAACGGCGGGATAGGCGGGAGTTGTTGACCCAGCAGCGACAGGCGGTCACCGAGCTGAGGCGTTTCCTCGACGCGACGAGCGACGGCTTCGTCGCGCTCCGCGACGGGGTGGTCATCGACTGCAACCGGCAGGCCGTCGAGTTGCTCGGCGCGGACGCCGCCGAGATCGTGGGCATGGCGCTCGTCGAGGCGCTCGGGCTCCCCGCCGATCACGAGCTGGCCGTCGCCGCCTCCCCCGGTTCCGCCACGCCGTCAGTGGAGGTCACCGCCATCCGGCGCGACGGCGCCGAGATGCAGCTGCGAGTGGTCGCATGGGTGCCCGACGGGTTCGGCGCTGACACCCACGTGCTGCTGCAGGACGTGAGCGCGCACCGTCGGGCCGAACGCCAGCTGCAGACCGCCCGCCAGGAGCTGGCCCGCGAGGCGACCGAGCTCTGGCACCGGGCGTTCCACGATCCGCTCACGAACCTCGCCAACCGCAACCTGCTGCGCGACCGCGTGGACCACGCGCTGGCCCGGCGGGGCGCGGGCATGCTGGCGGTGATGCTCGTCGACCTCGACGGCTTCAAGTCGATCAACGACGCTCTCGGCCACGCCGTCGGCGACGAGATGCTGATCGAGGTGGCCGAGCGTTTGAAGGCGTGCGTTCGGCCCGCCGACACCGTGAGCCGGCCCGGCGGTGACGAGTTCGCCATCCTGCTGGACGAGCTCCAGGACGTGTCCGGCGCCACGGCCGCGGCGCAGCGGGTGCTCGACCAGCTCTCCGCCCCGTTCGTCATCGACGAGCGCAGCCTGGTGATGACGGCGAGCGTCGGCATCGCCGTGTGTCACGCGGGCGAGCAGTCGGTGGACGAGCTGCTCGGCAACGCCGACGTGGCCCTGTACCGCGCCAAGGCCGACGGCCGAGGCTGCTACAGCCTCTTCGACCCCAGCATGCAGGAGGCGGCTCTCGCCCGCCTCGAGTTGGAGGCCGACCTTCGCCAGGACGTCGAGCGCGGCAACCTCACCCTCGAATACCAGCCCCTCGGCACGCTGAAGGACGGACGCATCACCGGCGTCGAGGCGTTGGCGCGCTGGCGCCATCCGCAGCGCGGCAACGTGCCGCCGGTCGAGTTCATCCCGATGGCCGAGGACACCGGCCTCATCGTCCAGCTCGGCGAGTGGGTGTTGGGCGAAGCATGCCGGCAGGCGGTGCAGTGGCATCGGGAGATGCCCGACGATCCGCCGATATCGGTCGCGGTCAACGTGTCGGCCAAGCAGATCCTGCAGCCCGACTTCGTCGATGTGGTCGCCCGCATCCTCGAGGAGTCAGGGCTCGACGCCCGTCACCTGGTGCTCGAGATCACCGAGAGCCAGCTCACCGACGATGTCGGGATCAGTGTCGAGAACCTGCGCGCCCTGCGCGACCTCGGCATCCGCCTGGCCATCGACGACTTCGGCACGGGTTACTCCTCGCTCGCCCGCCTGCGCGCCTTCCCGGTCGACGAGCTCAAGATCGACCGCTCGTTCATCAGTGCGCTCGACGCCAGCAACGAGGACGCGCCGCTCGTGGCCGCCGTCATCGCCATGGGCCACAGCCTCGGGCTCGACGTCATCGGCGAGGGCGTCGAGAGCGCCCACCAGCTCGAGTTCCTCCGCGAGCACGGCTGCGACCGCGTGCAGGGCTATCTGCTCGGCCGGCCGGCGCCGGCGTCGGTCATCGGCGACATGCTCGGCACGCCCGCGGTGGTCCTGCGCATGGCGGCCGCGCACGCCGTGGTCGGCAAGTCGCGGCTCGTCGCCGACGTCGCCGTCATGGAGGCGGTGGCCGCCGCCATCACCGAAGGACGCGACATCGCGGAGGTGGCCCGTCCCCTCCTGGCGAGCGTGGCCAACCTCACCGGCCTCGAGTCGGTGTACGTCACGCGCATCCACTGGGAGCTCGGCGAGCAGGAGATCCTCGTCGCCCACAACACGGGTGCACTCGAGGTGCCGGCCGGCGTGAAGGTGCCGTGGGACGCCGCCATCGGCGGTTACAACGACGGCCGCGTCGTCGACGACCTCGGGTTCCAGACCTATGTGAGCGTGCCACTCGTCGACGCTGGTGGCGGTCGCCTGGGAACGTTGTGCGGTGCCAGCCGTGGCCGGGTGCGGCTGCGGAAGGACCACCTGGCGGTCATGGAGCTGTTCGGTCGCGTGCTGGCCGACGAGATGCGGGCTCGGGCGGTGGACACGAGCGATCCGCTGGCCCTGGTACCGGCTGACTGACCTCAGCGTTGGCGCACGGTACGGTGCCTCAGTGGCCCGGTACGCGGTGGTGCCTGAGCGCTCGTCGATCAGCATCGAGGCCCGGTCGTCGGTGGGGCCGATCCACTGGCGGGCCGTCGGACCGAAGGGCTGGATCGAGATGCACGTGAGCGGCGGTGCCGTGGAGACCGAGCCCGTCCCTACGGCGCGGCTCGAACTCGCCATCGAGTCGCTCTCGTCCGGCAACGCCCTCTACGACGCCGAGCTGCAGCGCCGCATCGATGCCCGCCGCTACCCACGAGCGGTGATCGAGCTGCGGGAGGTGGCAGCCGTCGGCGACTCGCCGCGCTACCAGTTGCAAGGCGACCTGACCTTCCACGGCGTCACGCGCGAGGTGCGTGGCACCGTCACCACCCAATTCACGGCCGACGGTGGCATACGGGTGGACGGCGAGCAGGTCTTCGACATCCGCGACTTCAACGTGCCGTCGCCCACGATCCTGATGCTGAAGATCTTCCCCGACGTCCGGGTGCGGCTCGACGTCGAGGCGCAGCCGGTGTCTTCCGAAGGCTCACCGTGAGCCCCGGACGGGTTCGCTAGGTTTCTCGCATGGGCACCCTGTTCGGCTTCGTCGTTGGGTACGTGCTCGGGGCACGCGGGGGGTCCGAGGGCTTCGAGGAGGTCGTGCAGTCCCTGCGCGACATCCGGCAGTCCGAGGAGTTCCGCGGCTTCGTCGATGCCATGAAGAGCCACGCCCGGCACGTGCTCGGCCAGGTCACGGGCCGCCTCGCCGGCGAGCTTCCGGCGGAGGACGAGTACGCCTTCCCCGGCGAGGACTACCGGCCCCGCACCGGGTTCTGACCCGACCGGCGACGCGGCGTCGGCTCAGGTGTCGCGCATGCGCAGCACCCGGGCCATGCCCGGGATGAGCCGCAGCGCCAGCCACCCCAGCAGCACGAGCACCACCGACTTCAACGCCCGGTAAGTCAACGTCTCCTCCTCTTCGGCCCCGGCACGCTATCCCGCGGGCCCATGGGCGACCGGGAGCGTGAACGTGAACGTGGCGCCCGCGTCGACTGCGCTGTCGACCCAGATCGACCCGCCCTGCAGCTCGACGTAGCGGGCGACGATGGCGAGGCCAACGCCCGTCCCCCGCTTGCCGACGGGCTGGTCGGGAAGCTGCACGAAGCGGTCGAAGATGTGCTCCTGGCGTTCCGGCGGAATGCCGCGCCCTTCGTCGCGCACGCTGATGCGAATGATGTCGCCGTGGCGTGCGGCGCGCACCGTGACGGCCGCGTCGGGCGGGGAGAACTTCGCCGCGTTGGTGAGCAGGTTCTGCACGATGCGGTTGAAGCCGTCCTCGTCGGCCATAGCGACCAGGCCCGGTTCGACGTCGACCTCGACGCGCTGATCCACGAGCACGTCGTGGAGGTTGACAAGACAGCGGTCGATAGCGGCGTCAATGGGGAGCGGGCCGATCGCCAGGTCGACCCGTCCGGCCTGCAAGCGGGAGAAGTCGAGCAGCCGCTCGATCATGCGTCGCATCTCGTCGGCGTTGCGCGTGATCCGCTGCAGGAGGTCCCTCTGCAGGTCGTCCTCCAGCGGTTGGCGGTCGTCACCCAGGGCGTAGGTCATGCCGAGGATCGACGCCAGCGGCGTGCGCAGCTCGTGCGACACGATCGAGAGGAACTCGTCCTTGAGGCGGTCGGCCTCGCGGAGCTGCTCGGCGGCCACACGCTCGCGCTCGTAGGCGGCGCGCAGCGTGTCCTCCACCGTGCGCCGCTCGGTGACGTCCTCGGCGATGCCGCGCATGCCGACGACGACACCACTCGAGTCGCGCACGACGTCGGCCCGGGAGTTGACCCATCGGATCTCACCCCCGGGACGTTCGACCGGGTATTCGCGCTCGTACCGCTCGCCGGTGACGAGCGCGTGCTGCAGCGCCTCGGCCACTTTGGCCCGTTCGTCGACGTGCACCAGCTCGAGGTAGGAGTCGAGCGTCCCCTCGAAGCCCAGGGGGGTCACGCCGTGGATCCGGTACAGCTCCGGCGTCATCTGGAGATCGCCCGAGCCGGCGTCCCAGACCCACAGCCCGACATGGGCCAGCGCCTGCATCTCCTCCAGCCGTTGCATGCCCTCGGCGAGGGTGGCCTGCGCCTCCAGCTGCTCGCTGACGTCGCGAACAATGACCGACACTCCGCCTGCCAGCCCGTCCCCGGTCAGCGGTACGACGGTCAGCACGATGGGCACGAGCATGCCGTCCCGGCGCTGCAATTCTCCCGAAAAGCGCTCGATTCGCTCGCCGGCGAGGGCCCGGTCGATCAGCGATACCAGCTCCTCCCGCCGGTGCGAGGGGACCAGATCGGCATACGGGCGCCCGATGACCTCCTCCTCGGTCCAGCCGTAGAGGCGCTGGGCGGCCCGGTTCCAGCTGGTGACCCGGCCGTTGCGGTCCTGGGTGAAGATGGCGTCGTCGGACGCAGCGACGACATTGGCCAGGTGCTCGACGAGGTGGGCCGGATGCCGCTCCGGGTGGTCGTCGGAGGTCATGTGTCCCCTCATTATCCGGCAGATCGTCGTGGCTCGTTACTCTTGGGTGCGTCGAGACCTCGACGCAGGGTCGTTCGTGGCGGCGGGCTAGGGAACGATGCAGATGGGCGCAGTACTGGTTACCGATGACGAGGCTGACATCCGCATCATGCTGCGGACGGTTCTGCGGGCGCGTGGCTGGAACGTCGAGGAGGCCGAAACGGGCGAGGAGGCCATCGCCCGGTGCGCCCTCGGCGGCCTCGACATCGTCGTCCTCGACCACCGCATGCCGGGCCTCACCGGCGCAGAGACCGCCAAGCGCCTGCGCGAAGCGGGTTTCACCGAGCCCATCGTGCTGTACACCGCGTACCTGACGAACGACGTCCAGGCGGAAGCCGCCGCCGCGGGTTTGCGCGCCGTGGCGAAAGACGACTTGCAATCCCTTCTGTCCCTTCTGGACACGATGTTCCCGAACGTCTGACCTCCGCGGACGCGCGATGCCGCGCTCTACGATGAGATCCGGCTCAGGAGGGTGGCCCGTGAAGAACGGTGACCGCGAGTGGCTCGAACAGCGTGCGTTGAACGTGATCGGCCACGAGTTACGCACGC